>WNFI01476710.1_pt1 | contig 17116 bp, 16 predicted proteins | sample 5400471 | NCBI WGS metagenome assembly WNFI01 (sample SAMN13153348, study PRJNA577476) | soil metagenome | isolation source: 100 cm saprolite on Douglas fir-dominated hillslope | place: USA:California | collected 2013-09-17 | reverse complement strand
GACTGAGGTAGCAGAATGTGTATGTCCTGTCTGTTAACCCATACTGTAGAATGACTGGCAGCATTGTCATGAATGAATCAGCCATATATGTCCGAGTTGGCCGGTGATGCTGAATATTAAAATATAGTGTATTTGACTGTAGTCATCTTGGCCTAGCATGATTGCGATGAGTGCCATTACTGTAACGTCACGGTAACTGTGATTGCTACGATAGTAAATTAGAAGCTCAGGCTTCTGTCAGCTACAGCACAATCCTGGCCTAGCACGTAACCGATCTCTTTCAGGCAATTCATTTATTTCGCTTGAAGAAGAATCAGCATGACACACCACATTCCTGAAGAGGCAGTGGCGTTCCAAGGGGAGGGGAGTCTTGTCATCTCCGATTCAAACCGACTAGTACTCGCCGAATATCTTCAATTATCTTGCGTTCTCATACTTCACGCACGATTTCCTGCGCTCTACGTGGGGCTGGCTTTGGATGGCCTATTCACCTCGCAAAAATGTTTTGATTTCGGAGGGATGGCAAGGTCATTCGCCGACATTGGTGGATCTCGATCAGGGCAAAGGGGACCGATAACATAATGTTTTTTTCCCTTTCCAAGCACAGCGCCTCTGCATACCTCAAAGGGGCTCATTAGAAATGGAAGTAGGGAAAAAAATGCCTTTCACACATCCAGGGCGGTGATACGTAGCATGGACAGTCCACGATAACGCTAGGAAATGACGTTCGAAAACAGGGTCCTATTGAGGGTTGTTATTCGCGACTACCATCTGCAATTAGTGTGCCCGTTACCGAAACAGGTACCACCAGAGCGGATTTGTATTATTGTAGGTCTTAATCTTTGGAGAATTGGTTATTTGGCTATCGTACACAGTGAGCACTGAGCGCTGAGCAGTGGCTCAAGTATAAGCCGAGAGGAACGGTGGCTCCGAAGCGAGACTTCGGCGTCAACGACGTGCTGCGCATCGGCAGGGACCAATGTTTACTCAGTACGCGTACCACAAATTTTATAAAAAATAATTTCCCCACTGGTAGGCTTGATTGCACGTACTACAGTGGCCGTCGAGACAGTGGTTGGGTTAAAGATTTACCCACTGTTCTCGGTCAGTGGAAGCCCATGGCACTGGGTCCACGTGGGAGGACCGCGGGCGAGTTATACGAAGCGAAGACAAGGGTTTAGGGACCTATTTATCCATGCGGGCTCTTCTCTGAGAGTCGACCGTAGTGATGAATAACTGCCTGCCACAAAGGGGGGGGTGTAATAATGATCAGATGAGTGGGAACACTGAGCAGATAGAAGAGAAAGGTATTGAGAGAAAAAAGAGAGAGAGAGAAGTGGAGTGCAGACGATCATTGCAGGGTGAATCGAATGCAGTGATGTCCTATCCTTCGTTATGCGTACCGTATGAGAAATTTACAAGCCTGCTCTACTCCCTGCATTCAACTACCAACTTGACGCCGTTGGTGGTGAGCACAGGTCCCTAGCTTACCTTCCTTTGATCTTCTTGCCATCTTCCTCAGTGGCTCTCTAAAACTCTGCGGAACAGCAGCTTCGAGTCTCGGCCGGCTGCAAAGTACTGCGTGGACGTGAAGGCTCCCAGTCGCTCCAGCAACATACGGGCTCACATGTTTATCCGCCATCCGGGAAGAAGGTATAAATCAACCCAAAGTCAGTCAATACCTGATATCTCATGTCAACCGAGTGCCAGTGACCGAGGAGGACCCGCGAGGCATGTTCACTCACCGACTGAGCACCCACATACACCGGGAGCCTTGCCTCTTGCCATATCTCAATGCGAACCGGATCCGATTCTACCTTCTTGTAGAACTACTAGTAATTGTCGTGGTACGTAGCTGACACCCGGGCCCTTAAAAAGAGTCCGTCCGAGTCTGAAGCATCTGCTTATTAGAAGACGCAATCAAGGCCACACATAACAAATCTGAAGACCATCCTGAAGCAGGCGAAGGGTCTTGTCTCCGTCGTTGGGTAGACGCACTCCCAGTGGCATGATGGGCTGCGGTCGTCTTGCCGGGATGTTTCTCCGAGTCATCAACTTGAAGGCACTTCCGTAGAACCTCCTAGCCTAGCTGTACCCGAACTCTTCAAGATACGCATGGTCAAACTCGGGCGTCCAAAGATCGCATTTCATGAAGGGATGTCATACAACTTGAAGAATACTGCCCAAAACACAAGCGTCAGCCCCATCAAGGTCGTCATCTAATAAGTTAGTTACAGATCATTTCAACCTCCTGAAGGCCAAAAAAGGCAAGAGAAAGTTGCGACGGTATATATTTCCCGCGGCAAAACCAGAACCGGCCCGGGGCTGATCGTTCCCTCCAAGGGGGAACGATTGTTGAATCAGAAGAATGATGCCCTGCTCGTAAATCATCTACCATGTACATCTCTTCAAGTTGTCCTTTCATCTCAAAATGTCGAATCTTTTCGACGTCTTTGTGCGAGACCTTGCTCTCCCTGGTCTCCCTACCCGACATCCAACGCTTGTATTTTCGAGACGTCCCGCTGCAAAGTGGCCTTTCTGTACTTGTATATCGTACGTGGCGGGATCTTCAAGTATCCAGAGCTTCGAGAACGCTTTGGAAATCTTTGAAGACAGATCGAGCGTATCGTAGTAGCCGGCAAGACATATCATGCTGTAGGTCCAACATGGGTCAACCTAAGTTTCTTGCCAGTGTATTATAGAGAGCGATCCTCTTCCTAGTCTGAGTCGTGTAGTTGTACCATGGTTTTGCAGGAGCAGATCGATATAGAGCCGTGTATCATGTGCCGATGAATCGTGCTACAACATAGTACCAGGAACCCGAGCCCCCACCGCTCGTCCTGTACCGGAACTGTACTGTACCGGATTTCGTATTGACGCACGACAACCCAGTCGAGATCTGCATTTGACAGGCCCTGTGATTTGCCTGAGATAGCCAAGCCTGAAGGTACGCGGCGCCGTCAAGGTTTCGGAGAATGATGATTCGATGAAGCGTGACTCGAATTCGCAAAGTGTCGTAGATCTTGCCTCTCAGTCTAATGCACTTGCAATTGAACTTGGAAATGTATGGCTGATGACACGGGACGGGTGAACTCGGATTCGGGTAATCGTTGTCACGCTTACTGTCTTAGCTCCGCTAACATGACACGATGTGTCAGGGCGATCACAATGAACATCGAAAAGCACATTGAAATGCTCTCCATAGATATCTCAGGCGACACTAATGAAGAACTGCAGCAGAATGCCAATACCGCACACTAGTCTCTACACAACTTGAATTACTGTAAGCAATTTTCACCCTTTCAAATACACTGAAACGTTCAACGGCCAACCAGAACCATAAAACAATGAACTGTCTACTTATCCGTTTGTCCGTTCATCCATCTAACAATCAGTAAGCAACTGATTTGCGCCAAGTCAGATATCACTTGAGGATAAAAAGAAAGAGGAAACACACGAGTACTGTAACTCGGACGGCCCACCAGATTCTAATCACAGTTCAAATGATGCCCTTAATAATATCGGATGCTACGCAAAGTCAGTAAGGTCGCAGAAGAAGGGAAGGTAAAAGCTAGGTCAACTCCTTACCTTGTTCGGCCATGGCATAGACGTATGCTAGAAGACGCCGCGTCCAAAGTATCAGCACAGCTTTACGTGATCGACGGGAAATGGGGTGGTACGACGAGATGGATATACCCTGGGTGGGAGCACCAATGTGCAATGGGAGGATGGAAAGATCGACGACACGCAAGTTGTGCGTTCCGTACACCTACAAGTTGGTTGGCCATGTAAGTGCAGACATACGGGTGAACCTATTCTCTTACTGACCTTCAATCGTGGATCGACGACCCCACCCTTGTCGCGTGGGAGCATCGAGCAGGTACCCGTCGTATCTGTGTATGCGATATAAAACAGAGAGAGAAAGTCAGTCAAACAATGAACCCAACCCAACCAGGAATGTCCGGAAGATTAGGGTTTAGAAGACAGGAAGGGACACATACGGGCAATCGAGTTTGTGTACTGCTTGATCCACGCGATAAATTCTTCATCCGTCTGGACCTCTGAACCTGGGTTATGCTCTCGTGCTACCCCACACCCGCAAAAAAGAGAGAACGGCCAGACAACCATCAGCTACTATGTGTGCGTGTCGTACTCAAGGGCGCCGTACCAATAATGTCGGCAAGGGGCGATGTCTTGCCGAGTCGGCGGACAAACTTCGTCAATTCGACCATGGTTTGGATATCTATGGTATGGCATGAGCGCATTTAGGTAGGTGAAGCACCCGCTCACTGACCGAACTCATCCTCGTAGTAGTGCGGGTCCATCGCAGGTGGCGCGAAAGGATCCGAGGACACAGCGTGCTAAAAGTGGTGTAAAAGTGGTTAGGAGTAAATAAGACTCTGATGCGATATTAGGGGAAAGGGAAAGTCAATGGTAAAAAATAATAATTTAGAGACGTACGATGGTACCGCGTGACCAGGGATGATTCAACATCGCCACGATCGAGATGTATTTCTTTCCGGGTTCAGGTTTGTCTATTTATAGTCAGTTTCAGCACGCGGTTATGGGGAAAGTGGGAGAAAGGAGGGTCGACGCACTCGGACGAGCAGTGTAAGCCGGCATGCTGACGATTGCTGTGCTCGCCGTGCCCGCACTGAGCTTGTCAAGCTGTAGGGCATACTGCTCTGCAATGCCAGGCCTCCATGTCTCAGGGGGCGTGGCGCGCACACGCGCCACGTGCGCGGCAGTGAGCGCCTCGCCGTTAGGCGAGAGGCGAGCAGTAGAGCCGGTGCCGACGCCGAGTACAGAGAGAGAGAATAGGCTCTTGTGCTCCGAGCTGTTGTTTGTTCATCGCGACAACACAAGGGTGAGAAATGAATTCCACTTTGTCCTGTGACACATGACAGCTTACATGTAGAGCCCGAGTTGATCTTTCAGAACGGTTTCGTCTGCCATGGGCTCCTGGGTGTTGTACTTCTCGGGTTCTTTGAGTTCTTGATGTGTAGTAGTCAGGGTAAGTAATTGGCGCAAAAGGGAAAAAATGAAATGCACCAAAGGCAAGAGTGATGAAAAGGTGTTCTTGCACATTCTCGCCGACGTTGGGTAGGTCAACCTTGGATTTGACACCAATCTTGGCGAGTACGTCGGGATCAGCGATGCCGGATAACTCGAGAATCTAGAGATCAATAAGTCGTTCATCAAACTGGCGAGACGCAATGCGAGTTTGTACCTGAGGTGTTTTTATCGCACTGTCGTCGGTACAACACTTTAGTTATGCACTGTATTCCAATAATTAATAAGTATGTTGTCTCACCCGGAACTAAGGATGACTTCTCGGGTCACGTGTGCGGTATACGTCTTGCCCTCATGCACAAATTCGACCCCCGATGCAACCACGTCACCTGCAGCGCTCTTCTCGTCTTTGAATAGAACCCTCGTCACGAGAGAAGAAACAACCACATGGAGGTTCTGGCGTGCGCCCGCTTGATTCAAGTATTCCTGAGAGGATCATAGTGGCACCTTATGAACTTCCAGAGGTCAGCTAGTGAGAGATACGTACCACCGCGTATGAACGTTTTTTGGTTTCGGAATTGATCGAGCAAGTTACCATCCAAGCTCCGTTACCCTGTGATCGCAATTAGCTTCCCCGTATAGATCTATGCGGCCACACATACATCTCCTTCCACCTGAAAGAACAAAAGGGTGAACACGCGGGATGCCAAAGCATGTGAGTTCAGCGCTCACCCCATCTCTTGTTGGGGGAAGACCCAGCCTTTCGAGAGTCTGGTTGTGCGATATCAGTACCCCAGAGTTGCACATGCAAGATCATTAGAATGACATACGTCTTGGTACAGAGTATCCCAGCCAGAATGCAGCGGTGCATAACAACTAGAGATAGGGCCTGCATCCACGTCCAGCCGTTATACAAAACTCGGACGATGTATTACACATTGCTCACCATCTGTTCCATGGTGCGCGGGATTGAAATGCAAACGCTCTGTCTCTGCCTCTTGCGCACTAGGCGGGACGAACCTAGATCGCACGGTCAACAGCCACAACAATATGGCAGTCTTAGCAGAAATCCTCATTGGAAAGTGACGTACCTCTCACTCTTTTTCGCGTACCTTAAGTGGGTCTCCCAATTCCACCCTGGGTTTCCGAGCTTTTCGATCGCTAACACAAAGATGAAGACAATTAACAACGTTGGATACGTCAAGATAAAATCAGGGCACCGTCAATATCCGAAGCAGGTGGTCGCGCGAAAAGGTAGAAATTGAGACAGGATGAGCCACCGAGACCCTTGCCACTATAGAATAATAATCAGGTGACTGTGATATGCCTAGCGAGACGGGATAGGTGGAAAAGGGGATGCCTACCGTGGCCAATAAAATGGTGTATCACTGCTGTGCTTTTGAGGGACCTAAAACACGAAGAACGGAACATTAAGAGCGCATCTCCGTGATTAGTTCCTATTCCCACGGTCATGAATCCCCACTCGTAGTCCGGCTGAAAAAAGTTCTTGCCAAACGTGCCGGGCATAGCTATGCGCATCGTTAGGGATGAGATGGCGATGAATGGCAGAGGGACACGTGCTAATGGAATTATCGTTGAGATTTGCACGTCCGGCTTCGAGAACAAGCACGGAGACAGTGGGATCCTCTGTTAAACGTGTGGCAACCACAAGGCCTGCGGTCTGCGTATGTGAGCCAGCGCTGTGAGTGGGAGGAAGGACCAAGGAAGGGTAACCTTACTCCACCACCTATCGGACGCGTTAGGATCAAGATCAAGAAAGTCGGGGGCGAACCGAGCAATAACGTACCAACGATGATATAGTCATATTCGCAGTTCACGGCATCGTGGACTGACCTCAGGAATGTCTCAGCCATAGAATTGATGATCGAAAAGATTTAAGCAGTGTGCATTGAGGGAGATGCATGAAGACCATTTATACCTGAGATGGTCTCTGTGCAGTCTATGCCGGGGTGATGATCCATCTGCATATGAAACTCCGAGGGGCGTTTAGTACGCTTAAAATGATCCTCAATGATCGCATCATCGAGCTCGAGGCCTTGAGGGGTGTGATGAGGGCCGGCGTGCGAACGATATTGCCATCACAGTAAGACCACTTGAAAACGACCACTGGCAAGCAGTGCACGAAAGAATGATCGAAAGTCAAAAGCTAAGAATTAAGAGCCTGACCAAGCATCTTCCAACTCAACTGCGATCGGCACCCATGGGCATAGACCTAATTGTTCGACAAAGCTTCACCTGTCAGGCCGGCTCTGCCCACACGTCCGCAACAAGGAATTATTGACCAAGCGGATCATGGCTTCGGCCTAACGTAATGCATGGAAAATCCCCACGCTGCGCAGTCGTCGTACACGCACCACTCGCTCGGCAGGCTTCTCTCTTTCGTCTTACATGTTTCTTAGCGAAAACCATACTTGTGTTTGATGCACATCACTAACCATTATATATTCAAGTTCATTTCAAGTTCATTTTTATGGTATTCGAGAAATCCGAAGTGATCGATTGAATTGATAGGGTCGAGCTGATCGATCCTTGAAGCCCGGGTGCTGTCAGCGCATGATGCCGTAGTTATCGGCCGTGAATAGCGAGCGCTTTAGACCTGAGAGGGGTATATCGGCCATCTCCTGTCGCCTTCGGGCCGCACACGGATGCCTTTATCCTTCACTGTCTCACCTCGGGATCTCAACACATGCGTCGGTTTCCAAGCATGCTAGTGGGAATCCCCAATGCTAGTGGCTAAAGCTTCAAAGTCCTCGTCACCCCTCTGAGCTGCATGTCAAACGAGTTACAGTATTCCAGACGAATCGCAAATTTGGTGGAACCACTCGGGGATCATGGACTCGGAGGCAGACAGAGAGGAAAAAAGAACGAAGTTAAATTTATTCCAAAGGTTATCTCCTTGACTTGGGCATTGATATCAGGGTCTCAGGACGAATGGTGGTTTCCGTTCGTGGGAGGTGTTTTCCTCCACTGCAAGCCCGCCGGGCCATCGACGTCAACTTGGACGAAAAATTGAACGGCGTTTGCTCGACGTCTTTTTCTGTTTTTAATATAAGACCACCCACCTTATTACCTTATCACGGCGAAGCTGATGGACGCCTATGACATGAAGACGACGAAAAGTGCGACTGTAATCATGATCACTTGGACTGAAGAAGATCCAAAGCGACCTTCTGCACCACCGAGTTCCGCGCAGCACCCTCGTGAGGTCGTAGAGGTCCAATGTGGCTAGGCCAAAGAAATGTTCGACAGTGATGGTCCTACCTGAATGATGTTCTGGACGTGGCTTCGGAGTTCGTTGGCGTTCGAACGAGGTATAGCTTATACAAAATATCTGGGACGAGGTGGATGGTCCGCCTTGAATTCAGGTCATAAGAGCCATGCAATGCCCTCAGCATTCGACTTTGGATCTGATGGCGAAACAGCCATGGTGCTTGTGCCAGCTGAAAGGGGGTGATCGCTTCAAGTGGGAACATTGTGGCCGGTTACGGGTAATAAACAGGGTAAGATGTAGAAATTAGCAGCGAGCCCAACGTGGCTATGGGCACATCGCGCTTTTATTGAATCTACTTATATGCTATTATACTACATGTTTCATTTTCAGCTGTACAGTAGAATTGGCCAAAGTGTTGTATAGTAAGACAGTCGTAATATGAGAGATAAAGAAACTGAGACAGGTAACAAGGCCGTAAGCACGACTATAAGAGGGAACGTCCAGTGTCAAGATCGAGGTGGAGACTCGCATCTATTGAAGAACGCCGACAAGACTGGGTGAGACGCATGAATAGAACTGGTACTGAGAAACATGACAAGAAAAAGGGAATGGGAACAAGGCAGAAACACAAGAATGCAGACAATAGTGCACGCAGGCAGGAGACCTACGAGTCCCCAAAATTGTTTTAGGATTGCGCAAAGCGAATCCCGGGGCGTGGCCATGCGCTGAGGTGTGCAGGTACACAGACAGCAGTATGCCGAAAGAACGCCAGAACATTCCAAACCAACGAGGCAAGTAGGGTCGATTTCGAGGACAAATTAAAATTGAGGGCGTGTAGATAAATCAATGGCATCTGATTCGTCATTCATACATGCATGCATGAGTTTTCAACTGTTCCGATTTGGGATGGAGTTTGAGCATGATATTAGGGGTGGCATGGCAGTAAGAAGCAGCGCACCCGAAAAGACGTCATTTTTTTGACCTCACGATAGCGAATGATACAGGGGTGCTTGACAGGCCGGAGTGGTTGCCAAGCCACCAACCTTGCATCTTTACGCTATAACATCATGACCGGACCTCTTCCGAAGATCGTGCTCAACGCCTGACTCAGAAGCTAGCGGAGTATTTTCTTCTCCACCAAATGTACTCGGACAAAGTAGACAATATGGCCGTGCCAAAACCGATCAATGAAAGTTTATAAGGAGTGGCAGACCCCTCGAACCCTCTAGTCGAACCACCTCTAGGAGATCAGGTGAAGAGTGACGCATATTTGGCAACTTCTGACTATATGTGCCCGAAGATGTTACAAGTGAGCTTCGAGGCGATGGGGTTGAAGTAGTTTTCGATGACTGGGTAGTAGATCTAACTGAAGAGAATGGTACTAGCGAAGACACGCACAAGACGAGCCATACCACCAAGACGACTTGAAGATTGAGACGATCATCGCATGTTTGTCTCGTGTGTTGGCAACGCCTCATTGGTGCGGTTGACCGGTGCGCTGAGCCTCCCGACGAGAAAAAAAAAAGGAAATTACGTCAATGCCGAGGGCGAGATATGAGACCTGGGCTTGGCCCCGCTGTTCTAGACGACTCAACACCGCCTACGCCCCTCCAAGGGAATCCGACATCCATCATCCCTGGAGAGCGACACCTTTCACTCACAGGTTGACTTCTCCTCCCCGTCTTCGCCCTCTCACTCACACGCGGTTCGCGGACTTGACTGACCCTTACACGTTTCCGTCTCTCCCCTAAGTTCTGTCTACTTGCACGTTATTTTCGACCCGGCCTACGCGCACTAACTCGATCGCTCTATCATGTCTACTCAAGACCAAGACCTCCATCAAGTCGTTCTTCGATGGTGCGCCATGCCGCATAATCGTGTTCTTCGCATTTTCCGCTCCACTAAACGCCTCTCCTCTACTTAAAAACAGGCCATACACAGATACCAATGAAGTTATTGTCACCGGGACGTTTGACCAGGCAAGTGTGCTCGTCCCATTCAATTTTTTTTTCTCTCTTTATTATTCTGTTTCGCTCATGCCTGCGATAACCACTGGGTTTTCATTTCGTCTTCCCTCCTTCCTCATTCCCTCTGCACCACATCTCTGCATACAGTGGTCTTCCTCGCTTCGTCTCTCCCGCAAACCCGATGGTTTCGAAGCCCCAGTCTTCATCCCATGGAAAGACAAGATCGCGTACAAGTTCATCGTTGATGGTCGCTGGATGACGAACGATACCGAGCCCACAGAGGTCGACCATGGCTTCGTTAACAATGTATACACTGCGCCATCAAAGCCCCCAATGCCAGAGCCCCAACACGTCGGTGTCCCCAATAAGTCCGAAGTGGAGCCTGAACACGTGGAAAAGGTCTCAGGGCACGCTGATAAGCCAGTGGAGAATGGATCCGCCCTCGAGGAGCCACACGAAGCCCCTATACCTACAGCTGCGCCTGCACCAGAAAAGTCGTCTACTCTTCCCGACAAGGCCAAAGAAGTCGTGACTTCAGCTGTTGATGCTACACACGCGGCAATTGCCCAGGCAGCTCCAGAACCGCAGGAGGTAGAGAGGGTTTCAGAAGAGGTTCGTTCAAACCCCACTTATTAAATGTTGGATTGACTGACAATCGAATACGCAGGTCCACCCAGATCAAGTTCCCAAGGAACCCGTTCACATTGCACCAGCCCAGTCCAATCCTGAGCAGGAGCACGTAACGCACGTGCCGGTGCATCTAGATGGGGATGCCGCTGCTGCTGCTGAAGCTGAAGAACCGCCTTCTGCGTCCGTGCCCGAACCGAAGCCAGAAGCCACACGGGACGCAGATGCTGTTCGTGTGGATGGATCGGTGCCAGTAGACAAGGTGACTTCTCCCACCTCTGAGGCTGAGAGAAAGGTTGTTGCGGAGGCGGAGCCTGCACCCGTGCCAGAACCCGAACCGGCTGCCCCCGCTGTCGTTGAACTTCTTCCCGAGCCCACCAAACTGGAGGCCCCTGCTGCGGAATCCGATACTGTACCAGTCCCGGAGCGTGAGGTGCCTCTTGCTCCTGCCCCAGAGAAGTCTGCTGCTGTACCCGAGCCGTCTGTGCCTGCGACCACCGTTGAGCAGCATTCTGAACCTGTCAAGAGCATCGGTCCCACTCCTGCGGCCGAACCTGTCGCGGGCGCCGCCCCCGAACCCAAGCCTGAGGTGAAGTCAACTGAGCCCCCTTCGTCGCATTCACCCACCGCGCCGGCCGTCAATGGTCACACCAAGAGTGCGAGCACAGCCAGTACCTCCACGGCTGCGCCGACGTTGCCCACGACACCGACGCGGAAGGCATCGCGCAAGTTTTCATTCCCCGGACGGGACAAGAGTGGGAACAGTTCGCCGACGGGTTCGTCACGGTTCTCGAGTCAGCAAAAGCGGGAGAAGCGGCATAGCCTGTTGGGGAAGCTGAAGGAGATTTTTGGTGACAAGGAGAAGAAGGAAAAGAGGGAGAAAAGCGCCAAGGCTTAGGCAAGTATAGACCTTTTTTTAATTTTAAATTTTTTTTTTACGATCAATCATGATAGCGCACTTTACGAGTCTCTGATGTCGTTCAGTTCTCAGCTCTTCTTCTTTTTCTTTCTCTGATTCGCCTTTCATTGCACTGCGTTGCATCTCTCACCCTCATACATGCATATCGTCTATCGTTTGGCTATCGTCGTTTATTTCGACTGTCTATATGGATCTGTATTTCTGACGTAATTGATGATATTTGGCGCATATAAGAGCATATGACTCGACTATCTACGCGCTCACCGATTGCCGCTCCCCGCTCTTTTTCTCGCATTCCATGTTCCCCGCACAACTAAACGCGAACGCTCAACCCACATCCTCCTCTGCAGCGACCCTCCCGCCCCAATCAGATCTATCCCGTCCCCAATGTCGATCACACCCGCTCACTGTTGTAACTCTTCCGCCAAGGGGTTCATCAATTTTAACCCCACCGCCGTCGGCTCACCCTAAATCATTACCATCGTCGTCACGATACAGCCGGCCACGCGTTTGCAGAACCCCCTACACGTGTCGTCCAGCAAGCATCCACAGCAGCCACAGCAGCAGCAACTGCAGGTTTCGATCCAGAAAAATGGCGTTGTACACGCTGGATCGTGGGCCCCACCCCCACCTCAAGTAGTGACGGAACTAACGGCTGCAACACCTAAATTGCGACCTGCAACTCTTCCACCAGTGCAACAGCAACAGCAACAGCAGCGGATGATGACCCATTCGAACATCACCACTACCACTGCAAATAAGCAAGCTCCCGCGCAAGTGCGTCCAAGCTCGTCACAACTATATCCCGTACCGGCACAGGCGTCAACACAGAGTCAACATCCGGTACAGCCAGCTGTTGCTAGTGGAGTCCCTGGCGCGCCAGGAACGCAGACGAGGCAACAATGCGTCATGCAGCCGCACGCTCAGACGTCAGAACGAATACAGAAGCTTCCACCCCCCGTACCTGTTCCATCCTCATCTCCCTCAACACAATCGCAGGCACAGCAGCGACAACAACAACAACAACAACAACAGCAGCAGCAGCAGCAACGACAACAAGATGCTCCCATCCCCCCACCCGCAGTTGCTGCTTTCAGGGTGCTCCAACCGGCAAAGGCTCTCCTTGAGAAGACGTGGGCAACCGCTATGGACGCGGTGGGTAGAGAGTTCGCCGAACTCAATGCTGAGCATATACGATCTGCGCGCGAGCAGCAGCGCCTCACTGAAATGCTAGCGCGTTGCGAGACCGAACGAGTGCAGGCGCTTCGTGCGCTTCACGATACGAAGGCACAGCTGAGGGACTGTAAATTTGTTTTCTTTTTTTTGTGGACGATTTTTGTTAATGTCATATCTGTTCTGCGCAGATCACGCTTCTGCTCAGTTCGACCGGAGAGCACGCCTACAGTGCGAACGAGCTTTCTTAGAGATGTCGTCGCAGGTTCGTAGGTTACTTTTCAATCCAGTTCTCGTAGAGACTGACTTGTATGTATTACTGTGCGCTGGTCGAGAAGTGTACGTGCGGTGCCATATCAGTCAAGCAACTCGGGACGACACCTCAGCTTCCAACAGCACCAGCACCACTTCCTGTACCGTCTTCATCTACGTCAGTACCACCCTCACCAGCAGTGGCAGCGCCGAAGCCGTCCATCGTCGGCGGTGAGGATCGCGCTGCTGCACCAACCCCTCCAGCCGTTGCTGGAATGACGACGGACAAACCCCGCGAGCTGAGACGTGGAAGGGAAGAAGAGGCCGTGAGCGGCGAAGGCGAAAGTGCACCAAAGCGACGCAAGATAACACCATCACCACCTCCGCCTTCTGCTTCGGTGTCTGCACCGCCACCAACTTCCCCACCGCCTGCTGCTCTCCCTACTCCAGTATCAGATACTGTGCCTTCGCCCGAGGTTGCTAAAGTCGTCCAAGTGCCAGTAAAGGAGACGAGCGAGACGGTCGTGGTCGGACCCACCGACAAAGACGGTGTATCTGCATCTGTGCTTGCGCCAAATCACCAATTGCAACAGCCAGCGCCAGTACTTGAATCCGAATCCACTCCACCCGAGCCCCATCCAATGCCTAAGCCGGCTCAAGAGCAAGAGACTGAAGAACCAGATCCAGCGGCGGCGACTGATGGCGACGTCGTTTCTGTTCCTCGCAAGATCGGGATTCAACATATTCAGCTCGTGTATGAGGCCATTGGGGAGACATTACAATGTCGGATGTGCCTGTACGTGCCTTGCCTCTGTCCATCTCGACGGAGAAATAGCTGATGTCCTGGGCTGTTCAGACTCCGGAAGCGTGAAGTAGATAATGACACCCCAGTAGCGACGTACCCGGTCGGCGCATCGTACAGCGTACTGGTTGGTCATTGCGAGCAGGAGCATGATGCGGCCCTTAACGCACTCGCTTGTATGACACCAAGCGAAATTGCCGAGATGCAGCAGCGCATGCAGTCGGCGCGGTGAGAACACCGAAAAAGAGCCCCTCAAACTTAAACGTGGAGCTGTGTGGGTATCCTTGATGTGCTTGTCTTTGTGCCATTACAGTATATGCGACGTTTCGCGCCCGCACAGACATTACTTTTGATAGACGATCCCAGTGGTATCAGTACTGTATCACACGTCTCTTGGAACTTCTCTCACTAGGCTTTCGTTTGGTACCTATTTTATATTCAGGGTTATATATTCATCAATCCTCTTTTTCCATGGCCATGCATGTAGCAGTGAACTGCATTACGAGCGCGGACGTCCGAGTCCGAGGTCCATGGGACCGACAATCGGTGCAGATATCATATGTTCGAGATTACATTATCGTAATTCATTCGTCCTTCCTTGAGCTGTCTGATGAGGATAGCCGTCGGTTGGTGAGGACAGAACTTCTCAACAGGCGAGCTCCGGAGAGCTGCTAATAAGACGACTGGTCGAGTCGTGGTGGCTGCACGAATATGGCAACTCATCCTTGGTTCTCAAAACACTAATACTCGAGTCTCTCATACCCCCTTCCACCTTTTCTTCTTCCCATGGCTGACACTCCCCCTCCCCCAAACTCATCGCGCCTTTCGACCCCGCTCGCGCTCCCCGGTCTTCGTCAGCTTACCGAGGTTTCCGAAATAGAACCTGAACCTGAACCCGAACCCGAGCGCGAGTACCAGTCGCTCATAGTCGTTGACGCGGGGTCCCCGACAACGTCCGAACCACCTGACCAAAATACAAATAAAGATGCAGACAAAAAAATCTCACCCTGTTAGTGTTGTCGTTATCGACGGTCTCTTTTGCTTGTAACTAAACATTTTTTTTATAATAAAAAAATAGCTGACAATGTACCCTCCACGAGTCCTGACAAGCTGTCTGCTTTACCATCTCATTTCCGCTCTCCGTCTGCTGGTCGTGTCGTTGGCGCTGGTAATAAAAGTAATAGTAGTAGCCCGGAGGGCGCCTCATTGGATCCCCTTCCTTCTTCGACGACGATAACGCAGGAAACGCGCTTTGCACAGACGTCCACCTCGCCGCGCAGCGCTCCGCCAGTCTCCCATAGCATGTCTGATAGCGCCGCAGAGTTTTCTACCATTCCACGACAGCCCATCTCATTCGATAGCGAAAGAGAGTCATCCACTAGTCCCCGGAAGGGTGAGTTCTTTATTTAACGTCTTGTCGCATATATCCCCAACCTCCCCGGTCACGTGCTCCGGTTCTACGGATGCTAATGCCTAGTTTCAACAACCTGCAGCTGATCGTCCGTTACCCACATCCAGCAGGAACAGTGCCGAGTCGCATACACGCACTCGCTCGCGCACAGGCTCTCCACAGCGCACTCCTTCTCCTTCGCGCGGAGTCTTACCTTTGCGTTCGTTATTCAGTCGTCTCTCTCCTCTAGGCCGCGCCCATTCCCGCGAAGACCCCTTCATTCCCGTCGACCCGTTCCGGTTGCATGCTCCCATCTCACTTAACCCTTTTTCTCGTTGTTTTGGAGCGCGTCGGCGGCCGGCGGATGAGGAAGCGGCGACACCTGGGTCCGGAGGTGGTGCGTCTTACATGGACCTGCCACCGTGCGGGACGTGTGCGTGCGTATCGCTCTTGGGTTCGGCACGGTTCCACAATGCACATATGCTCGCGTTCGATACTCTTCCCCGTCAGTTATACCTGCACGTGCAGCTGCGGCTCCCTTCGCTTTACTTTTCGCGTGTCGCGCGGATTTTCGAGGACGCGGCGGTGTCACGACCTGAGATTCAACGGATCATCGATGCGGTCGAATCTGTGGAGACAGAGAATTTGCAGGGTCGAACTCGGACTGTTGGGTTGCCTTTCCCTGAGGAGTGGGTGCCGCCAAATGTCTCGCCTGCCTTGGCCAGGTTCAAGCGATCGTGGGAAAGCTTTGTGGATTCGCTTGTGAGGGAATGGAAGACGCTCAACGTGTTGTCTGCATTGCTACTCACGTGGGTGCCGTATCTTCATCTCCGTGCTCAGATGAGCCCGCTGACATCTTGCTCCCACCCTACACAGTGCTATTTTGACGTTGTTTCAAATCCAAGATGCTGAAAACGACCCGTTGACGCGGACAGTTGCCCTTTCTTCCTTGATCAGCGCATTGATGAGCCTCTCATACGGGATCCTATTTATCATACGCTTCGGGACCATGCGCAGTATGTACCGTGCGTCCCGCTGGGCCGAGGTGAATACCCTCTTTTGTCTAGCTTGCTGGTTTTTTTTTAACCGCAATTTTGCTTATCGATCGTATGTCATAGGAGGCTCAAAAGACAGAAACGGCCATCTTTTGGAACGTCTGGGTCTTGCTCGCTCTGCCTGGAATCTGGCTCACGTGGTCCGTGGTGGCATTCGTGGTCGCGATCATGTCGTTTGTCTGGCGCACGGGCGCCCGAGGCGAGTCGCAGCAACCTCTGAAACACGCGGCGGAGTATGGTCCGCGCGTAGGGATCACTTGCCAGTTATTGTTCGGTCTTGTCTACTTTGCGCTCGTCATACGGACTTTCAGGAGTTATGGCGAGAGTGGGCGTAAAGCGCGCGTCGTGCGACGGTTGGCGGATGCGCAAATTGAGCTAGAGACGAGGAGAGAGTGGGAAAGGGAGAGGGGTGTTCTGTCAGGCGCCGCCGCTATTGGTAGGATGCCAGCTAGGGAGGGTGAGCCTGAGGAACTGACGTCGGATGATGCGAGGGATCGCGGGCGGCCGAGTCGAGGTACTGCTGGCGGTAGTGGGAGACCCCAGGGGGAAAAGGCCGCCAACGAACTTGGCTTGTCGGGCATGGACCGCAAACAAGAACCCGTGGTGGGTGGGAATGGGGAGGTACAGCCGGTCAGCGACTCGTACTCTTCTTTAGGGTGGTGAAAGTGATCCACTCCACTCTAAAT
>WNFI01083046.1_pt1 | contig 17120 bp, 14 predicted proteins | sample 5400471 | NCBI WGS metagenome assembly WNFI01 (sample SAMN13153348, study PRJNA577476) | soil metagenome | isolation source: 100 cm saprolite on Douglas fir-dominated hillslope | place: USA:California | collected 2013-09-17 | reverse complement strand
TTTCTCAAAAAGCCCGCGCCGCGCGATCTTCTTGCCGAAGTGCGCTTGATCAAGCTCGGCAAGCGGCTCGCCGTCGGCGAGGTCGATATCCGCTCGGAAGGGGAGGACGAATTGGTTGCCCACGTGACCTCGACCTATTCGATCCCACCGCGATCGGGTTAAAGGTATTTAAATACCTCTTACTCAACTATTTGAGAATATTCCATAATTGCCAAACGTGTTGACCTGCGCGGTTGTCGCCGTTAGAAGCCTGCGCACACGGCGCGCGACGCGCCCCATCCCGGACGGAAGCGACTATGAAAACCTTTTCGGCAAAGCCCGCCGAGATCGACAAGAAGTGGGTGATGATCGACGCCGAAGGCCTGATCGTCGGCCGGCTGGCCTCGCTCGTGGCGATGCGGCTGCGCGGCAAGCACAAGCCGACCTATACCCCCCACGTCGATTGCGGCGACAACGTCATCGTCATCAACGCCGCCAAGGCGGTGCTGACCGGCCGCAAGGTCGAGCAGAAGATCTATTACAAGCACACCGGCTATATCGGCGGCATCAAGGAGCGCACGGCGAAATCCATCCTCGCCGGCCGCTTCCCCGAGCGGATCGTCGAGAAGGCGATCGAGCGCATGCTGCCGCGCGGGCCGCTCGGCCGCGTCCAGCTCGGCAATCTGCGGGTCTATCCCCACGCCGAACATCCGCACGAAGCGCAACAGCCGGAAAAAATCGACGTCGCGGCCATGAACCGCAAGAACAAGAGGACCGCATAATGGCCGAGACAATCCAGACGCTGGAAGAATTGTCGACGCTCAAGCCGGCGCCGGCACCGCAGACCCCGACCTATGTCCAGGTGCTCGACAAGCAGGGCCGCGCCTATGCCACCGGCAAGCGCAAGGACGCGGTCGCCCGCGTCTGGATCAAGATGGGCGCCGGCAAGATCCTCATCAACGAACGCGCGATAGAGGTCTATTTTGCCCGGCCGGTGCTGCGCATGCTGATCCAGCAGCCGCTTGTCGCCGCCAACCGCCAGGGCCAATACGACGTGGTCTGCACGGTGTCGGGCGGCGGACTATCCGGTCAGGCCGGCGCGGTGCGCCACGGCATATCCAAGGCGCTGATCCGGCACGAACCCGAGCTGCGCAGCGTGCTCAAACGCGGCGGCTTCGTCACCCGCGACCCGCGCGTCGTCGAGCGCAAGAAGTACGGCAAGGCCAAAGCGCGTAGAAGCTTCCAGTTCTCGAAGCGGTAATCGTCATTCCGGGCTCGCGCCTCTGGCGCGCCCCGGCATGACATTAGAAAAACGCCAGCGTGCGGATTTCGATGCTCTCGCGCGGCCGCGCGTGCGGCGGCGTTGTCGGATCCTCGAACGCGGTATGCGCGGTCCAGCGCGCGCGGCCGTCCTTCATCGAATCGAACACCTTGAAGACGTAGGCCTCCTCGCGCCGCATGCGCGGGAACCAGTACCATTTGTGCGCCGGATTATACTTGATGGCGTAGGTCTGGCCGATGCGCCCCGGAGCGCGCCGCTCCGAGACAATCATGTCGGCCGGCGACAGCGTCCGCGCGTCGGCCAAGGCGAGCGGATAAGTCTCCACGGGATGGCGGATCGGCCGCCAGACCTGAATGATGGCGAACCGGCGCTTGAGCAATTCCTCCGCCTCGTCCGGCACGATATCGCGCACGCGCTGCGGGGCCGACCATTCGGTGTAGTCGTTGTGCACCCGGCGCACGACTTCGCGGATTTTCTTCGACTCGCGCAATTCGTCGTTGGCGGTGCGCAGCGTATGGTCGAACACGACGACGCGCTTGGCGCCGCTCTCGGCTTTGATCAGCGCTTCCATCTCCGGATAGTAGACACGCCTGATCTCGGCCTCGTCGAAGAAGTCGGCGACCTTGGTGTCGTGACGAACGAAGCAGAAGCCGTTGCGCTCCAGGACGAAGTCCTTGGCGTGCGGGCGGCCGTTGTGAATGACCACGCGGCGCGGATCCGGTGTGCCGCCGGAGCGCGCATCGCTGCCGCCGGGACTGGCGACGATGGTGAAGACCTTGGTGCCGTCATCGACGATGTAATTGAGCGTCGCTTTCAATCTAGGCAAGGATGGGCGCTGCGGGAAGGGGCCCCAGGCGGGGGGCGAGCCCAAGCGTGGAAACCACGTCGTGCTGCGCGAAATCGCGGCCGTTGCATCACATGCGCTTCAAGTCGGCAAAATCGCTTTTGCGATTTGTTAGGGTCGGCTTTTAACCCCGGAAAGATTTCCGCTGCAATTTTCACTACTGCAATTTTCACTTCTCCAATTTTCGCGGCTTTTCCGGAAAACCCGTGCCTTGTGTCTCACACTCGGCAAAGCCTGAAACGCAAAGGTCCAACCGGGCGCCGCGATCGGTGATACGGGTTTCCCCGATTGAGTGAGAGGAGCGCGTATCATGTTTGCCAGCCTCGCCGAAGCGGCGATGTCGCTCGACATCGGCACGCTATTCGTCATCGCTATCTGCGTCACGTCGTTACTCGGCCTGTTCCTGCTGTTCGCATGGCTGCAGGACGGCATCACCGCGCTGGCCTGGTGGGGCACGGCGTATCTGATCGGCGGATTGTCCGGCGTGCTATGGCGCCTGGGCGACCTGATCTCGCCGCCGGTGCCGGCAAGCCTCGCCGACGTTATGTTGTTCATCGCGGTCGGTATGGTGTGGAGCGCCGCCCGTTTGTTCCACGGCCGGCCGGTGCTGTGGGGCTCGATGTGCCTCGGTGCCGTTGCCTGGCTCGCCTTCGGTTCGTCCTCGGCATTCATGACGACGGAGGCGTCGCGGCTGGTCGTAAGCTCGGTGATTATCGCCGCCTATACGTTCCTGACTGCCGTCGAGCTGTGGCGGGAGCGGCGCAAATCGCTGATCCGGCGCTGGCCGGCGATCTTCGTGCCGATGCTGCACGGCGTGATTTTCCTGTTTCCGGTGGCGTTGGCGGGACTGTCGCAGGATGGCATCGGCAGCCGCACGCTCGGCGCCGGCTGGGTCGCGGTCTATGCCATCGAGGTCGTGCTTTACGTGGTCGGCGCCGCCTTCATCGTGCTGGTGCTGGCCAAGGACCGCACCGTGCGGCAATACAAACTGGCGGCGGCGACCGATCCGTTGACCGAACTGCTCAACCGCCGCGGCTTCTTCGAGGCTGCCGCCGGCATCATGTCGGCGCGGCAAGCGAGCAAAGAGCCGGTCTGCGTGCTCGCCTTCGACCTCGATCATTTCAAAACGATCAACGATCGGTTCGGCCACAACACCGGCGACGCCACGCTGCACCTGTTCGCCGGCGTGGTGAAGAAGACGCTGCGTGGCGGCGATGCCATCGGCCGCCTGGGCGGCGAGGAATTCATCGCGCTGTTGCCCAGCACGTTGGGCGATGCCGTGGCCGCCGCCAACCGCGTGCGCAGGGCCTTTGCCAGTGCGAGCGCCGCAGCCGGCAGCCATGCCGCGGCGACGGTGAGCGTCGGGGTGTCCTGCGGCTCGGCCTTTGCCGACATCGACACGCTCATCGCCCGCGCCGATGCCGCGCTCTATCGCGCCAAGACCAACGGGCGTGACCGGGTCGAGGCCTCCGATGAAGCGGTGCCGGGCGCACCGGAGCGGCGCGGCCAGGGCGCGGCGCAAAACCCGCAAGGCGCCGTCCTGCAGCCTGTGCCTACGCTCGCAGTGCCACTCGTCGGATCGTTCCGGGCGGTGGGGCAGAACGCGGTGTGCCGTTCTTGAAATCGCACTAACGCCGCGTCACTGCGCAAAAGAAAGAGGGCGCCGCATGACGCGGCGCCCTTTAAGTTCGCACTGCTCTCGCAATGCAGGGAGGATACGCAACGCTTACGCGGAATAGTACATCTCGAACTCGACCGGATGCGGCGTGTGCTCGAAGCGGATGATCTCGCTCATCTTCAGGTCGACATAGCTGTCGATGAAGTCGTCGTCGAACACGCCGCCGGCTTTGAGGAAGCCGCGATCCTTGTTGAGCTCTTCCAGCGCCTGGCGGAGCGAGCCGCACACCGTCGGAATCTTCTTCAATTCCTTCGGCGGCAGATCGTAGAGGTCCTTGTCGACGGCTTCGCCCGGATGGAGCTTGTTCTTGATGCCGTCGAGGCCGGCCATCAGCATCGCCGCAAAGGCGAGATAGGGGTTGGCCAGCGGATCGGGGAAACGCACCTCGACGCGCTTGGCTTTCGGATTCGTCGTATATGGAATGCGGCACGACGCCGAGCGGTTGCGGGCGGAGTAGGCCAGCAGCACCGGCGCTTCAAAACCCGGCACCAGCCGCTTGTACGAGTTGGTGGTCGGGTTGGTGAAGGCGTTGATCGCCTTGGCGTGCTTGATGACGCCGGCAATATACGACAGGCAGGTTTCCGAAAGATCGGCATATTTGTTGCCGGCGAAGACCGGCTTGCCGCCTTTCCAGATCGACTGGTGGCAATGCATACCCGAACCATTGTCGCCGTAGACCGGCTTCGGCATGAAGCAGGCGCTCTTGCCGTAAACCTGGGCCACCTGCGAGATGCAGTATTTGTAGATCATCAGCTGGTCGGCCATGATCGTCAGCGGCGAGAACTTCATGCCGAGCTCGTGCTGGGCCGATGCCACTTCGTGGTGATGTTTTTCCACCTTCACGCCCATGCGCGCCATGGCGGCGAGCATTTCCGAGCGCATGTCCTGCACTGAGTCCTGCGGCGGCACCGGAAAGTAGCCCTTCTTGGTCCAGACGCGGTGGCCGAGATTGCCGCCTTCATATGCGGTGTCGGCATTGGTCGGGAATTCGACGGAGTCGAGCTTGAAGCCGGTATTGTACGGCGTGGCGCTGTACCGGACGTCGTCGAACACGAAGAACTCGGCCTCCGGACCGAAATAGATGGTGTCGCCGACGCCCATGGACTTGACCATGCCCTCGGCCCGCTTGGCGATGCCGCGCGGATCGCGATTGTAGGGCTCGCCGGTGGTCGGCTCGAGCACGTCGCAGACCAGGACCAGCGTCGTTTCGGCGAAGAACGGGTCGATGCAGGCCGAGGACGGATCCGGCATCAGGCACATGTCGGATTCGTGGATCGCCTTCCAGCCCGCGATCGACGAGCCGTCGAACATCATGCCTTCGGCAAACGTTTCTTCCTCGATCTGGCTGATGTCGAAAGTGACGTGCTGCCACTTGCCGCGCGGATCGGTGAAGCGGAAATCGGCGTATTTTACGTCGCTGTCCTTGATCATTTTCATGACATTCTTTGGCGTCGTCATGGCATGCGTACCCTTTCGTGGTGTTAGTGAATGCCCCTTGGCGCTGGTCGGATTTCAATTTTCGGCGCAGAGACGAAAAGCGGTCAAACCAGCAATTCAGATGGCGTCAAGTCCGGATTCCCCCGTCCTGATCCGGATGGCTTCTTCGATCGTCGAGACAAAGATTTTGCCGTCGCCGATGCGCCCGGTCTGGGCGGCGCGACGGATTGCCTCGATGGCTTTCTCGACCATGTCGTCGCCGAGCACGATCTCGATCTTCACCTTGGGGAGAAAATCGACGACGTATTCGGCACCCCGGTAAAGCTCGGTATGGCCTTTCTGGCGCCCGAACCCCTTGGCTTCAGTCACGGTAATTCCTTGCAGACCTACTTCCTGCAGCGCCTCCTTCACCTCATCGAGCTTGAACGGCTTGATCACAGCCTCGATTTTTTTCATCGCGTTTTCGCCTCCCGGCCCCACGGTGGGCGGAATCACCGATGGAACCGAGCCCATGGTTAGCAGGTCCCGTGCCAAGGCTCGCTGCGCCTGAAAAGAGCAATCCGATCAAAGTGCTATCGCGTGATCGGGAACCGGCTACGAGGTCGCCGCAAGTGCCGTCGCCGTTAAACTGAGCAGATTGCCTATTATCTCGTCAATGGTGGAGAGCTTCCGGTTGTGGGCAACGGCGCGCCGTATTCGCAATGTGCCGCTTTGGCTATCCTGAAGCCGGCATGTTTGAGCTTTTGACCAGTGCGGAAATGGCCGCCGCCGACCGGCTGGCGATTGCCGGCGGGATTGCCGGCAGCGAGCTGATGGAGAGCGCCGGCCGCGCCGTGGCCGAGGCGGTCGCCGAGCGTCATCCTTCGGGCAGCAGGATCGTCGTCGTCGCAGGGCCGGGCAACAATGGCGGCGACGGCTTCGTTGCCGCGCGGCTCTTGGCCGAACGCGGCGCGCGGGTCGAGGTCATGCTGTTGGGCGATATTGGCCGGCTCAAAGGCGACGCCGCGCTCGCCGCAAAAAAATGGACAGCACCGCTTGCCGCCGCGGAGCCTCGATCCCTCGACCGTGCCGATGCCGTTATCGATGCGCTGTTTGGCGCAGGTCTCGACCGCTCGGTGGAAGGTACGGCGCGCGCGCTGATCGAAGCCATCAATGCGGCGAAGGCGCCGGTCTATGCGGTGGATTTGCCGAGCGGCATCAACGGCACGTCGGGCGCCGCACTCGGCATCGCGGTGAAGGCCACGCATACGATCACGTTTTTCCGCAAAAAGCCCGGACACCTTTTGCTGCCGGGCAGGCTCCATTGCGGCGCGATTTCCGTCGCCGATATCGGTATTCCGGCGGCAGTGCTGGAGAAGATCGCGCCCAAGACGTTCGAGAACGTTCCGGCGCTGTGGCGCCGGGATTTTCCGGTACCGCAAAGCGCCGGCCACAAATACGACCGCGGCCACGCCGTGGTGGTGTCGGGCCCGGCATGGTCGACCGGCGCGGCGCGGCTCGCCGCCCGCGGCGCGTTGCGCGCGGGGGCAGGGCTCGTGACCATCGCCAGCCCGCGCGAAGCGCTCACCATCAACGCCGCGGCGAGCCTTGCGGTGATGGTGCGGCCAGTCGAAGGGGCTGCCGAACTGGCAAAATTCCTCTCAGACGGCCGTTTGAACGCCTTAGCGATCGGGCCGGGTGTCGGCGTTGGGGAGGCTACCTGCGAGCGCGTCCTTGCCGCGCTTAAGGGCGAACGCGCCGTGGTGCTCGATGCCGATGCGCTGACGAGCTTTGCCGCCGATCCGCAGCGCCTTGCCAAGGCGCTTCGGGCACGGTCGGCACAGGCCACGATCTTGACGCCGCACGAAGGCGAGTTTTATGGCCGCGCCGCGATCAGCGCCAATGCGCCGGCCTATCTGGCGACCGCAGGCTCAGGCGACGTGCTGACCGGCATGGCGACCGGCCTGCTGGCGCAGGGCATGCCGGCCTTTGAGGCGGCAGCGGCTGCGGTGTGGCTCCACGGCGAGGCGGCCGCGGCATTCGGCCGGGGCCTGATTGCCGAGGATTTGCCCGAGCAGTTGCCCCGACTGTACCGGGACCTATTTTGGTAGTGCCTGGTGCGCAGCGCATGATATAAGCCGCGCCACCGGGCCGTCCTGCGCGTCGCGGGCGTGGCGGAATTGGTAGACGCGCGGGATTTAGGTTCCCGTGACGAAAGTCGTGGGGGTTCGAGCCCCTCCGCCCGCACCAGCCGGGCGGTTTTTCCAAAACTTGGCCGGGATGACGCTCGGTCTATGGCTCAAGGTCTTGAGCTCTGAAAAGGTCTTGGGTTCTGAAAAGGTCTTGGGCTCTGAAGAGTAGTGCCAATGCAGGTGACTGAAACTGCTGCCGCAGGTCTCAAGCGCGAATTCCGCGTTGTCGTGCCGGCGACCGATCTCGCGGCCAAGGTCAACGCGCGGCTCGACGACCTCAAGGGCCGCGTGCAGCTGCGCGGCTTCCGTCCGGGCAAGGTGCCGGTCGCGCACCTCAAGCGCATCTACGGCAAGTCCGCCATGGCCGAGGTGATCGAAGACGCGGTGCGCGAGGCCAACAGCAAGATCGTCACCGACAACGGCTACAAGCTCGCCACCGAGCCCAAGGTCGTGCCCGACGAGGGCACGGTCGAAGGCGTGATCGAAGGCAAGGCCGATCTCGCCTACAAGGTCGAGATCGAGATCCTGCCGCCGATCCCGCTCGCCGATTTCAAGACCATCAAGCTGCAACGGCTCACCGCCGAGGTGACCGAAGCCGAAGTCGACGAGGCGCTACAGAAAATCGCCGACGCGAACCGGCCGTTCGTTGCCAAAGCCGAAGCGGCGGAAAAGGGCGATCGGGTCACGGTGTCGTTCCAGGGCACCCAGGGCGGCACGCCGTTCGAGGGCGGTTCCGCCGAGGGCGTGCCGATCGTGCTCGGCTCGGCCCAGTTCATCCCGGGTTTTGAGGACAATCTCATCGGCCTCAAGGCCGGCGAAAGCCGGACTTTCGATGTCAAATTCCCCGACGCCTATGCGGCGCCGGCGCTAGCCGGCAAGGACGCCACTTTCGCCGTGACGGCGAGCGCGGTCGAGGCGCCCGGCGCGGTCACGCTCAATGACGACTTCGCCAAGACGCTCGGATTGGAGTCGCTTGCCAAGCTGCGCGACGGCATCAAGGACCGCCTGCAGCGCGAACATGCCTCGGCGTCGCGGCAGAAGCTCAAGCGCGCGCTCCTCGATCAGCTCGACGAGAGCCACAAATTCGAGCCGCCGCCGAGCCTGCTCGAGCAGGAGTTCAACACCGTCTGGGGCACCGTCGAAGGCGACCTCAAGGCGCAAGGCCGCAGCTTTGCCGACGAAGGCACCACCGAGGAAAAGGCCCGCGAGGAATATCGCGCCATCGCCGAGCGGCGCGTGCGACTCGGCCTCGTCATTGCCGAGATCGGCGAGAAGAACAATATCACGGTGACCGACGAGCAGTTGACCGCGGCGGTGATGGAGCGGGCTCGGCAGATGCCCGGCCAGGAACAGCAGGTCTGGGACTATTATCGCAACAATCCCGGCGCGCTGGCCGGCCTGCGCGCCCCGATCTTCGAGGAGAAAGTCGTCGACTTCCTGGTCGAGCTTGCCGACATCACCGACAAGCCGGTGTCGCGGGAAGAGCTGTTCAAAGAGGACGAGGCGTGAGCTAGCCTAAGTCCGCAGCACGCCTTGTCGCGGAGAATTTCGCGCATATGTGCGACCGGCACGGCGGCTTCGACAGACTGCTACCGACTCAGTCACATTGCATTGAGCCTATCGACGGCGAGCCCTGCAGCAGGTGAACCTATGCGCGACCCGGTGAATCTCTACATGCAACATCTCGTTCCCATGGTGGTCGAGCAGACCAACCGTGGCGAGCGGGCCTACGACATCTATTCGCGCCTCCTCAAGGAGCGCATCATCTTCATCACCGGCCCGATCGAGGACGGCATGGCCTCGCTGGTGGTGGCGCAGCTCCTGTTCCTCGAGGCGGACAACCCGAAAAAAGAAATCTCGATGTACATCAATTCGCCGGGCGGCATCGTGACCTCGGGCTTGGCGATCTACGACACCATGCAATTCATCCGTCCGGCGGTCTCGACCTTGTGCACCGGGCAGGCGGCATCCATGGGCTCGCTGCTGCTCGCCGCCGGCGCCAAGGATATGCGCTTTGCGCTGCCGAACTCCCGCATCATGGTTCACCAGCCCTCCGGCGGGTTCCAGGGCCAGGTGACCGACATCATGCTGCACGCCCAGGAAATCCTGAACCTGAAGAAGCGGCTGAACGAGATTTATGTCCGGCATACCGGCCAGCCGCTGAAGAAGATCGAGGACGCGCTGGAACGCGATATGTTCCTGAGCCCCGAAATGGCCAAGGATTTCGGCCTAATCGACAAGGTGATCGAAAAACGGCCGGAGGAGCCGGGCCTGAAGACGGAACCGACCCTCAAAGGGGTCAGCTAGCCCGGCGCTCAACCGCGCCCCGGTGCCATCAAATGGGCCGATTCGGCCGCCTAAGCAGTTCCCCGGACGGGTCAGGCCTTTTCGCGACGGTGTGATGCGGAAAACACACTGGCCCAAACTCGTGTTATCGTTAATGGATTCTTGGTTGGCACGCCGTTAGCATAGCGTCTTGTGCTGATTTGCCGGGGATGTCCTGGTGGCGTCTTATGCGGGCAAAGTATGCGAATGCCGCTACGGATTTTTAGCGCGGTGCTTTGTAAGGTGTGAGGTGCTGCCCTCGGAAGGAAGACGGAGACTGGAATGAGCAAGGTTGGCGGCGGCGACTCCAAGAATACGCTCTACTGCTCGTTCTGCGGTAAGAGCCAGCACGAAGTGCGCAAGCTCATCGCCGGGCCGACCGTGTTCATTTGCGACGAGTGCGTCGAGCTGTGCATGGACATCATCCGCGAGGAAAACAAGTCCTCGCTGGTGAAGTCACGTGACGGCATCCCGACGCCGCGCGAGATCCGCAAGGTTTTGGACGACTATGTGATCGGCCAGGACCACGCCAAGAAGGTGCTCTCGGTCGCGGTCCATAATCACTACAAGCGGCTCAATCATCAGTCCAAGCACAACGACGTCGAACTGGCGAAGTCGAACATCCTGCTGATCGGGCCCACCGGCTCGGGCAAGACGCTGCTCGCCCAGACGCTGGCGCGCATCCTCGACGTGCCCTTCACCATGGCGGATGCGACGACGCTGACCGAAGCCGGCTATGTCGGCGAGGACGTCGAGAACATCATTTTGAAGCTGTTGCAGTCCGCCGACTACAACGTCGAGCGGGCGCAGCGCGGCATCGTCTATATCGACGAGATCGACAAGATCTCGCGCAAGTCCGACAACCCCTCCATCACCCGGGACGTGTCGGGCGAGGGCGTGCAGCAGGCGCTGCTCAAGATCATGGAAGGCACCATCGCCAGCGTGCCGCCGCAGGGCGGCCGCAAGCATCCGCAGCAGGAGTTCCTCCAGGTCGACACCACCAATATCCTCTTCGTCTGCGGCGGTGCGTTTGCCGGCCTCGAGAAGATCATCTCGGCGCGCGGCCGTTCCACCTCGATCGGCTTCGCTGCCAGGGTGGCGGCGCCAGAGGATCGCAAGCAAGGCGAAATCTTCCGCGAAGTCGAGCCCGAGGATTTGTTGAAATACGGCCTCATTCCCGAATTCGTCGGCCGGCTTCCCGTCGTCGCCACGCTCGAGGACCTCGACGAGCCTTCGCTCAAGCGCATCCTCACCGAGCCGAAGAACGCCCTGGTCAAGCAGTACCAGCGCATGTTCGAGATGGAGACGGTGGATTTGACGCTGGCCGACGAGGCACTGTCCGCGATCGCCCGCAAGGCGATCGATCGCAAGACCGGCGCGCGCGGCCTGCGCTCGATCATGGAGATGATCCTGCTCGACACCATGTTCGACCTGCCGAGCCTCGAAGGCGTCGAAGAGGTCGTGATCTCGCGCGAGGTTGTCGCCCACGGTTGCAGCGTCGCTGCGACGTCGCATTTTGGCCTGAAAACCCGTCTTTCTTGACACGCCTGCGCCGCGACGCCACCTATAGTGCGCGGTCGAAAACAGCCTACGAAAGATCGCATGGACTACCCGGGCGGGGTTTCGGCTTCGTGATCCTTTCCGGCCAATCGGCAGTCCGTCGTGACGGCGCATCCTGCGGGTCGTGACGGAGGTGCACAACAATAAGGAAATGGGGCCATGACAAGTGCCGCCAAACCAAAGCCGCTCCTGACGGCCGGCGAAAGCCGCGCCTATCCGGTGCTGCCACTGCGGGACATCGTTGTTTTCCCGCACATGATCGTGCCGCTGTTCGTCGGTCGCGAGAAGTCGATCAAGGCGCTCGAAGAAGTGATGCGCTCGGACACGTTCATCCTGCTGGCGACGCAGAAGAACGCTTCTGACGACGATCCGGCGACGGATTCGATTTTCACCGTTGGCACGCTCGCCAGCGTGCTGCAACTGCTCAAGCTGCCCGACGGCACCGTGAAGGTGCTGGTCGAGGGCGCCGCGCGCGCGCGCGTCACCAAATACACCGATCGCGAAGAGTATTACGAGGCCGAAGCGGTCGTGCTCGCGGATTTGCCCGGCGACCAGGTTGAGGCCGAAGCGCTGTCGCGCTCGGTCATCAACGAGTTCGAGCGCTATGTGAAGCTCAACAAGAAGGTGTCGCCGGAAGTGGTCGGCGTCGTTCAGCAGATCGAGGACTACGCCAAGCTTGCCGACACCGTCGCTTCGCATCTCGCGGTCAAGATTCCCGACAAGCAGGTCATCCTGGAAACGCCCGTCGTCACCGAGCGGCTGGAAAAGGTGCTCGGCCTGATGGAGAGCGAAATCTCGGTGCTGCAGGTCGAGAAGCGCATCCGCACGCGCGTCAAGCGCCAAATGGAGAAGACCCAGCGCGAGTATTACCTCAACGAGCAGATGAAGGCGATCCAGAAGGAACTCGGCGACGAGGACGGTAAGGACGAGGTCGCCGAGCTCGAAGACAAGATCAAGCGCACCAAGCTCTCCAAGGAAGCGCGCGAGAAGGCGCAACACGAGATCAAGAAGCTGCGTCAGATGTCGCCGATGTCGGCGGAAGCCACCGTCGTGCGCAATTATCTCGACTGGCTGTTGTCGATCCCGTGGAACAAGAAGTCGAAGATCAAGAAGGATCTGACGCTGGCCGAGCAGATTCTCGACGCCGATCACTTCGGCCTCGAGAAGGTCAAGGAGCGCATCGTCGAGTACCTTGCGGTGCAGCAGCGCGCCAACAAGCTGACCGGGCCGATCCTGTGCCTGGTCGGTCCTCCCGGCGTGGGCAAGACCTCGCTTGGCAAGTCCATTGCGAAAGCGACCGGGCGCGAATTCGTCCGCGTCTCGCTTGGCGGCGTGCGCGACGAGGCCGAGATCCGCGGCCACCGGCGGACCTATATCGGCTCGATGCCGGGCAAGGTCATCCAGTCGATGCGCAAGGCCAAGACCTCGAACCCGCTGTTCCTGCTTGACGAGGTCGACAAGATGGGCGCCGATTTCCGCGGCGATCCGTCGTCGGCTTTGCTCGAAGTCTTGGACCCCGAGCAGAACCACGCCTTCAACGACCACTATCTCGAGGTCGACTACGATCTGTCCCACGTGATGTTCATCACCACGGCGAATACGCTCAATATTCCGCCGCCCCTGATGGACCGCATGGAGATCATCCGGATCGCCGGCTACACCGAGGACGAAAAAGTCGAGATCGCGCGCAAGCACCTGATCCCGCACGCGATCGTCAAGCACGGCCTTGAGCCGAAGGAGTGGTCGATCGACGACGAGGCGCTGCTCACGCTCATTCGCCGTTACACGCGCGAAGCTGGCGTGCGCAATCTCGAGCGCGAGCTCTCGACGCTGATCCGCAAGGCGGTGAAGGAACTGATTATCTCCAAGAAGGAGTCGGTTGCCGTCACCGACAAGGTCCTGCCCGATTATCTCGGCGTCCCTAAATACCGTTACGGCGAAGTCGAGGACGAGGATCAGGTCGGTGTGGTCACCGGCTTGGCCTGGACCGACGTCGGCGGCGAGCTCCTCACTATCGAGGCGGCCATGATGCCCGGCAAGGGCAAGATGACCGTCACCGGCAACTTGCGCGACGTGATGAAGGAATCGATCTCGGCTGCGGCGTCCTATGTCCGCATGCGCTCGGCCGCCTTTGGCATCGAGCCGCCGGCGTTCGACAAACGCGACATCCACGTGCACGTGCCGGAGGGCGCGACGCCGAAGGATGGGCCGTCCGCGGGCGTCGCCATGGTCACCGCCATCGTCTCGGTGATGACCGGCATCCCGGTGCATCGTGACGTCGCCATGACCGGCGAGATCACCTTGCGCGGCCGCGTGCTGCCCATCGGCGGCCTCAAGGAGAAGCTCCTGGCCGCGCACCGCGGCGGCATCAAGACCGTGCTCATTCCGGAAGAGAACGCCAAGGATCTTGTCGAGATCAACGACAGCATCAAGAGCGGGCTCGATATCATCCCGGTCTCGCGCATGGACGAGGCCTTGGCGCGTGCGCTGGTGCGCAAGCCCGAGCCGATCACCTGGGAGGAGGCGACGGCCAAGCCGGTCGACGTCCCCGAACCGGCGGTCGAGGAAGACGCCTCGGGTCTCACCGCGCACTGACGGCATTGACCGAACCGAAAACGGCGCCCTCACGGGCGCCGTTTTTTCATGCGCGGTGGAGCGATGTCGCGGAAAACACGATTGTTTTTCATCCGCGCGATCGCGTCAGCACTCTTTTAACCGAGCTGCGCAAACCTTGGCCCGGGTTCCCCGGCGCGTGGGTATGCTCACCCTTGCGTTGAGGCCCGGAGCAGAATTGGCAGCCGTCCCATGTACCGCCGCGCCCGCCGACGAAAAGGCCGCTCGCACCGTTTCGCCGGTCTGCGCCAGACGCTGGGCGTGATCGCGGTCGGCGTATTGATCGGCACCAGCCTGTTCGCCACCGGGGAATATGTCACCGCGCTGCAGCGCGCGAGCGCGGCTGCGGCCGCTGCCGCCGCCGCCAACGACGAAGAAATCTACACCGGGTCGATCCTGTACATGCCCGCCGAGGGCCGGGCCTGCCGTCAGCTGCTGTTCGACAATCACACCGGCCGGTTTACCGACAACGGCTACGTCGATTGCGAGAACGCCGCCTACGGGGGCGTAGGCGGCCAGCTCAAGCAGTGGTCGTCCGCCCGCGCACGCGTCATCAGCACCGGGTTCCGCCAGCACTGAGCGGTTCCGGCCGCCGCACATAGCGATTGGCCGGCCGCACAACATTGGCTACATTCCGCGCGCTGGCCGCTGCGGGGGCGCCGCTTTGAGCAGCAGCATCTTGGTGGAAGCCTCTGAGGCAGTCGTGTTTGTGATCATCCAACGGATTTTTGTCGGCGTTGCAGTTGCGCTTGCCATGGCGGCCGGCGCCGGTGCGGTGTTTGCGGCGGACGATTTCCCGCTCAGCGGCAACTATACGCAGAACGTTCTCTGCAAGGGCGACGGTACCGACCCGGTCGCGGTCCGGGTCAAGATCTCGCCCCAGGAGATCGTCTCCAATGTCGGCACCTGCACCATCCTCGACACCACGCGCGAAGGCGGCACCTTCGCCGTGCGCGTCGAGTGCAAGTTTGCCAGCGGGCCGCTGATGGGGAACTTGAGCTTCACGCCGAAGCCCGATCGCACCATCGACTTCGTCGATCGCGACGGCAACTACAAGGCGGTCCTGCATCCCTGCCCAAACTAGCGGTGCGGCTGCCATGGTTGGCGCGCCGTGCTATCATTATCAGCCGCACGCCCAAAGAACAGGGGGCGCCTTGGTGGATAGGATTCTGGCGGCGCTGGCGAGCAGTGAAGCGGCGCATGCAATAGCGGTGCCGGCTGTGCCGGTTGCCGCGGAATAAACAACGAGAAGATTGGAGGTCGCTCATGTCGCTTGCAACGCAGGAGCCCGTGTCGGCAAAAGCGGCCAGCGCGGTGCGACTAGATGTCGTGCCGCTGACCAAGCACATCGGCGCGGAAATCCGCGGCATCGATTTGCGCGAAAAACCCGACGAAGCGACGGTGAAGGCGATCTACCAGGCTTGGCTCGACCATCTGGTGCTGATTTTCCCGGAGCAGCAGCTTTCCCAGGAAGACATGATCCGCGCCACGACGTTTTTTGGCGAGCCGGGCAAGCTGACGCGGCCGCCGAAATATTTTCCCAAGGGCTATTCCAGGATGCTGCCCGGCATCATGCTGATCTCGAATATCCGCGAAAACGGCGAGCCGATCGGCGCGCTGCCCGATGGCGAGATGATGTTCCACCACGACATGATTCACGCCGAGGTGCCGAGCAAGGCGACGTTGCTTTATTCGGTCGAAATTCCTTCGACCGGCGGCAATACCCTGTTCGCCAGCGGCTATGCCGCCTACGACACCCTTGATCCGGTGCTCCGCCAAAAGCTCGAAGGCAAGAAGGCGCAGCACCACTACAATTACGGCTCGACCATCAAGGGCGACGGCCGCGGCACCGTAGCCTTCTCCGAACAGACGCATCCGGTATTCCGCACCCACGAAGACACCGGCAGGAAGGCGGTCTACGTCAACCGGCTGATGACGGTGAAAGTGCTCGATATGCCCGAGGACGAATGCGAGCAATTGCTCAACGCGGTGTACGACCACGCCGAGAAGCGCGAATTCGTCTACGAGCATGTCTGGCGCGTCGGCGATCTGTTGCTATGGGACAACCGCTGCTCGTCCCACGCGCGCACCGATTTCCCCGCGACCGAGCGGCGGCTGATGTTGCGCACCACGGTCGAAGGCAACGTGCGGCCCTACTGACGCGTGGCGCTGCCGAGCGCCTGCGGCTTCGGCGTCAACAGCCGCGCCAATTCCGGAAGAATGGTGCTCCGTGCCACCTCGAAGGGGTGGACGTCGCCACGGTTGGCGAGGATGACAAGGCCGATTTTGCGCTCCGGCACCAGCCCGATATAGGCCGAGGCGTTATCGAGGCCGCCGGGCTTGTCGACGATCGTCACCCCGAACGGACTTTCGATCTCCCAGGCCATCGCCTGCCCGTATTGCGCACTGACGCGGAATTCCTCCCGCTGGGTCAATTGCAGCGCTTCGCGTAGCCCCCTTCCCAACCCTCCCCCGCTTGCCGGGGAGGGAAGGGTCTCGCCGAGACAAGCGGCGAGCAGGATGGCGAGATCGTGCGCCGACGAGAACATCTGTCCCGTGCCCGGAAAGTCGAAGTAACTTTGCTGATTGCCGGGCAGGCCGATCGGCTCGCCGTGGAACGAATAGCCCTGGACCGCGCGTTGCAGGAATTCCGGGCCCATAATGGCGCGGCTGTCCGGGCCGCGCTCGGGCACGACGGTCGATGCCATGCCGAGCGGCGCGCTCACGCCGCGGTCGATCAGCGTCGCGATCGGTTCGCCATAGCGGCGCTCAAGGACGAGCTGCAGCAGCACATAGCCGGCATGGGTGTAGATGCGCTGCTTGCCGGGCTGCTCGCCGCCGGACGGCGTCCAGGCGTTCAGCGCCTCGTAGAATTCGGCCAGCGAAAAGTGCTGCTCCGGCCAGGGCGGGTGATCGGTCGGCAAAAGCAGCCCCGAAGTGTGGCTGACCAACTGGCCGATGGTGATTTGCCGGATGTAGTCGCCGTGCAATTCGGCGACATATTTCGCGACCGGTTCGTCGAGCTTGAGCTCACCCCGCAACACCGCCTGCGCCACCAGCGCGGCCTCGAACACTTTGCGCACCGAACCGACATTGAACAGCGAGTCCGAGGTGATCGGCCGTTTTTCGGCTTGGTCGGCGAAGCCATGGTTGAAGAACAGATTGCGGCCGCCGATCCGCGCCACGACCGCGACGCCGCCCGCGCCGTTCGGCGCGACCATGGCTGCTATG
>WNFI01328509.1_pt1 | contig 17122 bp, 14 predicted proteins | sample 5400471 | NCBI WGS metagenome assembly WNFI01 (sample SAMN13153348, study PRJNA577476) | soil metagenome | isolation source: 100 cm saprolite on Douglas fir-dominated hillslope | place: USA:California | collected 2013-09-17 | reverse complement strand
CGTTTCGAATTGCAAGCCAGTCTCCGTTCAGCGACACCTTCGCGTGACGCGGCACCCGCGCATCAGCGAAACAGATCCTCGACGACCTTCGACCAGCGCGGCACGTTGCGATCGACTTCCTCGGGGTTCAGATTGGTTGCCTGGTACTTGCCGTCTGCCGGCCGCAGGCCCGGTGCCATAGTGGGCACGGCGGGCAGCGCCGGCAGGTAGTCGGCTCGCCGCAACACCTCCTGGCCGTCCTCCGAGGTCAGGAAATCGATCAGGAGCTTTGCGGCATTCGGGTGCGGCGCATCCTTGAGGAGCGAGATCGCGTCGAGCGCGACCGGCATCGGCTCGATCTTCAGCCAGGCCGAAGGCGCGCCCTTGCGTGCGCTGATCACGGCGTGATTGATGAAGATCATCAGGGACAGCGGATATTCGCCCGCGATCACCTGGTCGAGCACCGTGCGGGAAGAGGCCTCCACGTTGATGAGCCGCTGCCGCGAAAGGGCGCGCAGATAGTCCATGCCGCGCTCCTCGCCCATGCTGGTCAGCACCGATCCGACGAAGCCCGCGGCGCCCGCAAACGAGCTCGCGTGCCAGCCGATCTTGCCCTTCCATTTCGGGTCGAGCAGGTCGGCATAGGTCTTCGGCGCCTGATCGAGCGGCACCATGCTGGTGTTGACGCCGGCCGAGAACACGTAGACGAGCAGCGCCGTCCACAAGCCGTTCCGGTCTTTGAGCTCCGCGGAAAACTGATCGATGTTGGGTGGCCGGTAGGGCGCGATCAGGCCCGCCCGCGCCACCGCCATCATGGCATAGAGGCTGTCGAACACGTCGGCCTGCACGCGCCCGGCCCGCCCCTCGCTCAAGAGTTTCAGCGCCGTCGGGGCATCGTCTGCGCGCGAATACTGCAGCTTGACCCCCGGATATTTCTTCTCGAAGGCCTCCTGCAGCGGACGGATGGCCTGGTTCACGATCAACGTGGTGTACCAGACCACTTGCCCTTCCTTTTTCGCCTTCTCGACCAGGGCGGCGTCGGCCGCCCGCGCAGGCGGCGTCGGGACGGCAGCGATCGCCAGTATAGCCGCGATTGCTGCCCCGCCTGCTCTCGCGATCATTGCCCCGAGGGGGCCGCGAAGTCCGTTTGCGCGCATCGCCTGCACCTCCTTCGTGTGACGGCCCGAGGCCGCGGCGTCCGCCTACTTGGCGTTCTCGGCCGGCTTGCGCTTGAAGTGCCCGAAGCCCGGCCGGTAGCTCTTCTCGTCGAGGAACTGGGTCATGCCCTGCTCGCGTCCCTTCTCCTTGTCGTTGTAGCGCAAGGCGTCGCTCTTGGCGGAGAGATAGTCGTGCGCCTGCGGCTCGTTCATGAAGCGCACCGCGCGGATGGCTTCCTTGGTGTAACGCATCGCCGCCGGGCTCTTCTCCATCAGTTTCTTGGCGAACGTAATGGTGGCCTGCCGCAGGTCGGCTATGGGCACCGACATGTTGACGAAGCCCATCTCGCGGGCCTTCTTGCCGTCGAAGGTGTCGCCCGTCATCGCATAATAGAGCGCATCGCGATAATTCAACACCTGCGTGACGTTCCAGGCCACGATACCGCCAGGGAGAATTCCCCAATTCACCTCCGAGAGCCCGAACAGGGCCTCATCGGCCGCGATCGCGAAGTCGCAGGCGCACACCTGGGTAAAGGCGCCGCCGAAGCAATAGCCGTTGATCATCGCGATGGTCGGTTTCGGGAACGTGGACAGCTTCTGCCAGCGCCAGCGGTTCGAAGCGCGCCGCGTACGCTGCATCATGGCGGGATCTTTGGCGCCGGCGCGGAAGAACAGCTCGATATCCTGGCCGGCGCAGAACGCCTCGCCGGCGCCGGTCAGCACCAGCACCTGGGTCTCCGGATCGACCGCGAGGTCATCGAGGGCCTCGTCCATCTCGCGATGCAGCTGCGGGCTCATCGCATTGCGCTTGTCCGGGCGGTTGAGCGTCACGAACGTGATGCCCTTATCTTTGGTGATCTCGATGGTCTCATATCGCTCGGCCATTGGCGTTTGCCTCCTTGGGTTTGCAGATTTTCGCGCAGGTATAGCGGATGCTCACGGCCTGTGCTCGGGCGGGACCGCCACGGCGCTCTCGCACGGAAAGCGCAGCACTACCTTGTCACCGATGCCGAACACGCGGCGCGGCGGCGTGACCACGGACAGCATGCGATCGGCGACCCGCACGTCGTAGCGCAGGTTCACGCCCATGAACGTCGAGGCTGCGACCTCGCCGCGCAATTCGTTGATCGCGCCACCGGGGTTGGGTTCCGTGCTCGCCGCTATGTCGATCGCTTCCGGCCGCACCGACACCGCGGCTTCCCCATTGGGGCCGATCCCGCCCGGCGCGATGCAGGCGAGCGGCCGTTCGAGACCGACCTCGATCCGCAACGCCCTGCCCTCCTGCGCCGACGGAGGCGGCGCGCCGTCGGAGGACTTGCCGTAAAGGATGTTGGTGCTGCCGACGAAGCGCGCGACGAATTCCGACTGCGGCCGCAGGTAGATCTCCGTCGGCGGGCCGACCTGAAGGATGCGGCCGCGATCGACCACCGCGATGCGATCCGACAGCGTAAGCGCTTCAGTCTGATCGTGCGTGACATAGACGGTCGTGATGCCGATGGTGCGTTGCAGCCGCAACAACTCGGTGCGCATCTCCTCGCGCAGCCCGGCATCGAGGTTGCTCAATGGCTCGTCCAGCAGCAGCAGTTTGGGCACGCCGACGATGGCGCGTGCGAAGGCGACACGCTGCTGCTCGCCGCCGCTCAGCATCGTGGCATTGCGCTCGCCGTAGCCGGCGAGATTGACGCGGCGCAGGCTGTCTTCGACCCGGCGCCGGATTTCCTCGCGGCCGATGCGCCCTCCCCTGGCCTTGAGCGGGAATGCGACGTTCTCGAACACCGTCATGTGCGGCCAGATTGCATAAGATTGAAACACCATACCGATGCCGCGCTCGTTCATGGCCACATGGATGCGCTGGCGTCCATCGAACACCACGCGGTCGCCGAGACGAATGATACCCTCGTCCGGCCGCTCGAGCCCGGCGATGCAGCGCAGCGTCGTGGTCTTGCCGCACCCGCTCGGCCCGAGCAGTGTGAAGAAGGCGCCGGGCTGCAGGCTGAGCGAAGCGTCACGGATACCGCCGCCTGCCTGCCCGGCCCAGCTGAAGACCTTCGTGAGGTTCTCGACCGTCAGCATGCCGTATCCTGCGCGCCCGAAAGCGGCGGCGACTTTGCGCCGCCCCGCAAGACGACCAGAGCGTCCAGCGCCATGCCGCCGTGCGGCAGGACCACGAATGGATTGATGTCAACGGCTTCGATGACGTCGCCGAGGTCGACCGCGAGACGCCCGAGCGCCACCATGGCGTCCACGGCGGCATCCATATCGAACGCCGGTCCGCCGCGATAGCCGCGCATCAGCCGCGCCGCGCGCGTGCGTTCCAGCGCGTCGAGCGCCTTTTCCCGGCTGATCGGCGGCGCGCAGAAGGCGACGTCGCGGGTGAGTTCCAGGAGCACGCCACCGCTCCCCGCCATGGCGACGAGCCCGACCTCGGGATCGCGGTTGAGGCCGAGCACGAGCTCCAATCCGCCCCGGACCTGCTGGCACACCAGCATGCCGTCGAGCTTGCCGGTGAAACCGTGACGGGTGAGATTTTCCGCGATGCGCGCATAAGCGGAGCGGACATCATCGGCGCTGGCGAGCCCGAGCGCCACCGCGCCGGCGTCGGACTTGTGGGTGAGTTCGGCCGCAACTGCCTTGAGCACCACCGGATAGCCGATGCGCTGCGCCGCCTCGACTGCTTGCTCGGGCGAGGCTGCGAGCAGTTCCTGCGACAGCGCGAAGCCATAGGCGCGCAGGACCTCCTTCGACGCCGCCTCGTTGAGCGGTGTCGGCCCGCGGCCGGCCTTCGCAAGCGCCCTTGTCCGCGCAATCACGGCATCGCGCGTGCCATCGTGGGCGGCCGCCCGGGCGGTGCTGTGCGCCAGTTTCTCGAGCTCGGAGCGACGTACCACCCGGTCGATCGCGCGCAGCGCCTTGTTGGCCTCTTGCAGGAGCGAGACATGCGGCGTGCGCGCCCGCAGCGCGCGGCTGTAGTCTGTCTGGCTGTGCGACGAGAGGGTCACGAAAGACACCGTCTTGGTGGCGCGGGTCGTGATGTAGGCGTCGGCCAACTGCAGATATTTCTCGGAGCGCGCCGACCCCGGCTCGCGCGGCAACGTCTCCTGCAGCAGCACGGCATCGATGTTCGGATCGTCGTGGAGGGCTTCGAGGCAAGCCATGAAGATTTCCGGACTGCCCAACACCGCGAAACCGCCGTCGATCGGGTTTCCGATCAGCGAGCCGACCGTCAGCACCGATTCGAGCTTGGCGACGGTCGCCGGCGCAAGCGGCGGAAAGCTCAACCGGTTGCGCTCCGCGGCATCGAGCAGCAGGCCGCGAAAGGCGCCAGATAGGGTCATGGCGCCGAGCCGCCGTCCGGTCGGCGCGCCGGTATGGACGATGAGTTCGACGATCTCGACCGCATCATCGAGCGTATCGGCGCGGATGACGCCAAGCTCTCCGCACACCGCATCGAACGCCTCGGCCGACCCCGCGAGCGATCCCGTATGCGCCAAAGCGGCCTGCCGGCCCGCCTCCGATTGCCCGAGCTTGATGGCGACGATCGCCTTGCCGGCCGCGCGCGCGAGGCGGCAGGCGGCCGCGAACCGCGCGATGTCGGCGAGCGCCTCCACATAGATGACGATGACTTTGAGTTCCGGTTCGCCGGCAAAAAAAGCGATGTAATCGGCGACCGTCAGGCCGGTCTCGTTGCCGCTCGTGATCAAATACTCGACCGGTATCCCGCGTTCCTCGAGCGATCGGTTGACGTGGATGACGACGCCGCCGCTCTGGCCAACCAGCGCTGCCGGGCCTGCGTGCAACGTCAGCGGCCGGTCCTCAGTCAGGGTGACGAGCCGACTCTTGGAGCAGACGTTGCCCATGCAGTTCGGACCGGAAACCCCGATACCGGTTTCGGCGATGACGGCGGCGAGCTCGCGTCCATATTGCGCGGTCTGCGGGTCCCCGGCTTCGCCGAAGCCGGAGGAGAAGACGGTGGCGCTGCGCGCGCCGGCGGCCGCGCCGCTGCGCAGGAGTTCCGGCACGTTCGGCGCCGGCACCAGCACGACGAGATGATCGGGCGGCTCGGGGAGTGACTTGAAATCCGGGTAGCAGGGCCGATCCCACAGTTCGGTGCGCCGCGGATTGACGAGATAGATCGGACCTGGAAACTCGTAGCGCGTGAGGTTGCGCCACACCCGCGCGGCCCAGCTTCCGGGCCGGTCGCTGGCGCCGACCAGAACGGCATTGCGCGGCGCCGTCAGGGCCGCAACCTTCTGCTTCGATAATTCGAGATCCATTGAGCCGTTTCCCGAGCACATCCTATGCGAAAATCGCCGCTATGCGGCAAATCCCGAATCGCCCACCCGCCGGGCCGCGAGATAAAACCCGCCCGCCACCACGGTCATCATGGCGGTCCACACCAGCCCGAAGGCGGCGAGCTCGGTACCCTGCCCATTGCCCCAGAGGTCGAACATGGCGACCGCGACCGGCTCAGCGGAGGGCGATGCCAGCATGACGGCGAGCGACACGTCGCGCGCCGCGACCAGAAAGATGAAGAGCCAGCCGGATACGATCGCGGGCCGCGTCAGCGGAACGACGATGCGACGCAGCGTGCGCAGCAACGAGGCGCCCGCGATCCCGGCCGCCTCTTCGAGTTCGGGATGGACCTGCAGCATGCCCGAGCTGGCGTAGCGCATACCATATGGCAGGTAGCGGATGGCGAACGCGATCACGAAGGCCCAGATCGTGCCGTAGATCGGAAACGGTGCCGCCAGCAAGATCTGGATCATGGCGACCCCGAGCACGATGCCGGGGAACACCAACGGCACGGTCGCGAGCTGATCGAGCAGGAAGGCGCCCGGGCGCCGCCGCACAGCGAGCCACGCGCTGAGCACCGTCACCGCCATGACCAGCGTCGCCGATCCGGCGCTCATCACCCAGGTCTTCCAAACGAGGTCGAGATAGAAGGGGGAATGGAGCACCAGATCATAGTTGTCGAACGTGAGCGCCTTGAGGGCAGCAAAGCTGATCCCCTGGGTGAACGGCATCAGCGATAGCCACAGCAGGGCCAGCGACGGTACCACCAGAACCAGCAGAAAATTCAACAGAACGAATGCATCGCCGAGATAGCGCACCCGGCCAAGCTCGAAAGGGCGCGACCGGTAGCCACGACCGGTGACGGTATGAAAACGCGCCGCGTTCTTGACCAGCCGGGAATAGAAGTAGAGCAGGATCGCGGCGAGCAGCAGCAGCAGCACGGAGAACGCGCTGGCATAGCCGAGATCGGGCGGCACGTTCTTCTTCATGTCGAGATAGATTTCGGTCGTGAGGAGCTTCACCCCGCCCGGCAGGCCGACGAGGGTGGGCACCTCGAAGGCCTCGAGCGAGCGCACGACGATCAGGACTGCGACCGCGAGCAGCGCCGGCAGCATCATCCGCAGCGAGACATGGCCGAGCGTACGCCAAATGCCGGCCCCGCTCATCCGCGCGGCCTCCTCGTAGTCCGCATTGGCGGCGCGGAATACCGCAGCGAGCAGCAGGAATGCGAGCGGCGACCACAGAAATCCCTCGATCACGATCATTCCGGCGAGCGAGTAGACGTTGAAGATCGGCGCGGTGCTGCCCGTCAGCGCCATCAGCGCGGCGTTGACCGGGCCAGATCGGCCGAGCAGGAACAGCCAGGCGGTGACGTAGAGAATGTACGGCGTCCCGAGCGACACGATCGCCGACAGATAGGCGAGCAACCGCAGCGGCGTCGACGTGCGCTCCACGAACCAAGCGACGACCCCGCCCGTGCCGATGGCGAGCACCGTGCTGCCCAAGCTGAAGATCAGCGAATTCGCCAGGCTCTGAAAGAACTGCCGGTCGCTCAGGATTTTTGCGTAGTGGTCGAGCGTGAAGGCGCCGAGGTCTCCGGCTGGCGTGGTCAGGCGAAGGCTCGCCTGAAGGAGCGACAGCAGCGGCGGAACCACCATGGCACCGAGAATGACCGCGAGGATGATAACGGCTGTGCGGGTCGGATCGACCGCTCGCCATGACTGCGTGCGGCCGAAGTCGCGCCCCTGCGTGCTGACGCCGCTACCGTCTTCACGTTTTGCCGAAATCGCCGACACCAGCCTCGACCATCCGCTAGTACAGGATCGCGCCTACTGAAACAGCTCTTTGAAGATGGTCATCCAGCGATCGGTGTTTTGCGCCAGGACCTCGGGAGGAAGTACGTCGGCTGTAAAGCCGCCGGCATCAGGCTTGAGGGAGGGAACCTTGGCGGCGACGCCGGGCATGGCCGGAATATAGTCGACGCTCGCGAAGATGCGCTGGCCCTCGTCAGAGGTGAGAAATTCGATGAGCAGCTTGCCGGCATTGGGATGCGGGGCATCCTTGAGCAGGCTCGCCACCTGGATCGGGGCGGCAATCGGTTCCAATTTCAACCAGTCGACCGGCGCGCCCTTGGCGGCGCTGACCACGGCGTGGTGGTTGAAGATGTCGAGCGCCATTGCGTATTCGCCGGCGATCACCTGGTCCAGCACGGCGCGTGAGGTCGCATCGACGCTGACGACCTGCTGCTTGGCGAGCAGCCGCAGATAAGCGAGGCCGGAGTCCTCGTCGAGCCGTCGCAGCACGGTGCCGACGAACGTCCCCACGCCTGCGGTCGGGTTGTTGCTCCAGGCAATGCGGCCGCGCCATTTGGGATTGAGCAAATCCTGCAGCGTGCGCGGCGCGTCGTCCCGAGGCACCAGGCGCGTGTTGATCCCGGGCGTGAGGAAGTAGAGGTTGGTGGAGATCCAATGGCCGTTCGGGTCCTTGAGCTCCGTCGGATAGCTCGCCGCGGTCGGCGGCAGCCAAGCCGCAACCAGTCCGGCACGGACCAGCGGCGGGACGGTGCCGTTGCCGTCGAATACGTCGGCCTGCAGCTTGCCGGCGCGGGCTTCGTTGAGAACCTTGAGTGCCGTAGGCCCGCTGTCGGCGCGCGAATATTGCACCTCGATGCCCGGATACTTCGCCTCGAACGCCTTGGCGAGCGGCCGCACCGCCTGGTTCACAATCAACGTGGTGTACCAGACGACCTGGCCTTCCTTTTTTGCCGCCGCGACGAGAGCCGCGTCGGCGGCGCAGCACGGAGCCTGCGGCAACAGGCACAGGAGCACCGCGGATGCGGCAAGGCTGGCCATCCTCATGACACGGTGTCTCCCCCTCTTTCCTCCGTCGCGCCGGCATGTCTCGATCGCGGTCGGTTTCGTCCGCGCCATCACACATCCGGTCGCTTGTATTTCAGGTTCGGGCCGCCCTTCTGGGATTGCAGATAGGACTCGACGTCGCCGGTCGGATCCATTGTCTGGCGCAGCCGCGCGCCCACCAGCTGGTCGAGCTGGATCGCCTGCGAGAGCGAGAGATCGCGGCCCATCTGCACCGCGATCTTGGCGTGCTCCAATGGGGCGAGATGGCGCGTGGCGACTTCCCGCGCGATTTGTATCGTCACGGATTCCAGCTCTGCTGCCGGCACGCTGTGCGAGACGATGCCGAGCCGGTCCGCCTCGGCGCCCGAGACATTGCGTCCGACCAGCTGCATCCATGTCACCTTCTTGATCGGGATACGGCCGTTGAGCAGGGTCGAGGTGACCAGTTGGCCGAAACTGCCGCGCAGAATCTCCGGCATGCCGAGCTGCGCGTCGTCGGCGGCGATGACGATGTCATGCATGTTCATGATGCCGAGCGCACCACCGAGGCAATAGCCGTGCACCTGCGCGATCGTCACCCGCGGAAAGGTGCGCAGCGTCTCGGCGAGCCGGATCGTCGGCGTCGGCGTGTCCCAGTCGCGCGACGGCCCGGAATTGAGCGCCCGCAGAAAACTGAGATCGAGCCCGGAGCTGTACACCGCACCGGCGCCCTTGGTGATGACGACCTTGAGCTCGCGGTTGGGACGGATGATGTCCAGCGCCTCGAAAAACGCCGCCACCAGCGGCGCATTCAGGCAGTTCCGCTTGTCCGGACGGTTGAGGATGATGCGCGCCACGCCCGCGCCTTCAAGCTCCTCGAGGATGAGCTCGGGCCATTCCTTGAGAACGCGCCAAACGTCGGACATTCGCGACACCTCAGGTGAAAGAGAACTGACGACAATGAGTGCCGCACGTCCGGCTTTGTGCCTGAAAGTATACGACACCCTCCCCTGCAGGGGGAGGGTCGGATCGCCTTGGGCGATCCGGGGTGGGGTGTGCTTCCGCGAGACCGCAGCACCGCATGCGTTGCGCAGCTGTCACCCCCTCCCGGCGCGCTCGCGCGCCGCCGACCTCCCCCCTCCAGGGGGAGGTTAAGATGATTCAACCGTATCGGAAAATGCTCTACAGGCTGGCCGGGACCACCAGCTTGCCGAGAAGAGCGGACACGTCCTCCGTGCGCTCGAGCGACCAGAGCGCCTGCAGGATGCCGTCGATCCGGTCCTGCGGCCAGGACTTGCGCACGTTGCTGCGGAACTTGCGTTCGACGTCCGCCCGCCCCATCGGCAGCCCGGGAAAGCCCGGCATGTTGTCGACCTCACGCGTGATGCGTCGCCCGTCCGCCATGGTCGCGGGGATCCGCGTCGGGGGCGCATTTCCGCGCTGCACCGCGAAGGTGGGATCCTCCTTCACGCTGATCTTGCGCATGAAGGCGAGTATCATGGGATCGCGCAGTTTCTCACGCGAGTAGCTGTCGTTTGCGATCTCGCCCTCGAACATCGCGCGCGCCACGATGTACGGCATGCTGTGATCGGCGGTATCGCGGGTCTGCGGAACCCATTTCTCGGGCTCGCTCCCCGTCAACTCGTAGCCGCGACGGGTGGTGGCGACTTCGATCGCCGCGATGCCGTCGAGGCCTCCCGCTTGCCGCACTTCCTTCGCGACGTCGAGCGCGGCCAGGATCGCGGTCTGGGTGGAGACCTGCGCCGGGTAGGCCTTCATGCCGCACTGATCCACCTTGAAGGAGATGCCGCGTCCGCCGAACTTGCCGACATCGACCTCGACCGGCCCGGATACCAGCCGGAAGAAGCCCAGCCGGCCCTCGAAAACGGGCGCCGGGCCGGTCAGGCCGCCGCGCGCCAGCAGCGTGGCGAAGACCGCATCGCGCCCCGCTTCGGCATCGGCGATGCCTTTCCAATCGGAGAGGACCTGCGTGCGCGTCTGGCCCATCGGGATGTGGCCGTTGACGGCGATGTTGACCGCCTGGGTGAGTTGCTCCGTGCTGAGCTTCATCAACTTGCCGGCGGCGAGCGCCGCGGCCGGCAGGCTGAACACCACGCCGTCCCAACCGCGCCCCGAAATATCGAAAGTGTCGAGCAGCCGGCAATTGATCTCGTAGGCGAGCACGATGGCGGTGACGAGCTCCGTCCCGCTCGCCCGTTCCGCTTCGGCGGCCGCGAGGCATGCCATGATGTTGTCGCTCGGATGCCCGGCCTGACGCGCCACATATACGTCGTTCAGGTCGAGGTAGCGGGCGGCCGCGCCGTTCGCGAAGGTGGCAAGGTCCGGTGTGGTGCGGCGATTGGTGCCGATGATGGTTGAAGCGCCGCCGCCGACAGCCAGCGCAACGTCGCCTCCTCGAATGCCACGATCGCGCATCCAATCGTATCGATGACATGCGCCTTGGCGGCCTCGATCGTGGCTGCATCGATGTCGGCGTAGCGCAGTGCATCGGCATAGGCGGCGAGCCTTTCGGCCAGCGGACGGGTGCGCGCTTCCGACGAAACCGCCTGCGCCGCGAAGGCGCATGATACGACGATCGGCGCCGTCACCGCCATGGCTCAACGATCGAGCTGAAGCGTGGCGCTCACTTTCATCAAAACCAGCCCGAGCACCGCGGCCCCTGCGGCCACCACGACGCTGAGCGCGGCAAGCTGCGGCACCTCGCCGTTGCTCCACAGATCGAGAATGACGACCGAAATGATGCCGTTGTTCGGGCCCGAGAGCAGGATCGCGACCGACAAATCGCGGATCGCGTGCATGAAGACGTAAATCCAGGTGGCGACGACGGCGGGCGAAGTGAGCGGCAATACGATCCGGCGCAGGACGGTGAGATAGCTGCCGCCGGACATGTAGCCGCTGTCCTCGAGATCGCGGTGGATCGACAACACGCCCGAATGACAGAAGCGCATACCATAGGGAAGGAACTTCACCGCAAAGGCGAAGATCAGGATCCACACCGTGCCGTAGATCGGAATGAAACGTAGGTCGAGAAACTGGACCATCACGGCGATGCCGAGCACGATCCCAGGGAATACCAGGGGCAGCGACGCGACGATATCGACCGCCCATCGCATGCCTTCGCGACGCCTGACCACGATCCACGCCATCAACAGGCCGATCGCGGCGACCGCGCACGCGCTGCCGGCGCCGACGAGGAGGCTGTTGTAGATGCCGGCAACGGTGTCTTCCCGCGCCCACACCGCCTGATAGTTGGCGAGTGTTATCCGGGCGAAGTCGTCCGGCGATGGGCCGGAATAGAGCGGCAGAAACGACGCCCACAGCATCAGGATGAGCGGTGCCGCGAGCGCCATCGGGATGATCAGCACCCACAGGGCGCACGGATATTTCCATCGGCCGAGATCGATCCGCACGGGACGGAAGCCCTTGCCGGTGACCGTCGCGAAGCGCGCCGCCTCCCGTGTCGCGCGGTAGTACCAAAGCAACGGCAAGGCGATCGCGATGACCAGCAGCACCGCATAAGCGCTCGCCTCGCCGTAGCGCGGCATGAACCCGGAATGGATGGTCTGGTAGAGCGCCGTCGTCGCTGTTTCCACTCCCCCCGGGACGCCGATCAGTAGCGGCACTTCAAACGATTCGAGCGCCCGGATGAACGACAGCAGCGCCACGGCCAACAGGCCCGGCCGCGCTAACGGGAACGTCACTTTCAGGAGCGTTCGCCACCATCGTGCGCCGGACATGGCGGCGGCCTCCTCGAGCGATGGATCCATCGCGGACATCGACGGCAGGCACAGCAGGAACGCGACCGGCGTGAACAGCAAGCCTTCGATGCAGATCATGCCGCCGAGGCTGAACAGCGCGATGGGCGTTCCCTCGATGTCGAGCCAGCTGCGCAGCAGGTTGTTGATGAGGCCATTGTTGGGGCCGAGCAGAAGAATCCACCCGATCGCCTTGACGATGACCGGTACCGCCAGCGAGAGAAACGCACCGACGAACACGGTCTGCCGGAACGGGACATTGGTGCGCGCCACCAGCCAGGCCGTCGGCGCCCCGAGCAGCACGGCGATCAGCGCCGCGCCGATCGCGTATGCGGCGGTGACGCCCCACAGTTCCAGTCCGCCGAGTTCGGCGACCCGCGCGTAATTGTCCAATCCGATGGCCGCCGGCAGACCGGGCCGCGACACCGTCAAACTGGTGCGAATGAGATAAAGAAATGGCGGCAGAACCAGCGCGCAACCGAGGGCAAGGACAGCCCACATCCCGACCGATCCGGCATCGACGCGCAAGCCGCCGACGCGCCCGCGCGGAGAAGCCGTGACCGACATAGCTCTGGACTGGTTTGAGATGCGTAACGCAATGGTGCCCGATCGGTGCGACGGCGTCCAACGTTTCGGCGCCTTGCCGTCATGGCGGGGCACCGAGGCGCCCTCGCAATTGACAGCTCTCGCGAAGCCAATAGCATCCGAGGCGACGGAGGAACGATCGATGGATGCCGCAGCACAACGAGCGGCCAAAGGCGGGCAACTGGTCGCGGCCTTGGTTGCGTGGGCGATCGTCGGCCCGAGCGCGGCGTCCGCCGCGCCGACCGTCGCCGAACTCGCGAACTATGCCGGCAGTGATCGCCAGCAGGTTCTCGAGGCTGGCGCGAAGGCCGAAGGCACCCTGACGATCTACACGACAGGCACCCAGATCGCCCCGCTGGTCGATCGTTTCAAGCAGAAGTACCCCTTCGTGCGCGTGCAGTTGCTGCGCGCCTCCTCGGTCGAGATCGCCACCAAGGTGACGCAGGAATATTCCGCCAGGGTATTTCTGGTCGACGCGTTTGAGCTCAATTCGGACGGTCTGATCCTGCCGCGCGATCAGGGCGTCCTCCAGCCGTTCACCTCGCCCGAAGCCGCGAATTTCGAGGCGAATGCCATCGAAGCCGGCCGTCACTGGATCAGCGTGCGCGAGAGCTACACCGGCATCGGATACAACACGGCGAAAATTCCGCCCGCGCAGGCGCCCAAGACCTATCAGGACCTGCTCGACCCCAAGTGGAAGGGCAAGATGGCGATCTCCGCGACCACCGGGACGGCCGGCAACTGGGTCGGCGCCATGGTGGTAACCCACGGGCCGGACTTCGTGCGCTCACTCGGCAAGCAGGACATCCGGGTCTATCCTGTCGCGGGCCGAGCGCTCGCCAACCTGATGATTTCCGGCGAAGTGACGCTGTCGCCGACCATCTACCAATCGCACGTGGCAGCCAGCAAAGCGCAAGGCGCCCCGCTGGGCTGGAACGCGCCGGGGCCGGTGCCGGTGACCGACACCGCGGTCGCACTCGCCGCCAAGGCGTCGCATCCGCACGCCGCGATGCTCATGATCGATTTCCTGCTGTCGCTCGAGGCGCAGACGATCTATCGCGACCTCGGTTATCTGTCGTCGCGCAAGGACATGAAATCCGACGAATACCCGGACCTGCAGAAGCTTTTCCTGATGAACCGCCCGCATTATGTCGAGGAGTTCGAGGGATGGATGCGCCTGTTTCAGGAGGCCATCGTGAGGTTCGCGCGTCGTTGACGTTCCCTCGCTCCGGCAAGGCGCCGGCGCCGCACAGCCGGTTCAGGCTGAGCGACTCGATCCCGTGAAATTCATCGGAGAAATCATGTTCGAGAATGACGTGCCCAAGCACAAGATCGGCATGCTGCAGCCATTGGCGCTGATCGACAACACCCCTTACGAGTTCTATCGGCTCGCGCCGCCGCGCGTGATGCTGGTGATGATCCCGATCGGGCTCGCGGAGTTCTCCAAGGGCGACGTTGAACGCGTGTTCGCGCCGCTCGACTCCTACCTCGACCAATTGATGGACCGCGGCATCGACATGGTCGTGCAGAACGGCGTGCCTCTGCCGATCCTGATCGGGATCGAGGCGCACGATCGCATGGTCGCCCACATGGCGCGACGCACCGGCAAGCCCGCTACCTCCCAGGTCTTGGCGGTGACGCACGCGGCGCGGGACTTGAGGATCCGCAAGCTCGCCTTGGCCAACAAGTGGTCCGACGCCATGAACCGCACGCTGGGCCAGTTCTTCGCGCGCGAGGGCGTCGAAATATGCGGGGCCACCACCGAAGTGCTGAGCCCCGCGGAATTCCAGAAGATCAAGACCGACGATAATCTGCAGCTCGCTTACGATCTCGGCCGCCGGGCGCTGCGCGACTATCCGGACTGCGACGGCCTCTATATTGGAGGCGGAGCGTGGCTTGCGGAACCCGCCGCGTACGCGCTTGAGAATGAGTTCGGCAAGCCGGTCGTGTGCAACCAGACGGCGGCAATTCGCGAGATGATGATCCTGTTGGACGATTGGAAGGCAATGCCGGGACGCGGTCGCCTGCTGGCGACACCATGAACGGCGGCACGAATTCGCACCTGCCGCTCACTCGACTTTCAAGCCGGTCCGCCTGATCAGTCCTTCGTACCGAGCCGCGGTCTGCGTCAGGAAGGCGTCGAATTCTTCCGCGGATTTGGTAACGATCACGTCGCCGCCGGCGCGGCGAATGCTGGCGACAACTTCCGGAGAGGACGAGGCCTCGCTCAGGGCCTGATGGAGGCGGCGGACGATATCGCGCGGCGTCGCCGCCAGCACCACCAGGCCGGTGTAGAGGGATTGGTCGTAATTCGGCAGGCCTGCCTCCGCGAGCGCGGGAATGTTCGGCAAGAAGTCGGAGCGGGATTTCGTGCTGACGGCGAGGGCCCGCAGTTGACCCTGGGTGAGATATGCGATGCTGCTGGTGATCGTGTTGAATGCAAAATCGATGCGGCCGGCGATGAGGTCGCCCACACATGGGAGCTGGAAGCGATGCCGCCCGAGGCATACGACACAGTCCCGGGATTAGCTCTCGCCCGCGCGATGAGATCTTGGACGGTGCGGTCCGCCTTCGAACTGCCGACGGTCAACACCAAGGGCACCGAATTGATGAAGCCGATCCCGACGAAGTCCTTCAACGGATCGTAGGGACGGTTCTTCATCAGTAGCGGCGCGAGATGAAACGAATTGGACATTGCCAGCACGGTGTGGCCGTCCGCCGGCGCCCCGAGCACCGCCTGGATGCCGATCAATGAGCCGGCCCCCGGCCGGTTGTCCACGATCACCGGCTGGCCCAGAATCGTGGCCAGCCTTTCCGCGAAAATCCGGACCGACAAATCCATGTTTCCGCCAGCCGCGATCGGTGTCACGATGTGAATCGGACGATTGGGAAAGCCGCTTTTGGCGTCTTGCGAGGCGGCCGGGACGGCCATCGACAAGAGCAGGTTCGCCATGGTGGCGCTCAGCGCCAGCCATTTCATGACGCTTGCTCCGACAGAGCCCAACTCGACCGTCATTTTGGCTGCGACCCTTCCTTGGCCCATCGCACCCGGCTGTGCTTGAGTCCGAGGGAAACCAGCAGCGCAGCCATGCGGATCGGCGCCCCTATCCCTTCGACGACGGGGACACCAAGTTGGGCGCTGAGCCAGTCCGGCTTCATCAGCACCGGACATTGCGTGATACCCTGGGGAATGATGACGTCGGCGCCATTCTCATCGATCAGCGCGCGAGCTGCCCGAAGGAACGAGTCGATCGTTGCCTCCCGATTGGCCGCAATATGCTGGAGATAGACGCCGCTCGCCTTGCGTCCAGCAATCCACTCTTCCATTCCGTAGGCTCGGGTCTGTGCGCGGTGCCTCGCAATCGCCGAAGGGTGATAGCAGACGATGCCGAAATTCTCGCCGACCTGCGCCGCGACATGCAGCGTGGCTTGCAACGGCCCGACCACCGGAATGTCGACCGCCGACCTGCCACCATCAACGCCGAGATCCAGCATGCCGAGCGGCACGACCGCGTCATAGCCCTCCCGCTCGGCCTGACGGAAAGCCTCATGAAACAGCGGTGCCGCGGCTTGAATCTCGGCCGGACCGAGACCGTCAAAGGGACGCGCCGCGACCCTGACAATCCCGACCTCAACCTCGGCTGACGAATAGCCGCGCGCAGCGTCCTCGCGCAACCGCAGTTGCTCGGGAGGATAGTCTCCAACGACAAAAGCGACACGAATCATGGCGCTATCCACCTGTCCTCAACCTGGCCGGCGTTTTCGCAGCCTGAGACATCGGTGACATTTGGTACCGAACACGTACGGGTAACATGTTTTTGGTGGGAGGTACTTGACCATATCTTCGCCCAACGAGCGACGAAGCTATTATTCACCTAACGACCACTATAGTAGCCATTAGGGTTTGGTCCGAAGGCATCGCGGTCCGGGTTGGTGTACCAGTGACGCCCACCCTGCGTCCGAGACGCAGATATCGTTACGATCGGCCTGATCTTGGCTCCGCGGCATTCCGAACCGACATACAAATGTTGTCGTTGCCTATTGCGACCCACGCTGAGCATTCGCTACGTCTGGCTACGACTGCAAAGACGAGAAACACACCAACAGCTACTGCATTCACCTCGGCTCCATAATGGCGCTTCCTATCCGACCGGAACGCACTTTGATCCGATCAAGGAAACCGACATTGACGCTCTATCTCCGTCACTTTGCTTGAAGAGGCTTCCGGATGGCGCTAGCCGCAATGGCGTCTCAATAGCTCTGCCGCTGGCTCGGCTGCACACGCGGCTTCATAGCAAGACGAGCTGTGGGCTGTCCCAGTGTACCCGCTGGACAGGGGCCTTGCGTCAAGGATCGCTGCAGACGGGGCCCCATCCCCATCCTCGCGCCCGCTGCGCGGCGGCCAAGGCCGTCCTTGACCCCGGCCTGTCACGGCGGGTGCCCGGTCCGCAGCCCTCACGGGTCAGACACGAATTTCCGTGTCGCACAGACACGG
>WNFI01022512.1_pt1 | contig 17124 bp, 18 predicted proteins | sample 5400471 | NCBI WGS metagenome assembly WNFI01 (sample SAMN13153348, study PRJNA577476) | soil metagenome | isolation source: 100 cm saprolite on Douglas fir-dominated hillslope | place: USA:California | collected 2013-09-17 | reverse complement strand
CGCCGGCGATCCCATGAACCCCGCCACAAACAGGTTGACCGGCGCGTTGAACAGCGCCTGCGGACTGTCGGCCTGCTGGAGCTTGCCGTCGCGCATGACGCAGACTCGCTGGCCGAGGGTCATCGCCTCGACCTGGTCGTGCGTGACGTACACCGTGGTGACGCCGAGCCGCTCGTGCAGCTGCGACAGCGACGCGCGCATCGAGACGCGCAGCTTGGCGTCCAGGTTGGACAGGGGCTCGTCCATGAGGAACGCCTTCGGCTCCCTGACGATCGCACGGCCCATCGCGACCCGCTGCCGCTGACCGCCGGACAGGGCGGCCGGCTTGCGCTTGAGGTAGTCCTCGAGGCCGAGCAGCCCGGCCACCTCGGCGACCCGGCGCTTGATCTGATCCTTCGGCGTCTTGCGCTGCTGCAGCCCGAACGCGAGGTTCTGCTCCACCGTCATGTGCGGGTACAGGGCGTAGTTCTGGAACACCATCGCGATGTCGCGATCCTTAGGTGGCAGGTCGTTCACGACCTGGGATCCGATCGAGATCGTCCCAGACGTGACCTCCTCAAGCCCGGCGATCGACCGCAGCGCGGTCGACTTGCCGCAGCCTGACGGTCCGACCAGGACCATGAACTCGCCGTCGGCGATGTCCAGGCTCAGGTCGTCGATCCCCTTCACGCCGCCTGGGTATTCCTTGGTGACGTGGTTGAGGACGATCTGGCCCATTGCGTTCACCTCTTACGTCGTCGGACCTGAAGCCAGGCCGAGCACTTCCGCGGCCGCGAGACTGCTTGCATACGTTGCGCCAAATGTAACCAGATATGGCTGTGCGGGGGCACGCCATACCCGGTCGGCCGACGACGGGGTTGCCGGCAGCGGTGTTGACATCCACGGACGACGCGCGGCCCGCCTAAGTTTCTGCCTCGCAATCTGGCGCAAACCCGCGCGACGGGGCAGCATCGAGTCATCGGTGAGCGCCGGAGCTGCCGCGGCCAGGGAGATCGCCATGCCGACTGTCCACGCCAATGGGATCGACATTTACTACGAGGTGCAGGGCGCGGGCGAGCCGCTGGTCCTGATCCCGTACCTCGCGGCTGACCAGGCCTGTTATGCCTTCCAGGTCGCCGACTACGCCAAGCAGTACACGTGCTTCACCGTCGACCTGCGCGGCGCGGGCCTGACCGACAAGCCGGAGGGCACGTACACCACGCAGCTGCTGGCCGACGATATCGCCGCGTTCATGCAGGAGGCGGGGATCGTCAGCGCGCACATCGCCGGCATGTCGCTCGGCGCCGCCGCGGGCATCTGGCTGGCGGCCAAGTACCAGGACCAGGTGCGGTCGCTCTCGCTGCACAGCCCCTGGCCCGCGACCGACGCATACCTGCGCGTTGTCGTCGAGGGCTGGCGCATCATGGCCGAAGGCCTCGGCAGCGTTACCGAGATGGTGATCAAGGGCATCCTTCCCTGGTGCCTGACTCCCGAGCTGTACAGCGCGCGCCCTGAATATGTCGAATCGCTCGCCGACTTCGTCCGCAGCCGCCCGATGCCCCAGGTAGCCGAATTCATGCGGCAGTCGGAAGCGGTCCTGACCCACGACGCGACGGAGGCGCTCGGCGCCATCAGCGCGCCCACCCTGATCACGTTCGGCCGTCATGACGCGGTGACATCCACCCGCTTCGCCGAGCCGCTTACCGGCGCGATCGCCGGCTCCGAGCTCAGCGTGTTCGAGAACTGCTCGCACGCGCCGCTCTATGAGAACGTAGAAGAATTCAACCAGCGGACACTGGCTTTCCTGAACCGGCACTCAGGGACGTGATGAGTTCTCCGCAGCGACCGGATCACGCCGAGTGGCTGCAGCGCGCCCGCGGCCACCTCCGCACCGCAGATCCGGTCCTGGCCAGGCTGATCGACGAGGTGCCAGGCTTCGACCCGCGCGCTTGGCTGGCCCAGCTTCCGCCGATGGACCTGTTCGGCGCGCTGCTGTTCCAGGTGGCCGGGCAGCAGCTGTCCGTGGCGGCGACTAGGCGGACGCTCGCCCGCATCGAGGACCTGTTCGGCGGTTCGCTGCCGGCGGCCGACCAGTTGCTGCGCGTGGATCCCGCCGACCTGCGGCAGGCCGGACTGTCCTGGCGCAAGATCGGCACGCTGCGGGACCTCGCCGAGCGGTTCGGTGATGGCCGCCTGAACGCCGAGGCCATCGAGCGGCTCCCGGACGAGGAGATTATTGCCCTCCTGACCGAGGTGCCGGGGATCGGGCCGTGGACCGCTCAGGGCGTCCTGATCATCGCGCTGGACCGCGAGGACGTCGTCCTGCCTGGCGACCTGGCGCTCCGCAAGGCCATCCGCGCCGCCTACCGGCTGGACCATCTGCCAAGCCCCGATGAGGTACTGGCCATCGCCGAACGCTGGCGGCCTTACCGCAGCCTGGGCAGCAGCTACCTTTTCGCGGCGGCCTACAACGAAGTGCGCAGCGACCCGGCCGCAGTCTGATTCTGGCGTGCCGGCGCCTGTTTTGCGGGGGCTCGGTGTCGTGGCAGGCTTGGAGCGTGACGGAGACCGCTCGCGTAGAACACGTCGGAAGCCTGCTGCGCCCCGCTTACCTGCTCGACGCAAGGGCCGCATACGAGAGCCGCGATATCGGGCCGGCCGAGTTCAAGGCGGCGGAAGACCGCGCCGTGCGGGAGGTCGTCGCACTTCAGGACGGGCTTGACCTGCCGGTCATCAACGACGGCGAGATGCGCCGCGAGTCATTCCAGGCCGAGCTCACCGCGGCCTGCTATGGCTTCGCCGGGGTCAGCCTTGACGCCTGGCTATGGGGCGACTGGCATTCCGACGAGGTCGGCGACGCGAGCATCAGCCGGCCGCAGGAGCTGGCCGTCGTGGCCCCGCTGCGCAAGCGCCGCAACTTGGCCGCCGAGGAATTCACCTTCGTCCGCGCGTGCGCCGGCGCCTCGGCCGACCGGCAGGTCAAGGTCACGCTGCCCAGCCCGACGCTGTTCGCGAACCTGTGGTCGCCGGAACAATCGGCGGGTGCCTATCCCACCCTGGACGCATTCATGGACGACGTCGTCGCGGTCATGCGCGACGAGGTGGCCGAACTAGTCAGGCTGGGCTGCAGCTACATCCAGCTCGACGCGCCGCACTATCCGCTGCTCATCGATCCGACCTGGCGGGATTTCTACGAGGCGCGCGGCTGGCCGATGCAGCGCTGGCTCTCTTACGGGATCGAGCTGGACAACGCGGTGATCGAAGCCGGGCGCCCGGCCACGTTCGGGTTCCACCTGTGCCGCGGGAACCAGCGCAGCCGGTGGCTCGTGGCAGGCGGCTATGAGCCGATCGCCGGACCGATCTTCGGCGGGGTGCACGCGGACCGGCTGCTGCTCGAGTACGACGACGAGCGCTCCGGCAGCTTCGATGTGCTGAGCCTGGTACCCGATGACAAGGTCGTCGTCCTTGGCCTGGTGACCACGAAAACCTCGCGGGTCGAGCCAGAGGCCGAAGTCGCCGACCGGGTCCTCCAGGCCGCCGCGCGGACCGGGGTCGACCGGCTCGCGGTCAGCCCGCAGTGCGGGTTCGCCACGTCGTCGGCGGGGAACTCGATCACGCCGGAGGCGCAGCGGGCCAAGCTCGCGCTCCTGGTCAAGGTCGCTGGGGATCTCCTGGGCGGCTGATCCTGGTGACCGCTGAGACCGGCCACCCAGGTCCGGCGATCTCGAGCGGGCCAGGCGCGGGGACGCGGCCGCATTCGAGCGGCTGGCGGCCCCGCACATTGCCGCGTGATCGGGCCTATTGTTTTCCGTCATTATGGCCGTCATGGATAGCGCGTCCTGGCGCATCGGTAAGCAGCGCGGCGAGGCCGGGGCGGCCCGCGCGGCGACCGCTGTGCCCGATTTCGCCGCTGGCCCGGTCATCGTGGCGGCGCTGCTGCTGGCGGCGCTGCTCATCGCGTTCTCCGGGCGGTACGGCTACCATCGCGACGAGCTGTATTTCCTCGCCTGCGGACGTCGCCTGGCGTGGGGTTACCCTGATCAGCCGCCGCTGGTGCCGGTGATAGCCCGGCTGGTGTCCGGTCTCGCGCCCGCGTCGCTAGTTGTGCTCAGGCTGCCGTCGGCCGTCGCGTCGGCCGTCCTGGTGCTGCTGACCGGGCTGATCGCGCGCGAGCTCGGCGCGGAACGAGCAGCCCAGGCTCTGGCGGCGGTCTGTGTCGCCGTCGCCCCGCTGGTGATCGGGGCTGGTCACCTGCTCAGCACGACCACATTTGGCCTGCCTGCCTGGGCGCTGGCGTTGTGGCTGATCGTCCGCATCCTGCGGACGGGCAACGACCGGCTCTGGCTGGTGGTCGGCCTGGTCACCGGAGCGGGGTTGCTCGACAGCGACCTGATCGCGTTCCTGCTCTTCGCCATCGTCGTGGCGCTGGCAGTTGCCGGGCCGCGACGGCCGTTCGGCTCACCGTGGCTATACGCCGGCGGCGCGATCGCCCTGGCGATATGGGCGCCGTACCTCGCCTGGCAGGCCAGCCACGGATGGCCTGAGCTGGCCATCGCCCGGTCGATCGCCAGCGGCGGTTCCGGGACATCGGCGCCGCGCTGGGCACTGCTGCCGTACCTGTTCGTCCTGGCCGGGGTATACCTGTCGCCGGTCTGGGTGGCCGGCCTGGTGCGGCTGCTGCGGGGCGGGGCGCTGCGCTGGTGCCGCGCCCTCGGCGCCGCCTTCATCGTCCTGATGGCCGTTTTCATCATCACCGGCGGCAAGCCGTACTACCTCGGCGGTATGTTCCCCGTCCTGCTGGCAGCCGGAGCACAGCCGGCCGTGGACTGGATCCGCCGGGGACGGGCGCGGCTGCGGGTCGGGCTGCTCACGGCTGCGGTCATCCTGACCATGACCGCGATCCCCGTGACGTTGCCCGTTGCTCCAGTCACGGACGTACACCGAACGCCAATCGTCGCGCTGAACTACGACGCGGGGGAGACGATCGGCTGGCCGGCCTACGTGCACCAGATCGCCGCCGTGTACCGGTCACTGCCGGCGGCGCGGCGGGCGGCAGCCATCGTGCTCGGTAGCAACTACGGCGAAGCCGGTGCCGTGGATCACTTCGGGCGGGCCGATGGGTTGCCGGCCGCCTATGGCGTGCAAAACGCCTACTGGTACTGGGGGCCGCCACCGCCGTCGGCGACGGCCGCGATCGCCATCGGCTTCGGCCGGCCAGCGCTCACCCCGGTATGCGGCACGCTCCGGCTGGCGGCGCACCTCAACAACCAGGTCGGCGTGCACGACGACGAGCAAGGAGCCCCGGTATGGATCTGCTCAGCGCTCCGCGATTCCTGGACTGCGATCTGGCCGGGCCTGCGCTTCCTGGGCTAGAGGCCGATCTGAGCGGCCCAGCGGGCGATGCACTCGGCGAAGAAGGCTTCACGGTCACCGGAGTTCTTGCCGACGACGTTCTGGAACTGGCCGAAGAGCTCGAGTGAGACGGTCCCGAGCAGCGCGGACCAGACCATTAGGCCTGCCTGTATCGCCTCATTGGTCACCTCGGCGGGCAGTGCGGCGGCGACCGGCGCCAGGGCTGCTCGCGCCGCAGGACTGAGCTGGCGGCACGCAGGATCAGGAAGCTCGATCCCGGCGGATGCGGCGTCCGCCAGGATCTGGACCAGCAGGTTCGAGACCCGGCTGGCCGGGCCGATCGTGTCGGCGGGTGCCACGTAGCCAGGCACCGGCGAGCCGTAGATGAGCGCCCATTCGTTGAGGTTGGCCAGCGCCCAGTCCCGGACTGCTAGGCAGACCGCCGACCACCGGCTGGCCAGATCGGCGCGATCAACGGCGGCCTCGCGGGACTCCGCGGCCGCGCCGAGACCGTCATAGGCGTCGATGATCAGCCGGGTGAGCAGGTCATCACGGCTCGCGACGTAGCGGTAGACCGCCGAGGACACCATCCCCAGGTCGCGCGCGATAGCGCGCAGGCTCAGCGCGGCCGCGCCGTCCGTGGCCAGATGCCGACGGCCGGCCTCGAGAATCTCCCTGGTGATCTCGGCTCGCGCGCGCTCCCTGGCCGTCCGCGGTACCGAGCGCGCCTCCGCGCTACTCGCCATCCCTGCATCCTGCCACAAGTCAAGAGCATCGGCAACAAAACGGAGCACCGCTCTTGACGATGGGCACTGCCAGCCGTCATGCTGATGGTCAATAAGAGCAGTGCTCGCGAATCTGAGCACTCGGCGTATTGGAGCGGACGATGGACGAGAACAGGACCACCCACGACTCCCGCGAACTGCATGTCGTCATCGGGGCTGGCGCGATCGGCAGCGGGGTGGCGCGGGCGCTGGCCGCCCCGGATCACCGGGTGCGGATCATCACCAGGTCCGGGTCGGGACCCGCCGGATCCGCTGACCTGGCCAGCCCGCCGGCCGAGCCCGTCGCCGCCGACGCGAGCGACGCCGAGGCGATGGTCCGGCTCACCGAGGGCGCGACGGCCATCTACAACTGCGCGAACCCGCCGTATCATCGCTGGCCTGTTCTCTGGCCGCCGATCGCCTCATCCTTGCTTGGCGCCGCCGAGAGCAGCGGCGCGGTTCTCGTCACGATCTCCAATCTCTACGGGTATGGTCCTGCGCCCGACTCGCAGGGCACGGCCGCCTACGACGCGGCCCACCCCATGACCGAGGCGACGCCCTCGGCGGACCGGCCGCATACCTGGTCGTTCACCGGTGATGTGGCGCGGATGGCGGTCGTCGCTGGCAGCGACGGCAGAGCATGGGGCCGTGCCTGGCACACTCCGTCAGGGCCGCCGCGAACGCAGCGCGAGGCGATCGATGATCTCGCCAGCGCGGCCGGTCGCGCGCCGGTGCCGGTCCGGGCGGTGCCGACGGTGGTGATGCGGGCTGCGGGCCTGTTCTCGCCGCTGATGCGCGAGCTGGCCGAGACCTGGCACCAGTTCGCCGAGGACTTCGTGATGGACTCCACAGCCGCGCGGCAGACCTTCGGCCTGGAGCCAACGCCATGGGATCAGGTCCTCGGCGAGACCTTGCGGTCCTACGGCTGGCCGGGTGCGGAGCGCGCGAGTCACTCAAATTATCCGGCATAATGGACAATCCGCGAGCAAGGCGGGCTGTTCGCGGGCCACCATCTCCCGAGCCCGTGCTATCAGCCTGCCGGAGGTGCCGCGTTTGGCTCGCCGACTAGCTAGCCGACCCGGGGCGCCCGGGGCGTCCCGGCTGCTGGGCGTTCTGGCCGGCGTGAGCATCGCGCTAGCCCTCGCCGCGTGCGGCGCTACAGACAGGGCTGCCCCGGCGGGCAGCGCGGTGGCGAAGGTCAGTCCAGGTGGGGTTGGTAGCTCCCCTGCGGTCGGCCGGACGCCCGTGGCGGGGACGTCAGCGGCTAGCGGCCCGCCAAGGTTCTGGTCCGGGACCGATACTTTCGCGATGCCGGTGACCGGGACTGGCCCGTACGCCGAGCCGGTGATCGGCGGAGGCTACGGCGGATACATCGGCATGGCCGGGAACTGGGCGCACTGGCAGGGTTGTGGCGGCGGGCTCATCTGGTCGGCCGCGAACGCCAGCCAGGCGGCCGCCAATCTCGCCAGGAACCAGGTGGGCATCGGCGCCGCCGACTTCTGGTTCATGGCAGGACCGGGGACAACGGCTGGAAGGCTGTCTACACCTCGCCGTGCAGCGGGCGGGTGCGGACCAGGCACATCGCCCCGGCTGTCGACCGTGGCGTGATCGACGGCTTCGCCAGCTACCTGGTCGCTCACTCGACCTACAAGCCTGGCGTCTACTCGGCGCCGGTCGTCTGGAAGGCGATCTTCGGCACGGGCAGCGCGTCGAGGATTCCCGGCCTGTACGAGTGGACCTATACCGGCAACACCAGCAGCCTGGCGCACCTTCCGTCGGGGTGGTGCCTGCGGGGCACATCGACCTGCGCCAGCTTTTTCGGCGGCCAGCACAGCGGCGACCGCACCGCACTCATGTGGCAGTGGTCAGGCGGTGGCGGCACCCGCAACGGCTACGGTGACTTCGACCAGATCGACGGAGCGCGCACACCCTGACCCGTGCGGCCCGTCTGGTCGCGCTCACAGCAGCGCGTCCGTCGCGTGATCGGGAATGCCGTCGAAGTAGCGCGTCAGCACCTGGCCGAACAGCGGTTCATCCGGCGCAGCGCGATGGAACAGCGTCATCGACGAGCGCAGCTTCATCGCGTCGATGCCGCCGAAGATCTGATCGGCGCTGCGGCCCTTGAGCGAGGCGAGGATCCGCACGGATTCGCGCAGCCGCGGCCCGAGGACGGGATGTTCCAGGTAGGCCGCTGCCTCGGCCAGCGACGAGATCGCGTACCGGCGTGAGGTCGGGCTGTGCCCGAGCCCGGCGATCTGGGGAAAGACGAACCACATCCAGTGGCTGGACTTGAAGCCGGCGCGGAGCTCGTCGAGCGCGCGCTGATAGGTGCCCGGGGGCTCGCCAGCGTCCTGCGCGGTGACGAAGCGGTCAAGGTTGTAGGGATCGTCCATCCGCCCTCCCAGGCCGCGGGATCTCATCGCCGGGCGCGAGCACTGGCAAGTCTGCCCGCACGATGTCCGGGTACTTCAGCCCGGTTCCGGTGTTGAGCACCACCACGGCGTCGTCGGCAGCAAGCCAGCCGGATTCGCGCAGCTGGCGGACGGCGGTGAAGCAGGCAGCCCCCTCGGGACAGACGAGGCAGCCGTCGAGCCTGGCAACCTCGCGCTGGTCCGCGAGCAGGGCATCGTCGTCGACCGCGACGGCGGTCCCGTCCGTGGCGTATAGCGCCGCCAGGACGAGGAAGTTCGGCCCAGCCCAGCTCGCGCAGCTCGAGCATGGCCTTGTAGATGCCGATGATGCCGACGCCGCCCCCGGTCGGGTACACGATCACGTCGGGCAGCCGAAAGCCAAGCTGCTCGGCGATCTCCAGGCCCGTGGTCTTCTTGCCCTCGATGCGATACGGCTCCCTGAGCGTGGCGACGTCCTGGTAGCCAGCGCGGCGCGCGATCGCGGCGCTGACCAGCCTCGCCGCATCGCCGATCAGGCCGTCGACGAGGTACAGCTCGGAACCGGCGGCGGCGCACTCGGCTCGCGTGATCGCCGGAGCTGCGGCCGGCATCACGATGAGGCTGGCCAGCCCGGCGCGAGCCGCGTAAGCCGCCCAGGCCGCGCCCGCGTTCCCGTTGGTGGGCATGGCCACTCCCGCCACGCCGAGCTCGGCCGCGCGCGATACGCCCACGGCGGCACCGCGGGCCTTGAAGGTGCCGGTGGGGACGAGGCTCTCGTCCTTCATCATCAGCCCGGGTACGCCCAGTGCCTCTCCGGTGCGGGGCATGTGAAGCAGCGGTGTCATGCCCTCGCCCAGGGTCACGACGTTCGCGGCGGCGCTGACCGGGAGCAGCTCGTGATACCGCCATAGGTCAGGCGGGCGGGTGGCGATCTCGGCTGGGCTGACCTTCGCGGCCACGCGCTCGGTGTCGTACCTGGCGAGCAGCGCCTGCGCGGGATCGGCCTGATCTGCGCGCACCACCACCATGGTCCTGCGGCCGGCCGTCAGGATCTTGCTGCGCACCGAGGCGAACCCGGCCGATGTCAGCGCCTGCGCCAGGTCCTCGGCCTGGGCCCTGGTGAATCCGTGTGCCGTGTGGCCGCGGGTGCCCGGCCTGATCAGGCGCTCGGCCAGCAACACCCGGCCGCCGGGAGCCAGCACCCGCCTGACCTCGGCCAGCCCGGCGGGCTGATCGGTCCAGTGATGTACCGAGCTAACCGACCAGAGCACCGTCGCTGAACCGTCGGGCAGCGGCAGCCGCTCCGCGCTTCCCCGCATCCACGTGATGCTCGCGTCCGCTCCGGTACGGGTCAGCAGGCGGGCAAGCCGTAGCGCCACCGAAGACGGGTCGATGCCGGTCACGGGCACGCCACGGCGGGCTGCTTGCCGGACCGCGGTGCCAGGCCCGCAGCCGATATCGGCCGCGCGGTCGGCGGCGGTCAGCTGTGCCTCGCTGATGATCGCCCGTGCGACCGGCCCCCGGCCCGCGGTCATCGCCAGCGCGGTGAGTAGTTCCACAACCGGCTGTGCCCGGGTCTGTCCGCCGGCCGACGCAGGGATCTCGGGCGTAGGGATCTCGGGCGCAGGGAGCTCCGGCGCAGGTCGTCCCATGTCCTGACGTCTCCTCACATACTGGCCGGCTGGCTGGCTGGCCGGGCCGATCGGGCAGTACGGAATAGAATAGGAATCAAATTGTAATTCCTGTGCTCTTTCAAGAATATCTATTTTGTGTTAGCTTGAATATGAATTGATATTGTCTCGGGTGTGCAAACGGCATCGAGTCAGACGGCCCGGACGGCAGCCGCCGCCAGGGCAGCGCATCTGATCGTCGACCAGCCTCCGGCTATCTTCTCCGACACTCTCGCCATTGCGCTCCTCGGCGAGGAGGCCGACCATTATGTCGCTTATCACCGCGCGCACGGCAGTCATGTGGTCCTGGCCGGAGCACGCGGCCAGGTCGTCTGCCGGAGCCGGGTTGCCGAGGACAGCCTCGCAGCCGCGATCGGGCGCGGCATCAGGCAGTACGTGATCCTTGGCGCGGGACTCGACTCCTTCGCCTACCGTTCCGCGCTGTCAGGGTCGGTCAGAATCTTCGAAGTCGATCACCAGCCGACCCAGGACTGGAAACGGCGCCAGCTCGCGGCCGCGAGGATCACCGTGCCGGAGAACGTCACCTTCGTTCCCGCCGATTTCGAGAATGGGTCCCTTGCCGCCGACCTCATCCGCAGTGGCCTGGACCCGGCCGTGCCCGCGTTCGTCAGCTGGCTGGGCGTCACGATGTACCTGACCACCGAAGCGATCGGCCGGACCTTCGCTGAGCTGGCGCTGTTCGCGCCGGGGTCGGAGCTGGTGGCCGACTACATGCTCCCCGCGGGGATGCGAGACGAAGCCGGGATCACCTATGTCGAGCTCGTCGGCCCGTCGACCGCGGAGCGCGGCGAGCCGTGGCTGACGTTCCTGTCGCCGGCGGACATGTCGAAACTGCTCGCCGGGCATGGCCTGAGGCCGCTCAGGCACGTCGCGCAGCGCGATGTCGGGGACGCCACGACATGGCGCCGGTCAGACTCGCTGCGCCCCGTCGAGCTCTCGCTGATCGCGCACGCGACCGTCGGCAGCTGCTAGGCCAGGGCCGCCACGGCGCTCAGGCGGGGGCCGTTACCGGCAGTTCGGCGAGCAGGCTGGTCAGCGCCGTGCTGGTGGCGCGCGGGCCGTTGATCTCCAGCCAGCGGACCTGCCGTCCGGTCGCCGTCACCCCGACGTAGAGCGGCTCGGCCAGATGGCATGCGCACAGGGGCGGCTTGATTAGCCAGCCCGACTGGCCGGCCAGCGTGAGCGGCTTGCTAATCGCGAACGGATAGAACGAGCCCAGGTGCTTGTTCAGGTAAGAGACGAAGGCAACGGCACCGGGACCGCTCCGGAACGTGAGCGACCGGCTGACGACCAGCGTCAGGCGACGCGACTCCCCCTGGAAGGTGCGCTGCCAGCCACTCAGGTACCCCCATCGGCGGAGCCTGGCCGCGAGCCCGCGCAGGCTCGAGTCCTTCTGCACGTCGGCGGCCGTCAGCGTGCGGGTGACCGCTGGCAGGCGGCCGACGGCGCCGACCGAAAGCACGCCCGTGGCCGGGTGCGAGTGCCCGGCCGGGCCGCCACAGCCGGCCAGGCAGGCCGCGATCGCGAGCGCCAAGGCGGCCTGCGCGGCGCGCCTGCGGGATCTCATCCCGCGCCGTCCGGCGCGCGACTCTCGGCGGAGGCCCCGTCCGGCGCGCCAGCCTGCGCGGCTCCGGTGCCGGCCAGGATCCGCAGGCCGGTGGGCGGCAGGTGACAGGCCACCGACATGCCAGGCGACCACGCAGAAGCTGCCTCGTCGCCGTTGTTCGGGACCAGGGCGGTCACGGCGTGCCCGCTGGCCAGCTGAATCGCAAGCTGCAGGCCGCTGCCCAGGTAGACAACGTTGGTGAGCAGGCCGGGTATCCGGTTGGTGCCGGTCGTGCCGGCCGGCTCGACTCCGATCCGCTCCGGGCGGATGACGACCTTGGCCGGACCGCGGAACCCCACCTCACCACGGCGCACCTCAACCGAGAACGCGCGTCGGAGAGCCTGACCTGCGCGCCGGGCCCCGACGGTCCGGTAATGGTCGCGTCCATCAGGTTGGAGACGCCGAGGAAATCAGCGACGAAAGCGTTGGCCGGCTCCTCGTAGAGATCCTGCGGCGACGCGGCCTGCTCGATCCGGCCGCGGTTGATCACCGCGATGCGGTCGCTCATCGTGAGCGCTTCTTCCTGGTCGTGGGTCACGTAGACGAACGTGATGCCGACCTGATTTTGCAGCTGCTTCAGCTCGACCTGGAGCTGACGCCGCAGCTTGGCGTCGAGGGCGCCGAGCGGCTCGTCGAGCAGCAGCACGGCGGGCTTGAGGACGAGGGCGCGGGCCAGGGCGACCCGCTGCTGTTGGCCGCCGGACAGCTGAGCTGGCTTGCGGGTGGCGTAGTCGGCGAGCTGCACGAGGTCGAGAACTTCGCCGACCCGGCGCCTCACCTCGTCCCTGGCGACCCCAGCGCGGCGGAGCCCGAACGCCACGTTGTCGAAGACCCGCAGGTGCGGAAAGAGCGCGTAGCTCTGGAAGACCGTGTTTACCGGCCGCTTGCTCGGCGGCGTCGTGGCGATGTCCTGGCCGTCGAGGAGGACCCGGCCCGACGTGGGTGTCTCGAACCCCGCGATCATCCGCAGCGTCGTGGTCTTCCCGCAGCCCGAGGGCCCGAGCAGGGAGAAGAACCCGCCCGCCGGTATGTCCAGGTCAACCGAGTCGACAGCCACGACAGACCCGAAATGCTTCGTCAGCGCGACCAGGCCGAGCTGACCGGTGCCCGGACGCTGCCCCTGGCCGGGAGCCGAACCTTGGCCCTCTTGCCCGCCCGGATGTATCGGATCGACTGCCGTGCTAGCCACGTCCCGCCCGCCTAACTGTTCACCATCGCGACTGTTGCCGTAGGTTGCTCGCCGTCCTGCTCAGGCATGTCCGAAGCTGCGGATGCCATCTCTCCGACGAGCTTGCGCTCGGCCCACCTCCTGCCGCCCTCGGCGAGCAGAATGAGCAGCAGCGATCCGGCGATGATCAGCGCCCCGACCGCAATGACTTCGGGCAGCAACGCGGGCGTGCGCGCGCTGGCGTAGAGGAACACCGGATAGGTCGGCTGGCCGGACGGGGCCAGGAAGGACGCTATCGCGAACTCGTCGAAGCTCGTCACGAAGCAGATGATGCCGCTGGAGACCAGCGCTGGCGCGAGCAGCGGCAGCGTGATCAGCCGCAGCGCAGCCAGCGGCGAGGCGCCGAGGTCCTGTGCGGCCTCGTTCATGGCCGGATCGAGGGAGCGGAGCCTCGGCATGATCACCAGGATCGCGAACGGCAGCACAATCACGCAGTGCCCGAGAACGACGGCGACGAGGCTGGGCTGGGCGCCGACCTGCTGTACCAGGATCAGCAAGCCGACAGCCAGGCAGATGTAGGGCACCACAAGCGGCAGCAGCAGCACAGTCAGGGCCAGCGCTGCGGCCCGCCCGCGCAGCACCAGCAACCCGAGCGACGCCATGATCCCCAGCGCCGTGGCGAGCACGGCAGCCACCAGGGCGATCGCGATGCTACGGAGCAAGGCACCGGTCAGTGTTCCGTTGCTGAAGGCGTCGTGAAACCACCTGGTCGAGAAACCCGATAGGGGGAGGGTCGGCACCGGGCTCTTGTTCACGGAGAAAATCAGCAGTACGGCCAGCGGGGCGAAAAGGAAGATGACGAACGCCCAGAAGTAGATCGCCAGCCCCGCGGCGCCGAACCTGCTCGTGAGCCTCATTGCCCCGCTCTCGTCTCGGCGCGAAGGTCGGTTTGCAGGAACCGGCCGAAGGCCAGCGTCAGCACGATGACGACCACGATGAGCGCGATCGCGAGCACCGATCCGTAGTTCCAGTCGGGCGTATTCCCGAAGAACGCCTGGATGGAGTTGCCGAACAGCTGGTTGTTCGGGCCGCCGACCAGCAGCGGCGTGATGAACTCGCCGGTGGTCGGGATGAGCACGAAGACGAACGTGTCCGCCGCAATCTCGCCCGCCGAGGGTGAGATCTAGATGGCCGCAGGTGGGAACCATGTCCGCATGTCTAAACAGTCGCAGGTCAAGACGGCGGCCGCGGTGCTGATCGCGGGCGCGACGATGATCCTTGCCGCGTGCAGTTCCGGCACGAGCAGCACCAGCGCGACCAAGGCTGCTGCGCCGAGCAAGACCGCCCCGGCGGCCAGCGCGTCGGCCAGCGCGTCGGCGCATTCCGGGTCGGCCATGGCGCATGCCGGGTCGTCTACGGCGCATGCCGGCTCGCCTACGGCGCATGCGGGCTCGCCTACGCCGAACCACAGCACGTGCAAGCAGGTTGACTCGCTGCGCACGTCCCTGCAGGACCTCACCCACCTCACGCTGAACGCCACCTCGGTCCGCAATATCAGGACCGACCTGACCAAAATCCAGACGCACGTAAACGAGCTCAAGAAGCAGGGCGGCAACAGCGCGCTTTCCAGTCAGGTCAACCAGCTGTCGGCGTCCTTGGACAATGTCAAGAAGGCGGCGAACGGCCTGTCGACACCGCCCTCAACCGCTCAGATCACGGCGGTCGTTACGTCGCTGACCCAGCTGAAGGCTCAGTCCAAGACAGCGCTCGCGGCAATGGACGCGGCGTGCCCCAAGTAGCAGCTACGCCTCGATGATTTCGGCCGCGCCGAACTCCCAGAATGCCCGCAGCGCGGCCAGCTTGCCAGCGCCGTCCGCGCGGTAGGTGTAGACGCCGCGGACTACCACCTCGTGGCGGCCGCCCGGCAGGGTGGTGCGGATGATGCCCACGTCGGCGACCTCGTCGCCGCACAGGTAGGAACGCTCGATCTCGAAGCTGATCCGCTCATTGGGCGCGATCACCGTGTCGTAGAACGCGGCGATGGCCGTTAGCCCGCGGTGCCCGTCGCCGCCTGGGTCGAGCGGCGACGGCCCGATCGGGTCGGCCACGACGGCATCGGGCGCGAACAGGCCCAGCCAGGCCTGCCTGTCCTTGGCGTGGACTGCCGCCTGGGATCGGCGGGCTAGATCCCGGGCCGTGAGCTGGCCTGTCATGTATGGCTGCCCCTTCGCTGCGCTGGCTTCCATCATCCGGGCCGGTCAGGCCCGCACTTTCGCGATGACCTTCGCGGCGAACTTGTTCAGGGCGCCGATCTTGTCCGCCAGCGGCTGCGTGTCCGCCTCGGTCGTGTACGGCCACCGGAAGCCGAGGATCACGTCGGTGACGCCCTGTTCCTCAAGCCTGCGCACGCCGTCCGCGGTGAACGCGTCCAGCGAGATCACATGCACCTGGAACGGCCGGTCAGAGGTCCCTTCCTCGCGCCTGAGCTCGGCGAGCCTGGCCAGCAGCCCGGGAAGGTCGGCCGGGTCGCCGCCGCCGTGCATCCAGCCGTCGCCGGTCCGCGCCGCCCGGCGCAGCATGGCTTCTCCGTGGCCGCCGAGCAAGATCGGGATCGGCTCGGTCGGCACGGGGGAGAGCTTGATGGGCGGGAGTTTTACCAATTCCCCGTCGTAACCGTAATAGCCGCCGGCTGCGAGCCCGCGGATAATGTCGATTGCCTCGTCCATCCGCCGACCGCGCCGTTCCCACGGCACGCCGAGTATGTCGTAGTCCTCGCGCCACGGGCTGGTCCCGACCCCCAGCAGCAGCCTGTTGCCGGTGAGTACTGCTGTGGACGTGGCCTGCTTGGCGACGAGCACCGGATTGCGAACCGGCAGTTTCAGCACGAACGTCACGAACCGCAGCCGCTTCGTGACCGCGCCCAGCGCCGGGATCAGCGAGAACGGCTCCAGGAACGGCTTGCCGTCCAGGAACTCGCGGGTGCCGTCCGGGCTATAGGGGTAGGTGCTCGTCGCGTGTTCCGGATAGCAGATGCTGTCCGGGATAACCATCGAGTCGTAGCCGGCCGCCTCGGCGGCCTGCGCCAGCGGGATATAGAACGACGGGTCGGTCATCGACTCCGCGTAGGAGAAGCGCACGGTACCTCCGGGCAGTCGGCTCACGCCGATCCTGCCAGCTTTCGGCCCGAAGGGGTAGAACAGGTTCTAGTTCGAGGCCGGATGTTCCGCCGGCACGATGTCCTTCAGGTCGCTGCTGACGTAACGGCCCATGGCCGCGGGCAGCGCTGCCCGCAGATCAGACGGCAGCTGCTCGCCGAGCTCGGTGAGCTGCTTAGCGAGGCTGCTGGCGGCGGCCAGGAGGCGGCCAGGATCGAGATCGGAGACGGTCGCTTCGATCCCGGCGGGAACGCGCCCGGGCGCGAAGTCGAGAATGCTGGTGAGGCCGTACTGCGGGTTCGGCACTCCTAGGACCACTGCCCAGAGCCGCCAGAGCTGGCCGCGGGCCTCGGCGAGCCGGTCAAGAGCCTCCCACCACGACCGGCGGCGCATGTACTTGCCCAGGTCGGCCACCGCGCACCAGGCTCCGAAGGCCCACTCGCGCACCTGCTCGGGCGTGACCGGGTGCTGCTCGCCGGTCGGCACGACGCGCTCGCGCGGGTCATACAGAACGACGAGGTCACGAGCCGAGCCGACTGGCTCTGAGTCCCGGAACACGACGAGGTCGACCTGGCAACGGTCGGCGTACTGGGCGAAGATCCGGTCATGGGCCGTCGTCAGGCCCGGGATCTTGTGCTGGTAGCTCTCGACGAGGTCGCCGAGACCGTCCACCAGATGCCGCACCCTGGTGACGGCCGCGTCAAAGTCCTCGTCGCTGACCCCCATCGCGAGGTCGAGGTCGGACCAGCGGTCTGCGGCGCCCCGGCCGAGCGAGCAACCGATCACCAGCCAGCTGATGGCGTCATCGGCAGCGCACGCGCGCATCAGCCCGCGCAAGATCGCGCGCTGCCCGTTAAGTTCGGCGGGCAGCTGGTCAACCCAGTCGTATCCGGCAGCGCTCACTGCGCCATCAGATCACGAGGCCTGGCATTCGCGGTCAGAGGTGCTGGTGCAGCGGTTGGGTTCGCCTGAGTCGTGACACACTCCGTTGCCATGGCAGTTGAGCTCATTCGTAGCAC
>WNFI01464162.1_pt1 | contig 17125 bp, 17 predicted proteins | sample 5400471 | NCBI WGS metagenome assembly WNFI01 (sample SAMN13153348, study PRJNA577476) | soil metagenome | isolation source: 100 cm saprolite on Douglas fir-dominated hillslope | place: USA:California | collected 2013-09-17 | reverse complement strand
CGATGGTCGCGACTTCGCCCTTTTGGTCAGGGCACGAGATGAGGAGGATGGCGGAGGGTTTCATGGATTTTTTTGCAGCGTCGGTGGCGCAGGCTAGACGTTGCAAGCAACGTCTCTACTTTAGGTTTTTCAATATCTCGCGCGCGGCATTCGCGCCCGATCCCCCGGTCAATCCTGCGCCCGGATGCGTGCCGCTTCCACACAAATACAGATTCTGAATCGGGGTACGGTAGCGCGCCCAGTCTAGCAGCGGGCGCATGGTGAAGAACTGGTCGAGCGCCAGCTCGCCGTGGAAGATTTGGCCGCCGGTCAATCCGTAAACTTCCTCAAGATCCTGGGGCGTGATGATCTGGTGCGTCAGAATCATCTCGGGAAGATTGGGCGCGTACTGCGCGAGGGTCTGCACGACGGTCTGGCCCAACGCTTTGCGCTGGCTCTCCCAATCGCCCTTCAGCTTGTAGGGAGCGTACTGCATGTAGATCGACATCACGTGCTTGCCTTCGGGCGCGAGCGTCGGGTCAGTCAGAGACGGAATCGTAGCTTCGAGATACGGGTGTGGCGAGAAATTGCCGTACTTGCATGAGTCGAAAGCGCGCTCCAGGTAGTCGATCTCATGACCAATGTGAATGCGCCCTTTGAGTGCGTTACCGTTTCCGTTTTTCAACGCGGTAAAGCTGGGCAGACCGGAGAGTGCCAGATTCACCTTCGCCACGGTTCCATTGCCGCGGTAATGCTGCAGCTTCTGCACGAAGTCAGGCGAAAGATGCGTGGAATCGGTGAGCTTTAACAGCGTGCGTTTCGGGTCGGCATTGGAAATGACTGCCTTGGCATAGATCTCTTCCCCATTGGAAAGCAGCACACCCGTAGCTGCACCGTCTTTCACTCGAATCTCGATAACTTCAGAACTGGTACGAATCTCCGTGCCCGCGGCCTTGGCAGCGGAGGCCATTGCCTGCGTGAGCGCGCCCATGCCCCCCGCGGCGAAGCACGCAGAGCCTGCGGGATGAGAATCGCCGGCCGCACGAATCAGCAGAACCAGACTGCTGCCAGCTGACCATGGCCCGAGGAAACAGACGATACATGTCTTTCTTGCCCAGATTGCGGAGGGCACGTCCGGTCTTGAGCATGCCCCAGAGATCGCTGCCGCTCGGATGATCGATGTTGGGTGGAGTTGTACTAAGCGCCTCTGCGATTACTCCGCCCATCTTGCCGAGCGATTCCTGAAACTGCGGATACTTGACTGCGTCCTTCTGTGAAAATGAAGCGATTTCCTGGGCGGATTGTTGCGCATCCCGGTAAAGGGAAAGCGCGCGACCATCGGGTGAGAGCGCGGTCACGCTCACTTCCGGCGTGATAAATTTCAGGCCGTGCTTCTCGAGCTGCATGTCGCGAACTACGTCTGGACGGATAGGACCGGCGGCGTGCGCGAGAGTGGAACAGCGGAATCCGGGATGAAATTCATCCGTGATGGCGGCACCGCCGACTTGCGCCGACCGCTCCAGCACAAGAGGCTTGAATCCGGCTTTGGCCAGATAGAATGCAGTCACCAGCCCGTTGTGGCCGCCGCCAATGATGACAATGTCGCGCGCTGAATCTGTTTTCATAGAGTGAAGGTTCTAAGGAAACTCTGATTGAGTCCGGCGACCCTATCAAGAGCGAATCCGAAGCCTCGTGGAAACCCCTCGAAAAGGCGTTGGTAGCGCTCCCTTTATGTCTTTAAGAATCTCGAGCGCCGCCAATCGCCCGTTCGCGCCCATGATGCCGCCGCCGGGATGGGTCGCCGCGCCGCACATATAAAGGTTCTTGATGGGCGTCCGGTATTGCGCCCAACCCGCGACCGGCCGCAGAAAGAAGAGTTGTTCCAGTGAAAGTTCTCCCTGGAAGATGTTGCCCTCACTCAGTCCCCACTCGCGTTCGAGATCGAGCGGCGTGACCACCTGCTTTTCGATGATGATGTCCTTGATGTTGGGTGCGTACTCGGCGATGGTATCGACCACGGTGTTGCCGAAGGCTTCCTTCTGGTCGTCCCAATTCAAGCCCGGCCGCAACTTGTACGGAGCGTATTGCACAAAACACGACATCACATGCTTGCCCGGCGGCGCGACTGACGGGTCGGTAAGCGAGGGAATGACCATGTCAATGTAGGGGCGGCGCGAGAAGTTGCCGTACTTGGCATCGTCGTACGCCCTCTCCATGTACTCGACGGACGGCGAAATCGAAATCGCACCGCGCAGATGCGGCCCCGGGCCGGGCAGGCACTTGAAGTTGGGCAGCGCGTCGAGCGCCATGTTTACTTTGCCGGAGGAGCCGCGAAACTTGAAGCGATTCACTTCCTCGAGAAAGTCGCCGGGAAGATGCTCAGCTTCGATGAACCGGGTGAAGGTAAGCCTCGGGTCGACACTGGAAGAAACTACATCGGCGTAGATCTCATCGCCGGTGGCGAGAACCACGCCTTTGGCTTTACCGCCCTTCACGATGATATTCGTGATGCCGGACTGGGTGCGAATCTCGACACCCGCCTCACGAGCTGCGTCGGCGATGGCGTTTGAAATGGCGCCGGTCCCTCCGCGAGCGAAGCCCCAGGCACGGAACGCACCGTCAATCTCTCCCATGTAGTGGTGCAATAGCACGTAGGCCGTGCCCGGCGAGCGCACGCCAAGAAACGTTCCGATGATGCCGGAGGCCGACATCGTAGCCTTGAGCACGTCGGTCTCGAACCACTGATCGAGAAAATCAATGGCGCTCATGGTCATGAGCTGCACCTGGTTGTATTTGTCTTCGCTCGACATGCTCTGAAAGCGGCGTCCGATGAAAAGCAGCTTCATCAGTTCGCGGGGATTGAGCGTAGCCGGATCGGGCGGCACCATGCTGAGGATCGGCTTCACGAAGCGGCACATGGCCTGCATCGCCTTGCCGAATTCGTCATAAGCTTCGGCGTCTACGCGCGAATGGCGGGCGATCTCGCGGTGCGTCTTGCCATGGTCGTTCACTCGCCATAGGTAGTCGCCGCTGGACATAGGCGTGAACGTGCCGTCGAGCGGAAGAATTTCGAGACCATGGCGGGGAAGGTCAAGATCGCGAATAATTTCCGGCCGCAACAGCGAGACCACGTAAGAGCAGACCGAGAACTTGAATCCCGGAACAATTTCTTCCGTGCAAGCGGCGCCGCCGAGCACGTGACGGCGTTCGAGCACCAGAACTTTTTTGCCAGCTTTTGCCAGATAGGCCGCGTTGACCAGGCCATTGTGGCCTCCGCCGATGACGATCACGTCGTATGAGTTAGCCATGAGCTCTTAGCCTTTAGCTGTTAGCTTGCTGTTTGAGGATGCGAACGAAGAATACAACAGCGCAGGTTTCGGCGCGCGCGTTTCAGAGGCCGCTGGGCAGAACACTCCAGTTGCGGAGGACACTCGACAAGATTGGCATGAGTGAGCGCATGGCTGGAGTCGAAGCGCCATTCTACCGGGAAAGAGGCGGTTTTGTCTGCAAGATTAGCGGCGATGGATCAGCGGTCCGGATGGAGTGGCGTCATCCCGAAGCCCCCGCGTTTTCTCCAGCGGGGCGAGGGATCTCGCGCGGACCTGCGGCGAAGGCCCGGTTTGTAGACATCGCCCCAGCGCTCCGCCAAGTCGTCCCAATTTGGATTCATAGACTCGATAAGTTTTATCTTCTTGCTCCGCCGCCAGCCCTTGATTTCTTTTTCGCGTGTGATCGCGGCATCGGGATAGAAGAAGCGCTCATAGTATACGAGACAAGTCAGGTTGTAGCGGCTGGTAAAACCTGGTATCAGTTTGCTCTTGTGCTGCCAGACGCGGCGGCAGAGATTGCCCGTCACGCCCGTGTAGAGGACGGCAGGTCTCGGCCCATTGGTCATGATGTAGACGAAGAATTGTTTGGGAGGTCGCATTTGTTTGTCTTTAGCGCAGTAGGGTTGATACTGTCTGTGACGAATGAACATAGAGTCGATTAAGGGAGATCCCTCGCCCCGCTGGAGAAAACGCGGGGCTTAGGGATGACGCCTTCATAGAGGAGGTCCGGCGTATAATCCCGTTTCGAACCAAACTTTTCTAAGAGGCCAATCCTTTGCCCATCGGAACCGCATTTCACGAGAGAACGTTCCCGCTCTGTCAGAGCCTGAATTACCGCGAGTGGTCGGGCTACTACACGGTCAGCGTATATGAGGTGCATCACGAGCACGAATACAACGCCATCCGCAATGCGGCTGCGCTGATCGATATTACGCCGCTGTACAAGTATCTGATCACCGGGAAAGACGCGATCAAGCTGGTGAACCGCGTCATCACCCGCGATATTAATAAGGTCAAAGTAGGGCAGGTGATTTACTGCTGCTGGTGCGACGAGCAGGGCAAGGTGATTGACGACGGTACGATCTCGCGGCTCGAAGAAAATGTCTATCGGTGGACCGCGGCCGATCCCAGTCTGCGCTGGTTCCGGCAAAACGGTCTGAACATGGAGGTGCAGATTGAGGACATCTCGGAGAAGGTCGCGGCACTGGCGCTGCAAGGGCCAACTTCGGGCAAGCTGCTGAAAGCCCTGGCCGACGCCGACATTGCGAACCTGAAATACTTCCGCGTGACGCACGGCAAAATTGCGGGTGTGCCCGTCGACATTTCGCGCACCGGATACACTGGCGATCTGGGATATGAGATCTGGGTTCCGTGGAACGACGCGGTAAAAGTTTGGGACGCCCTGGCGGAGAAAGGCAAGCAGTTCGATCTGCACGCTGCCGGCATGCTCGCATTGGATGTGGCCCGCGTCGAGGCAGGACTGCTGCTGATCGAAGTCGACTACACAAGTTCAAAGAAGGCGCTCATCCCGTCGCAGAAATACTCTCCGTACGAGCTGGGCTTCGCCAAGATGGTCCACTTGGAAAAAGATAATTTCATCGGCAAACAGGCCCTGGTACGTGAACAGAAGAACGGCGTTCCGCGGCAACTGGTAGGTCTGGAAGTAGATTGGACCGACGTCGAGGCACTTTACGAACGCTACGGCCTGACACCCGCGGCGCCCAGCCAGGCTTCGCGCGTGGCGATTCCCGTTTATTCGGGAGAAACGCAGGTGGGGAAGGCGACGACGACGTCGTGGTCTCCCATTTTGAAGAAGATGATTGCTCTGGCCAGCGTCCAAACGGAGCATTCGAGACCCGGGACCACACTGCAGATGGAAGTCACGATCGAAGCGATCCGGCTGACGACGAATGTGAAGGTGACCACGCTGCCGTTTTTCAATCCGGCGAGGAAGACAGCGACGCCGGTGTAGCGACTCACGTGGGGACAGCCACCCTCGGCTGTCCGGCGGGGCGAAGCGCCGCCATGCGATTTGGAGGTAAAACGATGGCTCAGCAAAAGATCGTACGAGGGGCGCTGGCACTTTCCTTGACCTAGACGAATTACTGGCAACTGGGCTGCGCCCAGCGGACAGCCGAGGGCGGCTGTCCCCACATGAGTTTCACCCGACTCCGCCAGCAATTCACACGAAGCCATTTCTGATGAATCTATCTCTCTCAGCCTGGAAATCCTAACGATACGACTGCGGCGGCAAGCCGGTGATGCGAATTCCGGCGTGGCCCTTGTGGCGGATGTTCAGGCCGATCAGCAGTGCGGTGATCTGCTCGACGATGCGGGCATTCTCGAGTTTGCCGCCGTCGATGGCGCGGACACCGGGAATTTCTGCGGCCAGCTCGCGCGCAACTTGAGCGGCGTTGGGGTCGTCGCTACAGACGATGACATCGCAGTCGAGCGGGGCGTCTCCGTTCAACAGTTCAGCGGAGACGTTGTGGAAAGCGGCAACCACACTCACTCCCTTGGGCACCAGTTCAGCGGCTTGCTGGGCGGCGGAGCCTTGCCAGACGCCGAGGGTGCGGGAGGCTCGACCGCCTACTCCCGCGGCGAGCGGGACCGTGGCGTCGATGAGGATGCTGCCAGGACGGATTGCAGGCTTGAGTTGCTTAAGCAGCGAGGCTTGGCCTTCGAAGGGAACGGTGAGTATCAGAAGGTCGCAGGCAGCGCAGGCGGCGCTGTTTTCCATGCCGGATATGTTGGCGTGAGGTCCAAGCCGCTCTTTTACTTTGTCAGCTGCTGCTTGTGCGCGCTGAGCGTCCCGTGAGCCGAGGATGATGGTTTCTCCGGCGCGCGCCCAGCGCAGGGCAATACCCAGGCCTGCGGGGCCGGTGCCGCCAAGGATTGCGATGGAGCGGGACTTTCTTTTCACGGGCTCATTTTCGCTTGGAGGTTCGCTCATGCGAACTCCGCAGCGAGTGCCTGCTCCGCGGTGAACTCTTCCACCGACAACTTAAGATTGATGCGAGTGTAGATCGTATTGCGCTCGGCCGGGATTCGGCCCATCTCCAGAATCAGTGACTGGAAATCCTCGGGGCTGGTGTATTGCCCTGCAGTAGCTCCGGCTTCACGCGAGATGTTTTCTTCCATCAGCGTGCCGCCATAGTCGTTCGCGCCAGCGTGCAGGCAGAGTTGAGAGAGCTTGCGATTCAACTTCACCCACGAGACCTGAATATTATTGATAGACCCGGCGAGGAGCACGCGGGCGAGAGCGTGGACCTTAAGATGCTCGGTCAGAGTCGGACCGGAGCGCGCAAGTCCCTGATGAAAGAGCAGCGTGTTCTGGTGCACGAAGCCGAGCGGAACGAACTCGGTGAAGCCTCCAGTCTCCTGCTGGATCTCGCGCAGCAAGAGCATTTGACGGACCCAGTGCGCGGGAGTTTCGGTGTGTCCATACATCATGGTCGACGTAGTGCGAATACCGCAGCGGTGTGCCGTGCGGATGACCTCGACCCATCGCGCGGTGGAGAGTTTATTGGCGGACAGGATGTGGCGAATTTCGTCGTCGAGAATTTCGGCAGCAGTGCCCGGCAAAGTATTAAGACCGTTGTCGCGCAGCATGCTTAGATAGTCGGCGAGCGTCATGCCGGTGAGTTCCACGCCGTAGACAATCTCCATGGGCGAGAAGGCATGGATGTGCATGCGTGGCGCAGCATTCTTCACCGCGCGCAGAATGTCGCGGTAGTAGAAGGGAGGCAAGCCGTGCGGCAGGCCACCCTGGATGCAGACTTCGGTGGCGCCGAGTTGCCAGGCATCAACGGCTTTTTGCGCGACTTGATCGAAGCTCAGGAAATACGCGTCGGATTCGCGCGGGCCACGGCTGAAGGCGCAGAACTTGCATCCCACAAAACAGACGTTGGTGAAGTTTATATTGCGGTTGACGACGTAGGTGACGAGATTTCCGGCGAGTTCTGAACGCAGAAGATTTGCGGCTACCAGCAGGCCAAGAAGATCGTCGCCGTCGGCGTCGGCGAGGGCGAATGATTCTTCAAGACTCCGTAGAGACGTAGCTTGCTACGTCTGTGCTTACCACGGCTGGTCTGCCGGTGTCGGCAAGAGACGTTGCAAGCAACGTCTCTACAGTAGTGTAGCGGAAGTTTTAGCGGAATAGGTCGGTGGATGCGGGGCGGAGCAGGTCGCGGGCATGGCCGCGGCCCGATTCGTAGCGAAAGCCCCGTACGATGCAGGCTGGGGTGCGGTTCAGCTTGCCGCAGACGAGTCCCGCTGCACAGGCCAATTCGTCGGCGACGGCTTCGAGGCTGACGCGAAGTTTGTACCCGTGAGGGTCGCGGCGGCCGCGATCGTCACGCAGCGCCTTCATGCCGGCGATGCCGATGCAGGACTCCGTCAGCCCCTCGCGCCAAGGGCGGCCAAAACTGTCGGTGATGATGACCGGGATTCTTAGGCCGATACGTTTCTTGATCTGGCGGTGGAGGTGCTCGGCGGAGCGGTCGGGATCTTCAGGTAGCAGCAGCGCGTGCCGGCCTCCGTTCACGTTGGAAACGTCAATGCCACTGTTGGCGCAGAGGAATCCGTGATGTGTCTCGGTGATGAGCACGCCATTCTTACGCCGAATAACGGCGCGGCTCTCGCGCAAGGCAAGTTCAATGACGCGGGGATCGAGGCCATATTCTTTCGCCCAGGCGATCGACTCGGCAGTGGGCTCGACGGTGGCAAGATCGACGAACCGGCCCTCGGATTTGGAAACGATTTTGTGTTTGACCACAAGGATATCGCCGGCTTCGAGGGAGACTCCGTGCTGGCGGAGCGATTCAATCAGTGTGTCGGCGAGAGGATCGCCGGGCTGGATTTCACTAGCGACTGGGATAGCGATAATCTGAACTTCGTTCAACTTCCGTTTCTTTCGCCCCTTTGGGGCTCCTGTATCGAGGGCTGGCGTCCCACGGCTGGAGTTTACCCTGAGCGCAGCCGAAGGGCCGTGGGCTGCACTCTTACGCCGCTTTGCGGCTGCCGTCCCTCTGAAGTCACGAAGCTTGTTCATGGACAAATAGTACCGGGAGCGCCTCCGTTCCGCGGTTGACCTCTTCCGCTTCGCTCAAGGCAACCCTACGAACCGCCCGCCCCGACACGATCCCATTGGCGAGCGAGGAGCTGAGCGCGGGTTTCGCCGGGAAGCGATGTCAGACGCTGAAGATCGCCAGGACCATCGACGTCCACTGCGATTCCGGGCAGGTTCAGCACGACGCAAGGCTTATTCACAGCCCGCGCGGCGGCGTAGTGGGGTTTGAAACTATCATTGCCGAAGCGCAGCGGGAATAGTGCGGCGGGGCGGCGGAAGACGGCATTGGTACCGCGTCCGTCGGCCGCGGGAACCAGCACAGTTCCTTCCGGCGGAGCGTATTTCATGATTTCTTCAAGCTCCCACGACTGGATCAACGGGATATCCGCGGGGATCACCAGGGTGCTCTCGACACCGCGCTCTTTGCAGATGTGAGTGGCCATCTCGATTGCTCCGGTTTCTCCCGGGTTTTCCGGATCCGGGATGACTTCGAAGTCATAACGCTGCGCCAGTTCCACCGCGAAAGGGTCGCTGGTTACGAGAGCGACGGCGGTCTCGCCCTTCCATTCATGCAGTGCGGACAGCACGTCATGGAGCATCGCCTGGGCCAATTGCGTGCGCGATGCCTGGTCGAGCACCGGCGCGAGCCGCTGCTTGGCCTCGGAAAGATTCTTGACGGGGATGAGAATCACGGCTGGTCGTCCACCGGTAGGCGCGAGGTGGCACTGGCGGCTTGTTCGTCCGACCGCCGGATATTGGAAACCACGGACAGTGCTGTCTGCGCCAAAGCAGCTTTATCTTCGGCGGTGCGCATGATGGTTTGGGTGCAGTGCGTGCGCAGTCCATTCTTGCGTAGTGCTTCGGCGGCGCTTGCGTCGCGCGTATCACAAATCAAAACATCCAGAAAATCTCCATAAGCCTGGGCCACTCCGGCGATTGAGCAGGGCAGACCTTGCGCAGCCATAAGAATTCCGGCTGGGCCGGCCACGGGGGCGGTGCCTATGATCGGGCTGACGGCGGCGATTTTGCCGCGAGCGCGGCTCAAAGCTTCGCGGACCCCAGGCACAGCAAGAATGGGCCCGATACTGGTGATGGGATTGCTTGGCGCGAGCAGAACGGCATCGGCGGAAACAATAGCTTCGATCACTCCAGGCGCGGCCTCGGCGTCGGAGGCTCCAGCGAAGCGCACGGATTTCACCGGGTCCTGATACCAGCGCTGCACAAAGTATTCTTCGAAGCTCAGCTCGCCGGCGGGCGTGTCGATGCGGGTCTCGACGCGTGAGTCGCTCATGGGCAGGATCCGCGCGTTGACCCCAAGCTTGCCGCAGATGATCGATGTGGCTTCGGAGAGAGTCTTGCCTTCCGCGAGCAGGCGCGAACGAAGCAGATGGACTGCCAGGTCGCGGTCGCCAGTATGGAACCATGTGGGTTCGCCGAGTTGTCCCATGGCCTGCAGGCACAGGAAAGTGTCGCCCTTCACGCCCCATCCCCGCTCGCGGCTGAGCATGCCCGAGAGCACGTAGGTGATGGAATCGATGTCGGGAGAGACGTAGAGGCCCCACCACAAAAGATCGTCGCCGGTGTTGACGACCAGCGTGATTTCTTCGGCGGGCATGACCTGGCGCAGGCCATCGACAAACTTGGCGCCGCCGGTGCCGCCAGTTAGAACGCAGATCATGCGGCCCTCCGCGCAAGACCTTGGGAGTCGACAGCGGCGTGCAACTTCTCAGAGAGCAGGCCGGGCTTGGCCATAACCGCGGGCAAGAATTCCGGATAGATGGGAAGACGCTGCCGCAGTTCAAATCCCTTGGCCTCGGTGCGCAGGCGAAGTTGTTCCAGATGCGGCCAGGGCTTTTCCGGATTGATGTAGTCGGGAGTCAGCGGCGAAATTCCTCCCCAGTCGTTGATGCCCGCGTCCAGTAAATCATCATAGTAAGGCGCGGATAGGTTGGGAGGCGCCTGAATATTGACGTCAGGCAGTAACAAACGAGCTACCGCCACGCTACGCAACATTTCACCGCGACTGGGCTCGGGCCAATCAGCCATGGGGATCGTGGGCTTGACCCGGAAGTTCTGGACGATCACTTCCTGGATGTGGCCGTAGCGCTCGTGCAGTTCGCGGATGGCCAGCAGCGTGTCGACACGATCCTCGGGCGATTCGCCGATGCCAATGAGCAGCCCGGTGGTGAACGGAACTCCTTGCTTGCCTGCCTCTTCAATGGTGCGGAGACGCCGGGCCGGGACTTTGTCGGGGGCGTTATCGTGGGCCGCGCCCGGAGCGAGCAGATCGACGTTGGTAGTTTCGAGCATCAATCCCATGCTGGGGGAAACGGCGGCAAGACGCACGATCCACTCGGCGCTCAGCAGGCCGGGGTTGGGATGCGGCAGCAGGCTGGTCTCGTGCAACACCAGTTTGCACATGGCCTCCAGATAATGCAGCGTGGACTTGTAGCCCAGGTGGCGCAGGGTCTCCCGCATCTCGGGGAAGATCAACTCTGGCTTGTCGCCGAGGCTGAAGAGGGCTTCGGTGCATCCGTGTTTTTCACCGGCCCTGGCCACTGCAAGCACCTCTTCCGGAGTCATAGTGTGCGCGCCGGGTTCGCCGGGATCGCGCCGGAAGGTGCAATAGCCGCAGTAGTCGCGACAGAGATTGGTAAGGGGAAGGAAAACTTTGCGAGAGTAGGTAATGATGCCAGGCTTGAAGCGCTCTTTGGCGACGCGGGCGGCAGCAAGAAGTTTGGGGAGATCGTCGTCGTGGCTGCGGATCAGGCTCAGCGCGGCATCGCGCGTAATAGGAAATCCGGGGCGAAGCTCTGCGAGCAAGGAAGTGCAGCTTTGTCTCGCTGCGGGAGCGTTGATGACAGTAAGAGTCACGGCGTCGGTTCTATTCTGCTCGTTAACCTGTCGACGGATAAATGATACAGGACTGCGGATTAGCGAGGGCAATGGCGTGGTAATGTAGGCATTCGCGCGGAGCCACTCGTACAGGTCTTGTTCGGAAAGACCCTCTCCACAAGATGAGCTTGAGCCCAGTCGAATTCCGGAAAGCAATGGGATCCTTCGCCACGGGTGTGACCATCATCACTCTGGACCTGGATGGCGAAGTCCACGGGATGACCGCCAACGCGTTTGCTTCAGTGTCGCTCGATCCGCTGCTGGTGCTCGTGTGCGTGGACCACGCGACGCGCACGCATGCCCACTTGCACGCCAAGAAACGCTTTGGCATCAATGTCCTGAGTGAAGACCAGCGGGCGATTTCTGAATACTATGCGCGACCCATCCGGACGCACGAGCGTGCGGAAGAAGAAGCCGGAGCGCGCTTTGGCCGCACTAAACACGGCACTCCCATGCTAAATGGCGCTCTCGCGTATCTGGAATGCCGGTTGCATTCGTCGCAGGAGGCGGGCGATCACACCATCTTCATTGCAGAGGTCGAAGACGTGGTGGTGCGCGAGGGGGAGCCGCTGCTGTTTTTTCGGGGAAAATATCAGAAGGTGGGCGAAGAGATTGCGAAGTAGAGTCGTGAAGTAGGGGCAGACAACGTGTCACTTCCTCTCTAGTCTTACATCCAATGAGTATCATTCCAGGCATATCATCCAACAAGTATCAAAGCGAACGATAATTTACACGAGGTTATTCATATGGCAGGAAAAGTTGAGAAGAGTGAAGCGGAGTGGAAGCAGAAACTCACGCCGGAGCAGTATCACGTGACGCGGGAGGCTGGCACCGAGCCCGCCTTCACCGGGAAGTATTGGAAGACGAAAGACGGCGGGATGTATCATTGCGTCTGCTGCGGCGAACCGCTGTTTGATTCCAAGACGAAGTTCGATTCCGGCACTGGCTGGCCAAGTTTCTTCCAACCGGCGGACCAGAGCAAAGTGGTCGAGCATAGCGATTCCACCTACGGCATGAGGCGGACTGAGGTGCGCTGCGCCAAGTGCGACGCGCATCTGGGACACGTGTTCGAGGACGGCCCGGCTCCGACCGGCCTGCGGTATTGCATGAATTCTGCTGCACTGGATTTGAAAGCGGCAGAGAAAAAGTAGAAAGAAAAAGTAGAAACGGTTCCTCACGTTGCCACTCTGAAATACGTTGTCATGCTGAACGCTGCTTTCCGTCCGGCATCAGCCGGACGGAAAGCGAGTGAAGGATCTGTGTAACTGGTTCCGCCCGAGCATTGCGCCGCCGCAACCCGCACTAGCATGTCCTTCGGCGGGAGTCCTTCGCGCCAGCGAAGGACTCCACTTCCTCAGGGATACGATGGCAGATCTGCCGCCAAGCTATGCGGTGGCGGTTGCAGCCAGAGCCTTTGGAGGCTCGGCTGGCTTCGATTGAGACTGAGACTGCCCCTGGCTCTGGGCTTTTTCTTGCTTCTGCTCGCTGCGGACCTGAATGCCGCCCTTGAGTACGGCGCCGTCTTCCACGCTGATGCGAACCGTGGAGACATCGCCGGTAACCGAGCCTTCGCTGCGGATATCGACGCGATCACTGCATTCAATATTGCCGGTCACTTTGCCCATGACCACAACTTCCTTGGCAGTAATGCTGGCATCGACTTTGCCGTTGCGCCCGATGGTGACGCGGCTCTCTGGCATGGTGATTTTGCCTTCGATGCGGCCGTCGATGTAGAGGGATTCCGAACCGCTGATTTCGCCCTTGATGGTGAGGGTGCGACCGATCGTAGCTTGCTCGACGGGCGCGCTGACGGTTTTGACTGGATTATAAGAGTTGGGGTTCGAAGCCGGTGAGCTGGACTTCACGCCGTACGAGTCTGAGGACTGAAGCATGCGACCTTCCTTGGTCTCCCGCGCGCGGTGCTCGCTGGCTGGCGCCGCTCCCTGGAGTTGGGCTGAATTTGTGGCCTTCGGCGGTTGCTGGCCGGTCGGCCATATTGAATATCGCACAGAGGTAAGCGATCAACCGAGATTACGGAAGATGCTGTACGGGCGGGGGAACTTGAGCATTGGCCATTAGCCGCGCTACTAAAGAATCGGCGAGAGAACTGAGGCGGTCATGACTCGACGCCGTCGGATTCCTGCAGGGCCTGTCCGAGATCTTCCCACTCCTCGATCAAGGCAGCGTGAGCGGCTTTATGCTGATCGAGTTCCTGCGACTGGCGCTGGTTTTCGTCTGAGCTGACAAAGTTTTGCAGAGCGGTCTCGCATTGCGTGATCGCCGCTTCGGCGTGGCTTATTTCCGCTTCCAGTTCATGGATCCGATCTTCCATCTTCTTGCGCTTGATGGGATTCAGGCGTTTTGTCTTCGTCCCTTCAGCCGTGTGCGCGGACGCTTGATTGCCGTTTGAAGGTGGCTGCATAGCCGGCTCAGCCTTGGTCAGTTGCTGGCGAATGGTCTCATCCTGTTTTGCACTCCCGCCCTGCTTGCGCCACAGATAGTCTTCGTAGTTGCCCGGATAGACTTCAACCTTTCCTTCGCCAACTTCGAAGACGCGCGTGGCCAGCTTGTCGATGAAGTAGCGGTCATGGGAAACGAACACTACCGTGCCGGTGTACTTCACGAGGGCCTCGAGCAGCACATCTTTGGCGCGGAGGTCGAGGTGGTTAGTGGGTTCGTCGAGCAGCAGGAAGTTCGCCGGATGCAGGAGCAAGCGCAACAGAGCGTAGCGGCCGCGCTCGCCGCCGGAGAGCACGCCGATTTTCTTGAAGACATCATCCTCGGAGAAGAGGAAGCAGCCCAGCAGGCTGCGCAGTTCGGTCTGGGTAGAACCCGGAGACAAGTCGCCGAGATCGTCGAGAATGCGCGCGTTGGGGTTTAATTCCTTGTACTGATCCTGCGCAAAATAGTCGGCTTGTACCTGGTGGCCCAGGCGATATTCGCCACGGGTGAGAGGTTCACTACCGGCCAGTAACTTGATCAGGGTAGACTTGCCCGCGCCGTTCACGCCCACGAGCGCAATGCGGTCGCCGCGCTCGATCATGAAGCTGACGTCGCCGAAAACTTCTTTTTCCCCGTAGCTTTTAGCCACGCCGTTGAACTCCGCCACGGTGCGTCCGCTCGGCTTGGGCTGGGGAAAAGTGAAGTGGATGGTCTTCTCTTCCGGCGGGATCTCGATCCGCTCAATCTTTTCCAGTTCCTTGATGCGGCTTTGCACTTGCTTCGCCTTAGTAGCCTGGTAGCGAAAACGGTTGATGAACACTTCGAGTTGCTCGATGCGATCGCGCTGGTTGCGGTACGCCGCCTGCAACTGCTCGTTGCGTTGCGTTTTCTGCGAGAGAAATTTATCGTAGTTGCCGGTGTAGAACCAGAACCGCTTGTTCCAGATTTCCGCGATCTTGTTGACCGTGACGTCGAGGAAGTAGCGGTCGTGCGAGATCAGCACGAAAGCGTGCGGATAATTGTGCAAGTACTCTTCCAGCCAGTTGCGCGCTTCGAGATCGAGGTGGTTCGTCGGTTCGTCGAGCAGCAGAAGATTAGGCTGCTGCAAAAGTAGCTTGGCCAGCGCGAGCCGCATCTGCCATCCGCCGGAAAACTCCTCGGTCCGCCGCTCCCAGTCTTCTTTTCGAAAACCCAATCCCATCAGAACTCTTCCTACTTCAGCCTCGATGGAATAGCCGTCGCGGGTGCGGAACTCGTGCTCGATGCGGTGGTAGCGATCGGCGACATCGGCGTATTCCGGGCTGGTGTGATCGAGTTCCGCCATGCTGTGGGTGAGTGCTTCCAGCTCTTGTTCCATCGCGCGCAGTTTATCGAAGACCGACATGCATTCCGCGAAAACAGTGCGGCCCGAAAGCGAAAGGCCGTCCTGCGGCAGATAGCCGGCGGTGGTGCCCTTGGCCACGATGAGCGATCCGTAGTCGAAGGTGTCGAGCCCCGCGAGAACCTTCATGAGCGTGGATTTGCCGGTACCGTTCGCGCCCACCAGCCCGACGCGGTCGTGGGTCGTAATCAGCCAGTCGGCGTTTTCAAACAGGAGTTTGTGGCCGAAGCGTTTTCCGGCGGCGGAAAGCTGGATCATGGGCTGAAGTTATGGTCTCACGAGAGCCGGGAGTTATAAAAGTGTGGGGGCTTTCGGTGGTGAGGCAGTGTGGACCTCTCGCCCTCGCTTGAAGGCGTCATCCCGAAAATCCGGCGCAGTTCAGCCGGTTGAGGGATCTCGCGTCGGAACTTTCCGCAACGTGCCGCCGTGCCGCGCGAGATCCTTCCCTCCGCCTGAAAAGCGGCTACGGTCAGGATGACGCCCAGAGGAAATGAAAACCAGCGTCCGGCTTTGGGCTTCCGGTAGTCGAACGCCGGGAGCCGGTAGTTAAGAGTGTGCGACGGCGCGACCGTTGCGGCTTTCCGGAAATTTGCCCCAAAGTTCGTTGTGGAATTGAATGCGCTCAAGGGCGCGATCGATAACGGCTTCCAATTCGTGCGCGTATTTCACTTCGCGGCCCTTGGCCAGTCGGCGGCGAGCTTCTACCGGGCTGAACCAGGTGGGATGGCGCAACGTTTCATCCGGGCGGCGCATTTGTTGGACTTCCATCAGGAAGGCTTTGACGACGAATTCCTGCACTCCTCCGGGCTGCCAGAAAACTCCCTTGGAGTGGATGTAGAGATGAAAGTGCCGCGGCTCGATGGTACCGAGGGCGCCGGCTTCTTCCGCAGCCTCACGCTCGGCGGCCTGGCTGTGCGAGAGGCGGGCCTCCGCGGACCCTTTGGGGAAGGTCCACTTGTTGCCGCCGTTCGTGTTCACCAGCAGGAATTCCACCACGTTGCTCCGCCTGCGATAGCAAACCGCAGCCACCTGCAGCGGCAGGGACTTCGATATGCGCGATGCACCCATGCTGGCGACCTCTGACATACATCTTAGTTGCACCATATTTCAGTAGTGTTAAAGTGCCACCAAAAATGTGCAAGCATAGGGTTACGAAAGGGTGACATCCGCTTACAATCCGCGCCCGTAGACCGGGATGACTGCGCCTGTGACGTCGTGTGCGGCGTCTCCTGCGAGCCATACGATCAGGCTGGCGATGGACGCGGGCTGCACCCATTGCGAGACATCCGCGCCCGGCATGTCTTTTCGATTGGCGGGAGTGTCGATGGTGCCGGGCAGAATTACGTTCGCGGTGATGCCGGAATCTTTGTTCTCGAGCGCGACCGTCTTCATCAGCGATACCAGCGCTGCCTTTGATGCGCTGTAGGCTCCGACCTTGGGGCCGGGATTCTCGGCGGCGCGGCTGCCGACTGTGATGATGCGGCCTGCCCCTGCGCGGCGCATGTGCGGCAGCACGGCTCGCAGAATGTGGAAAGCGCTATTCAGATTCATGTCGAACATGCGCTGGAAGGTGGCGTCGTCAGTGTCCGCGACGCTCTGGCCGCCGGCGAAGCCTCCGACGAGGTGAGCAAGAATGTCGATTTTTCCGAAGCGGCCGATGACGGTGTCTACCGCCTTCTTCGCGGCGTCGAGACTGGATAGACTCGCCGGGAGCGCAGTGAAATTCGGATGATCGAAGTCGGACTGCTTGATGTTAGGGGATAGTCCGACGACCGCGAAGCCGGCGTCCAGCAAGGCTTTCGTGACGTGCGTTCCGAGGCCGCCGCTGGCTCCGGTGATGAGGGCTATTTTTCCAGTCATAGGTCAACTCCCAGCTAGAATCTCTCATAAATACCGCGTGCCCAGCCGCGGTGGTCGAATGGTCATATCCAACATCTCTAACGACGCCGGTCCTGTCAAGGGACTTGGGCTCTGGTTTTTGTAAGTCCGGACATACTTCCTCGACAGCGCAGACGCACTGGTTCCTTT
>WNFI01431970.1_pt1 | contig 17125 bp, 12 predicted proteins | sample 5400471 | NCBI WGS metagenome assembly WNFI01 (sample SAMN13153348, study PRJNA577476) | soil metagenome | isolation source: 100 cm saprolite on Douglas fir-dominated hillslope | place: USA:California | collected 2013-09-17 | reverse complement strand
TACCAGGAGGTAGAAGCCTTCAACGACGAGCCCTATGCACATCACTGGTTTGAAAAGCGCCTTTGAGCGTGGAGGGAGCTGCAATTCTCAGATGCGAATATCGCGCACATTATTGGCGCGCCAGATGGTTTCACTCTGTTCTGGGCGAGGGTGATGATGTCCGCTGGTAAAATGCATATCGACGAGGTGGACGTCGACGTCGCTCTCGTGGGCCGGTTGCTCGCCGCGCAGTTTCCGCAGTGGGCAGACCTTCCCATCGAGCCGATCCACTCCGCTGGGACCGACAACGCGATCTATCGGCTCGGCTCCGACATGGCCGTGCGACTCCCCCGCATCGAGGGTGCCACCGGGCAAGTGGACAAAGAGCACCAGTGGTTGCCGAGACTGGCCCCACTCCTCCCGCTTGCCATCCCTGTCCCGCTCGCGAAGGGGACACCGGGCGATGGCTACCCTTGGCATTGGTCCGTCTACCGGTGGCTCGAAGGCGAGAACGCGACCATCGAGCGCATCGCCGATCCAGTCCAAGCGGCGCGTGATCTGGCACAATTCATAGCTGCCCTGCAGCGGATCGATCCCATGGGCGGGCCGCCCTCTGGGCCGCACAACTTTTTCCGCGGTGTGCCGCTCTCCACGCGAGACGCTGACACCCGCGCCGCAATCGCCTCCCTGGACGGCATGCTCGATACCTCAGCTTTGACCGCGGCGTGGGACGCGGCCCTCCAGGCACCAGCGTGGGACGGCCCGCCCGTCTGGATCCACGGAGACCTGCAATCTCTTAACCTGCTAGTCCAACGGGGCCGGATCAGCGCCGTCATCGACTTCGGGTGTCTGGGCGTGGGCGATCCCGCGTGCGACTTGCAAGTCGCGTGGAATCTCCTCTCCGCCCAAACCCGGGACGTCTTCCGCGCAGCGCTCCCGGTCGATGACGCGACGTGGGCGCGAGGTCGCGGCTGGGCACTGTCCGTCGGGCTGATCGCCCTCCCCTACTACCAGAGCACCAACCCCGTCCTCGCCGACATTGCTCGACGCGCCATCGATGAAGTCCTCGCCGATTACGAGCACGCCCCATGACACGGACCACGAACGGGCGCAAATCGGAGCCAGAGCGCGCCGTATGCATGAGAGGTTTTCCCCCGGATCGCAGCGCCCGCTCATGACTTTTTCGACAGCATCGCATGCTTGTCAAAGAGGTTCCTCATCCCCAGCCCGCTCGATCTAGCGATAGGCCTCCTCGGCCTCTCCGGCCGCCAGCGCATGATACGCTAGCTGGGCTGCCGGTGCTCCCTCGCTTTGCAGTAGCGCCAGGGCGCGCTGGTGCAAGACCTGTCGCCGCGCCTCGCCTAGCTCGGTGTAGACCACGTCGCGTATCAGGCCATTCGCGAAGCCATAGCTGCCCGGGTGGCCTCTTCCTGCTTCCTCCTCGCGCAGGATCCCACTCCTGATGGTCTCCTCCAGAGCCTCGACTCCTGCCTGCACCTCAAGCTCGGCCACCTGCCACAAAAGCTTCGTGGTCACCCGATTCCCCAGCACGGCGCTGGCCATCACCAGTTGGTGCGCTGGCTGCGGCAGCAGTGCCAGGCGCGCCAGGATCAGCGCGCGCACCGAGGGCGGTAATAGCTCGCGCCGGAACCGCTCCTGGGCAATGGCCGCGGCCATGTCCATCGCCAGCTCCGGCCCCCAGGTGCCATCCGCCCTCAGCCGTGGTACCAACCACTCCCGCTCCTGCAACATCTTGAGCATCTCCAGCAGGTAAAACGGCTGCCCACCCGTCTGCGCAAACAGGAAGTCGCCCAACGCCATCAGTGGCTTCTGCGATGCCCCTGGCCCGGCTGTGGAGGGTCGAGGAGTGAGCACGTCACTCCTCATTTCATGCGCTCCCTCCCCTGCAATGGCCCGAATGAGCTGGAGTGTTTCCGCCTGGCTCAGCGTCTGCAACGTGACCTGCGTGACCGGCAGGTCGCGTCCAAGGTCGGCCAGTTGAGCCGCCAGCGCCGGGTTCAGTTCCAGCCCATCACTGCGCGCTGTACTCAGCAGTAGCACTCGGCTGTCATGCCCTTTCCAGTAGCGTGCCAGGTAGCGCACCAGGTCCAGCGAGGCCCCATCCACCCATTGCAAGTCATCCAGCAGTAGCACCAGCGGCGCTCGCTGCGCCAGAGCGTCCAACAGCCGCGCAACCGCTTCAAACAGCCGCACCTTGGCCGCCAGCTCATCTTCGGTGGGGGCAGGCAGATCAGGGTAGCGCACCCGCAGCTCAGGCAGCAGGCGCGCCAGTTCGGCCAGCCACAGATCGTCCAGCAGGTCCTCTGGGGCGTTTTCCTCTTCCAATCGGGGCCGCAGGGCCTCCACTAGAGGTTGATAGGGCAGGCGTCCCCCCATCTCGAGGGCTTGCCCGCTTAGCACATCGGCGCCCTGGGTCCGGGCCCAGGCCACGAACTCCCTGGCCAGCCGCGTTTTGCCGATCCCACCCTCGCCCACCACCAGCACGGCCTTTGGCTGCCCTTGCCGTGCTTGCTGGTAGCGACTGACGAGCTGGCTGAGGGCCGAAGCTCGTCCGATGAGCGGGGCCACCAACTCGCCTGGTGGTCGGCTCTCCGCCGTGGTAGTGGAGGAGTGGATGGAGAGACTGGCTGACGGAGCAGCAGCGATGGCGCGGATGTGCTCGGCCAGGGCGACGGTTTCCGCCGAAGGCTCAACCTGCAACTCCTCGGCCAGGCATGCCTGGCAGGTAGTGTAGACCTGCCAGGCGGCCGTCGGATCTCCCAGCGCCAGCTGCACCCGCATCAGGCGCCGGTAGGCCTCCTCCTGCAGCGGATCGAGCGCAAGCCAGCGCAGCAGCGTGGCTCGGGCCTGCTCTAGCTCCCCGGCAGCTTCGTGCCAGGACGAGAGCCGATCAAAGAGCAGTTGCAGGCGCACCTGCCACTGGCGCTGCTGCAGCTGTACCCACTCGTCAAAGGGGGCGTCCTCACGCAACCAGAAGCCATCGAGGAAGGGACCACGCACCAGGGAGAGAGCGTGCTGGAAGTGGGCGACCAGCGAGGCGCGCTGCGGCTCAGACGGGAGCGTGGAGAACTCCTGGGCCTCCTTCCAGGCCCGTTGCACCACGTCCAGGTCCAGATCCAGCGGAGCCTGCGGATCCAGGCCGAGAAGCTCATGCTCAGTGAGCAGATGGCTGTGCTGGGAAGGAGCGGAGTCGGCGAGCAGGCTGCGCAGCAGCGCAATGGCGTTGCGCAAAGCTGTGCGCGCATCGTGGGGATCACTATCAGGCCAAAAGAACGCGGCTAACTTGCTGCGGGGATGCATGCCCCCTTCGACTACCAGGTAGACCAGCAAAGCCTGCGCCTTGCGCAAGGAAAACGCCATGCGGCTTCCGTCAAGAAACACTTCGGGAGAGCCGAGTACGGCCAGACGTAACAAACCCATGGCATGTTCTCTTCAGAGCTTGGATATCTTCTTACAGCCCAAGTGTACAAAAAGTTCAAAGGGATATGCTATCCCTACTATATATATGTACGTTCTGTCTAACGATTTAGCTATCTTTACAATTAGTCTTACTCGCCCTCTTCAACAATGTGATGTATCGCTACTATTGCCAACATCGTTCGTTATCACCAAACCTGTCCAAGAACCAGCTTATGTGGCAACGCGGCCTCCCTGAGTTATTTCCCAAAATCTTGACAAGCCATCGTCGAGGCTGGCACGCCGTCGGCCGTGATTCAAGACCTGCGCAAGCTCACGGCAAACCGCCGCCTCGCTTACGAGTACTGGTTCACAGTCGTTCCGCCCGATGTGATTGGGCCAGACGGAAAGCCGGTCATAGAGGAGGAGGAGCACGTGCGCGTGCTGGAAGGAATCGCTGCCAGTGGAGGGCAGGTACGCGGCAAAGCCCGTATCGTGCTTGATCCACGTGAGGCTGCAACGCTGAGGGCGGGTGAAATCCTGGTCATGCAGGCAACTGACCCTGGCTGGACACCTGTTTTTCCCCTGGTGAGTGGCCTTGTACTAGAAATTGGCGGTCAGATCTCTCACGGGGCCATCCTGGCGCGGGAATATGGCATACCGGCCGTCGTCAACGTGATTGGAGCAACACGCCACATCCGCGATGGGCGAATCATCTTCGTCGATGGCACAAACGGGAGAGTACTTCTGGGAGAGTATATCGCATCCCCATTTGAGCATAGCCATTGCACGACTTTGAAATAGCCCTGGGACCTTTCGTCACTTTCTTGCTACCCCCTCACAAAAATGATACAATCAATTTGTTCCATTGAATGGAAAACTTATTGATGGCTGATAGCTGATTTAAAGCCCTGGGACAAGAAAGTGACGTTATACCAGATCGAGGTACGAGCAATCTCAGAGCCATACGACATCCAGGCTCACCAGGTTGCTCGCGAAATATTGCAATTACCTGGGAAAAAGCTGCCCTCACTGGCAGCTTTTTCCGACAATACAACTCCCCTTACCATCCGCACCTCCCAACTCTACTACCTCGCAGGACAACTCACATCCTCACAAATCAGCCAGCTTACGCAGGAACTACTTATCGATCCTGTCACACAGCAAGCCGAAATATCTGAAAAAACAATGCCCACAAACACAGGTCACATCGTAGACGTCTTCTTTCATCCGGGGGTAACCGACACATTGGCAGACAGCATCTTCACAGGCGCGTCCATGCTGGGTATTACAACATTAGCGCATGTTGAAACGAGCCATAGATATATCCTCGACGCACGTTTGAGCGAAGATGAGGTGCGAATCATCACTGAAGCATTGCTCTACAATCCGGTCATCCAGAACTATATCTTGCAATCCCCCGGCGTACGGGCCCGATTTATCGCGCCCTCAGCGGGTGCCACCGAGAATGTAGAGGCCGAAACAATTCATCCTACCCCCACGTACATCCCTCTATCCGACATGACCGGCCAGCAGCTTCTCGAATTGAGCAAAACAGGTCTCCTCGCCTTAAACCTGGACGAGATGCTTACCATTCAGCAACACTACAAGGAGCAAGGTCGCGAACCGACCGACGTTGAACTCGAAACACTGGCGCAAACCTGGTCGGAGCACTGTTCGCACAAGACATTTAAAGCCACCATCCATTACAAAGAGCTGGATAGCCACGGAAATCTGCTTGCACAAGAAACCATTAACGGCCTGCTCAAGCAATACATCATGCAGGCCACACAGCAAATCAAGCGCCCCTGGGTAGTCTCAGCATTCAGCGACAATGCCGGCATTGTGCGCTTTACAGAATCGGAGGATATCGCCTTCAAAGTCGAGACACATAATCACCCCTCGGCTATCGAACCCTTTGGAGGTGCCAACACCGGTGTTGGCGGCGTTATACGTGATGTGCTGGGCGTTTCAGCACAGCCTATCGCCTGCACCGATATACTCTGCTTTGGACCCCCCGATACATCCACCGAGGAATTGTCTGTTGGCGTTCTTTCGCCCCACCGTATCGCCAGCGGCGTCGTGAATGGCGTGCGCGACTATGGCAATAAAATGGGCATCCCCACGGTCAATGGCGCTACACTCTATCACGAGGGATACCTCTATAATCCGCTTGTCTTCTGCGGCTGCCTGGGCATTCTTCCACATGGCAGTCATCCACGCCAGGTACGGCCAGGTGATAAAGTCGTCGTGCTTGGTGGGCGTACCGGTCGTGATGGCGTACACGGTGCGACATTTTCCTCTGGCGAAATGAGCAGCGAAATCAATGCGCAAGCCGGAAGTGCTGTGCAGATCGGCGCACCCATCACCGAAAAGAAGGTCACCGACGTGATTATCCAGGCGCGTGATCGACAACTCTACTCCGCCATCACCGACTGTGGCGCCGGTGGGTTCTCCTCAGCGATCGGCGAGATGGGTGCAGAGACGGGCGTCCATGTGGAACTGGAAAAGGCTCCCTTGAAATACCAGGGACTGGCCCCCTGGGAAATCTGGCTCTCCGAAGCACAGGAACGTATGGTGCTTGCTGTCCCACCTGAAAAACTTGACGAACTGCTGGAGATCTGCGCCATCGATGAGGTCGAAGCAAGCATCATCGGCACATTCACTGCCGATCATCGCCTCATCGTCACCTATCACGGACAAATCGCCGCCGATATTGATATGTCTTTCCTACATGAGGGAAGACCTGGCAGATCAATGGAAGCATTGTGGACAAGAAACGTGATTATCACAGAAACCGGGCGACGGCAAGCGTCGCCCCTACATATAAACGCTCCTTGTGCATCGGAAAATGTAGGGGCGACGCTTGCCGTCGCCCGGCCTTTCGCAGACAATCTTTTAGCTCTGCTCCGTCATCCCACCATAGCCTCCAAAGAATCAATCGTGCGTCGTTATGACCACGAAGTACAGGGAGCAACCGTACTCAAGCCATTAGTGGGAAGATCGGGCAATGGACCAGGCGATGCAGCAGTACTTCAACCCATCCTTGAAAAGCAGACCAGCGCCGGCATTATCTTATCAAACGGCATTAACCCGCTCTACGGCAAGATCGACCCATATCATATGGCGCTCAATGCCGTAGATGAAGCGCTGCGAAACCTGGCAGCCGTTGGTGGCGACATTGAACGCGCCGCTCTCCTCGATAATTTCTGCTGGGGCAATCCGACCGATCCCCCACAGTTGGGCACGCTGGTACGTGCCGTCAAGGGATGCTACGATGCCGCGATCGGCTACGGGACACCTTTCATCTCGGGTAAAGATAGCCTCAATAATGAGTATCGCTCCAATGGAGAGCGCCTGCCAGTGATTCCGACTCTACTTATCTCGGCAGTCGGTGTCATCGATGATGCCGCGCAGACAATCGATATGTCACTCAAGCAGCCTGGCAACCTGCTCTATCAAATTGGTATTACGCGCAACGAATTGGCAGGCTCGCATTATGCTGAGCTGATTGGGATGACAGAATCGTTCCCAGCCACAACCGTCCCACGTGTTGATCTTGAATCTGCACGTGTAACCATGAAAGCACTGGGTACAGCCATACGCAAGGGCCTCGTACAAGCCTGTCATGATCTCTCGGAAGGCGGCTTAGCCGTCGCCGCCGCCGAAATGTCGCTGGCCGGATTGCTCGGAATGAGCATCGATGTAGGGTGGCGGGGCTTGCCCCCGCCCTGCCCGCCACCGCCCTGTCGAACTACAACACCATCCTCCTCTTCAGCGAATCCCCCACGCGCTTCCTCGTCGAAGTTGCACCCACACAGCAAGACGCATTTGAGGCACACCTGCACGCTAATGGAGTGCAAGATTTCGCCTGTATAGGCACCGTCAACGAGACAGAACGCTTCGTAGTACATAATGGCGACCGGCTGCTTATCGATATTCCTGTGGGAGAACTGCAGGCAGCATGGAAAGGGGAGCAAGCATGAAAAACTCTGGTCCTCGAGCGCTTGTGCTGCGTGCCCCGGGCATTAACTGTGATCGCGAGACGGCCCAGGCATGTCGCCTGATTGGCTTTGAGACCGACCTGCTGCATATAAACCAGCTGCTCAAAACTCCTGAGCGCCTTCTGAACTACCATCTTCTAGTTATTCCAGGTGGATTTTCTTATGGTGATGACCTTGGCGCTGGAACGCTGCTGGCAAAAAACCTGACCATACATCTGGGCAAGCAATTACAGCAGTTTATTGACGAAGATCGCCTCGTGCTAGGTATTTGTAATGGCTTTCAGGTGCTTGTGCGCGCTGGGTTGCTCCCCGGTACGGTGAACTCATCGCTTGATAACGCACATATTCCGGTTACAAGCCTCACCAATAACGCTTCGGCCCAGTTCGAGTGCCGCTGGGTCACATTATCCCCGCAGCCCAGCCCATGTATCTTTACACGGGATATAGATCATCCCATAGAGCTGCCTGTTGCACACGGTGAGGGACAGTTCGTTTTAGCCGATTCCGCCTTCTTATCCATCTTACAAGAGAACAAACAGATACCGTTAGTGTATACTATGAATGCGGGGCAGATATCACCCTCGTCTGCCACGCCCCACTTTTCATTTCGCGACACTCTTCCTTCCTCGAAGCGTACCCTGGAGGCTCCACTCGAGCTTTCACGGGACCCTGTTCCCTACCCCGATAATCCCAATGGCTCCACCGGCAATATTGCAGGTATCTGCAACGTCCAGGGCAACGTATTTGGCTTGATGCCTCATCCCGAGCGCTACGTTCATGCCCTCCAACACCCGCAGCGCCGGGGTGTACAAGGACAGGGCGATGGATTATTGATCTTCAAGAATGCTTATGAGTATGTGAAACAATTGGGCGCACAAACCTCCTATGCTTCCAGTGGTGTTGACATCGCCGCCGCCGATTCCGCCAAAGAGTTAATGAAGGAGGCAGTACGAGCGACACAGGGTCCAGAGGTGCTAGCCGGTATAGGTGCATTTGCCGGCATCTTTAATCTTAGCAGTATGCAGCAAATGCACCGGCCCGCCCTGGTGGCCTCAACGGATGGTGTCGGCACAAAAACACTCATTGCTGCGCAGGCCAGCCGCTTCGATACCATCGGGTATGACCTTGTCAACCACTCGGTCAATGACCTGCTGACGCAGGGAGCCGCTCCGCTCTTTTTTATGGACTACCTGGCGATGGGAAAACTCGATTCAATACAGGCCGCCGCAATTGTGAGAAGCGTCGCATCGGCTTGCCAGGAAGTGGGATGCGCTTTGCTGGGGGGCGAAACGGCGGAAATGCCAGGTGTCTACCTGCCCGGAGCCTTTGACCTTGCAGGCACCATCGTTGGCATTGTCGAGCAGAATTCAATCATCGGAAGCAAGCAGGACATCTCTTCGGGCGATATTTTGCTAGGGCTACCTTCGAGCGGCCTGCATACAAATGGCTACTCGCTTGTCCGGCGTATTTTCGCTCCTTTTGCCCTTGATACCATCTTTCCAGAACTAGGTGAGCCATTAGTTGACGCATTGCTCCGCCCTCACCGCTGCTACATGCGTGAGATACAGACCTTGCGTAAATATCCGGGCATCACCATCAAAGGCATGGCACATATCACCGGTGGGGGCTTCGAGGGCAACATAGCGCGTATCTTGTCTCCAAGTATGCAAGCGATCATCGAGACCGGCGCCTGGGAAGTTCCCCCCATCTTCGAATTGCTTGGCCGTATAGGACAGGTTACGCGCAAAGAAATGTATCGCACGTTTAATATGGGTGTGGGCATGGTGCTCATCGTCTCGCCAGGAGTGGCGATGCATGCAATTCGCCTACTCCCCGAATTACTCACTATAGGATATATCACCGAGGGCGAAGGTGTCATGTTGAGGGGTTCTTGATGAAAGGGAAATAAAATGACAGATAAGCCTACCAATCCCGCTTTCGGCCCTCTATTGGCCGAAGGCAAAACCAAACTGATCTATGCTGATCCGGATGATGAAAGCCTGGCCTATATGGTCAGCAAAGACCAGATAACGGCCGGTGATGGTCTGCGCCGCAACGAACTTGTTGGAAAGGCGCGCTGGAGCACAATCACAACTGCCAATGTGTTTCGCCTGCTGAATGAAGAACAGATTGCGACGCACTTCGTCGAGCAAGTCAACGATGTCACTTTGCACGTGCGGCGTTGCGAAATGCTGCCCATCGAACAGGTAATGCGGTGCATCGCCACCGGTTCCTATCTCAAACGCCATCCCGAGGTGAGCGAAGGAACACGCTTTGACCCAGTGCTGGTCGAGACGTTCCTCAAAGACGATGCACGTCATGATCCGCAGATCTGGGAAGAAGATATCCTGAAGATGGGCCTGGCAACCCGCAATGAAATTGAATGGATGGCTGCCCAGGGAAGCCGCGTCTTCGAAACATTGGAACAGGTCTGGTCAACAGTAGACGTAACGCTCGTCGATCTCAAAATCGAATTTGGCCTCGACACGCAAGGAAAATTGCTGGTAGCCGACGTAATCGATAACGATAGCTGGCGGCTCTGGCCCGGTGGCGACAAAAACCGCATGCTGGATAAACAAATCTACCGCAATCTAAAAGAGGTGACCCCGCAAGACCTCCAGGAGATTGCGGATCGCTATGCCCTGGTAGCCGATCTTACAGGGAGACTGAAGCTTGTAGAATAATAGATTTCGAAAGAGCGGTCGCTCTTTCGAAATCTATTATTCTACAAGCTTCAATCCACCGCCGTAGGTGGCGCGAGAAAAAGGAGCTAGAGTATGGAACGACTACACGATGCCTGTGGAATAGTTGGGATTTTCGCACGTGAGAACGGCATGAACATAGATGTGCGCCGCTATCTAACCCTCGCCTTGACCGCTCTACAACATCGCGGACAGGAGAGCGCGGGCATGGCAGTGTACGATAGCGAGGGAGAGATAGTCAGCCGTATCAGTATGGGCAAAGTGCGTGAAGTTTTCTCCGACACGGGCACAGGTTTGCCTGAAACGCGCTGTGGCATTGGGCATGTGCGCTACTCCACAACTGGCTCCAGTTGCGTTGAGAATGCAGGCCCATTTGTCGTCGGTGCATGGCGCGGCCACTTTAACGCTATCGCCGTGGCCCACAATGGCAACCTCGTAAACGGCGCAGCTCTGCGCGAGCGACTGCCAAAGGAATCCCTGCAGTCAACGACTGATAGCGAAGCTATCGCTCTACTCCTACTGCACGCAGAAGGCCCCACCTTGCGCGAGCGTATGATCACAACATTTCCATTGTTACGCGGAGCCTATAGCCTGGTAATCCTGGCGGAGGGCAAACTCTATGCCATGCGCGATCCATGGGGTATGCGCCCACTTTGTATCGGCCGCATTGGCGAAAACTGGATCGTAGCTTCCGAGTCATGTGCCCTGGATCGCATCGGCGCCACCTTTGTGCGTAAAGTTGAACCGGGAGAATTAATCACCATCGATGAGCATGGTATGCGCTCCGAAATACTCGTACGCATACCACGCCACGCGCTGTGTGTATTCGAATATATTTACTTCTCAGACGCCACGAGCCAGTTAAACGGCAGATACGTCTATACCGTGCGAGAAGCATTGGGACGTGAACTGGCAAAGGAGCATCCCGTAGATGCAGACCTGGTAACACCCGTGCCTGACTCTTCCATTCCAGCAGCGTTAGGCTATGCCGAAGCATCCGGCATTCCTTACGGTGAGGCGATCATCAAGAACCGCTATAGCGACCGTACCTTTATCAAGCCTGATCAGCGCTTGCGCGAGTTGGAGGTGGACCTGAAATTTAACATGGTCAAACCGAAAATTAACGGCATGCGCCTGCTGGTGGTGGACGATTCGATCGTGCGTGGCAACACCATGAAGCGCCTGGTAGCCGCACTGCGTAATCAGGGAGCAAAGGAGATCCACCTGCGTTCCAGTTCGCCACCATTGCGCCATCCCTGCTATTTTGGCATCGACATTCCGCAAGAAGAGGAGTTAGTCGCTGCTGGCCGTACTGTGGATGAAATTGCAGCGTATATTGGCGTGGATAGCCTTGGCTATCTCAGCACCGCCGGCTTGGGACGAGCCATAAACTCCGTCGAGATAGAAAATGTACTCGAAGAGGATACTGCTAAAACACTATTGCACAACGAATTTTGCTATGGGTGTATGGAGAAGTCAGGATGGCCTTTCGATCCATCTACCGGGGAAACTACCCGCGCTAATCAATTCGTATCACTCCACAAGCGAGATACACTGATGAGGACGCCATGAGTTACGCTCAGGAGGTAGACTAATGCGGGTGCTGGTCATTGGTTCGGGAGCGCGCGAGCACGCTCTAGTCTGGAAACTGGCGCAAAGCAAACGCGTGACACAAATTTACGCCGCGCCAGGGAATCCTGGTATGCTTCCATATGCTGAGTGCGTACCTTTCAGTGTCACCCACCTTGCGCAACTGGCAGATTTTGCCGAACGCGCACATATTGACCTGACAGTTGTCGGCCCGGAAGTGCCTCTCGTAGCTGGCATAGCTGACGTATTCCGGGAACGTGGACTGCATATCTGCGGCCCGGGAGCAGAAGGCGCAGCGTTAGAAGGCAGCAAGGCCTTCGCCAAGCAACTCATGACCGAGGCAGGCATCCCTACGGCCCGGCACCGTACCTTTGTCCGGGCGCAAGATGCCTTCGCCTACCTGGAAGAATATGGTGCCCCGGTCGTCGTCAAAGCCGATGGCAACGCGGCGGGCAAAGGTGCAATCGTGGCCTTAGATATGGCAACCGCTCGCAACGCCATCCACCAGATGATGGTTGAGCGGGTCTTCGGTGAAGCGGGAGATATCGTGGTCATCGAAGACTACCTGCAAGGTGAAGAGATTGGCTCGACAGTCCTCTGCAAGGGGACACACTACTTACCCTTGGCACTGACCCAGGACCATAAACGTGCCCTCGACGGTGATCAAGGATTGAACACCGGTGGTATGGGAGCATTCACCCCCCTGTCTTTCGTCGACAAGTCAAGCGAAGCGCAGATATTCAGAAATATCGTTGCCCCGACATTGCAAGCTCTCAAGGAGCGTGGTATTGCCTTCTCCGGTGTACTCTACTCCAACATCATGCTAACCGAATGCGGCCCAATGGTGCTGGAACACAACACGCGCTTTGGCGATCCAGAGACCCAGGCCTTGATGCTGCTCATGCAAGAAGATCTAATCAACGTACTGGAGTTTGCGGACACCCTCCCTGTGAAATTGAATACCTTATGGCGTCCTGGCTATGCTGTAAGTGTCACCCTTGCATCAGGAGGATACCCTGGCAAGTATCCCACGGGGCTACCAATCAAAGGCATTGAGGAAACCGGCCACCTGGAGGATGTGCAAGTCTTTCACGCAGGCACCGCTCTACAGGATGGACAACTGGTCACAGCAGGCGGCCGTGTACTCAGCGTAGCAGCGCATGGAAGCACACTGCAAGAAGCAGTTGCGAGAGCATATGACGCCGCCTCACGTATTTCATTCGAAGGCTTGCACTATCGACAAGACATCGCCCATCGCGGATTGAGAAATATTTGAGTGCAAGGAGTGAGCACAGTGCCAACACAAGTCATCATCATCATGGGCAGCAAATCCGACCTTGCCCACGCGCAAGCCGTAGCAAAGACACTCAAAGCCCTTGATATCAGCTACGAAATGCGCGTCTGCTCCGCGCACAAAGCGACCCAACGCCTGCTAGAAATCTTGCAGGAATATGAACAGGTAGGCCCATTAGTATACATCACTATCGCAGGCCGCTCAAACGCCCTATCGGCAGTCGTAGATGCCAACACCCGCTATCCCGTCATCGCCTGTCCGCCATACAGTGACCGTTTTGCAGGCATGGACATCCTTTCATCGCTCCGCTTGCCATCGGGTATCGCCTCGCCAACAATTTTAGAGCCAGAAGGAGCAGCGCTGCTGGCAGCTAAAATATTGGCACTATCGGACACACAATTAGCGCAGCGTTTGAACGACTACAAGCAACGCCTCACGGCTGAACTGGCACAAGCAGATCAAGAGGTAAGGCAACTGTGAGCAATTTTGGACACGAGAGTTTCGAGACGAGAAATCGGAATCAAACCGCAGGCTTCTCCCCCAAAAGTCAATCCTCCACAATTCGCCTCGGCGTACTCATCTCAGGCTCAGGCAGCAACCTGCAAGCACTCATCGATGCCATTGAAAGCCAGGAACTGCCAGGCGTCGAAATCGCGCTGGTTGTAAGCAATAAAGCTGACGCCTACGGCTTGCAACGAGCCCTCAAGCACAAAGTTCCAGCGATACATTTACCCTGGAGGCGTAATGTAGAGGCCCAATTTATTGCGCCCCCACCGCGGAGGCATGATGTAGGGGCCCAATTTATTGCGCCCCTCGTGGGAATTGCAGAAAGCGAATACCGTCTCACAGCCCTGCTGCACCTCTTTCAGGTTGACCTCATCGTACTGGCCGGCTGGATGCGTATCCTGAGCCCCGCCTTCCTCGAGCAGTTCCCCCGGCGCGTCATCAACATACATCCCGCGTTATTGCCCGATGATGGTACAGGAAGTACATATACAACCAGCGATGGAACCCAGATACCCGTCTTCCGTGGATTGCACGCAGTTCAACAAGCCCTCGATGCTGGCGTGAAAGTCACAGGTAGCAGCGTCCATTTCGTAACACCAGAGGTAGATGCCGGGCCTGTCATTTGCCGGGAAGAGGTAGCGATTAAGGATGGGGATACTGAGGAAACGTTGCATGAGCGGCTGAAGGTGGTGGAGTATCGGTTGCTTGTAGAGGCGGTGAGACTCTCAGCCTGTTGAAAAGTCATTTGCAAAGCTCATCAGTAAGAGGGAATAGACTCCCTTGGGACAACCATTCTTGAGACGGATTGGCAAGACTGACCGCAAACTTGACTACGCATCCAGAACAGTTTTCATTCTCCTCACTCCTTCATCAATCTCGCCTGGCGTCAGATTCCCATAGCCGAGAATGACCTTGCTCTGATGACACCCTTTCCGAATGGCGTGCCGCTCGACTGGGTAGAGACGGACTCCTGCCTCCTCCAGATCAGACAGCGTTTGTTCCGTAAACGTTCTTCCCTGAAACTCGGCAATGAGATGCAGACCGGTCGCATCACCCGAAATCTGGAGGGAGCGAGAGCAATGTGTCTTAAGCGCCATGATCAGAGCCTCTCGTCGTTTCCGGTAGATTTTTTTCATCTTCATGATGTGTCGTTCAAGATGCCCTTCTTCCAGAAAACGAGCTAACATGAGTTGCTCCAATACTGGAGCATGCAGATCAGTGAGCCGCTTGAGACGACGACACGGTTCGACGAGTGGTGGAGGAAGGACCATATAGCCCAGCCGCAATGCTGGAGAGAGACTCTTGCTCAAGGTCCCCACGTAGATCACTCGATCTGGCTCCAGCTCCTGGAGCGAACTTACAGGTGTTCCGCCGTAGCGAAATTCGCTGTCGTAGTCATCCTTCACAATATAGCACCCCGCCGTTCTGGCAAACTGGATCAATTGGATCCGGCGTTGGATCGGTAATATCCCGCCAAGAGGGAATTGATGCGATGGGGTGACGAACACGAAACTGGGGTGCTTCTCTTGAGGCAGATGGTCTGTTTGCATGCCATAGTTGTCGACGGGGATGGGAAAGAGGGTAGCACCGGCTTCGGAAAAAATGTGCTGCACTTCGTAGGTGACGGGGTCTTCGATGATGACATCGTTACCTGGGGAAAACAGGAGCCTGGCAATCAATGAGAAGGCTTGAGCTGCGCCTGAAGTAATCACGATCTGGTCGGGATGACAGCGAACTCGACGCGTCTTCGCGAGATAACGAGCGAGACCGATGCGAAGTTCAGCGCATCCTTCCGGGTAATCATACCCAAAGGTCGATGGGGAAGCTTCCGCGCATATGCGCACGCAGAGTTGTCCCCAGAGTTTGCGCGGAAAGAGATCGAGAGCGGGAAGGCCGGAACGAAAATCAATGATATTCCTGGCTTCTTTCCTTGAGCTGGCCAGGGTATGAACAGGTGGGAACTGTTCTCGCTGGACTGCTTCCAGGTATGTCCCTTCAGCAACATACGTCCCCGATCCCTGCCGACTCTCGATATATCCTTCTGCCAGCAGCTGGTCATACACCTCGACGATGATGATGCGTGAGACGCTCAGGTCTCGCGCGAGCTGGCGTGTTGACGGCAGTTGCTCCCCTGCTCGCATCTCTCCTTGCACGATACTCAGGCGGATCTGATCGTACACTTGCCTGATGAGAGATGTACCTTGTGACCGATCGATAGCTATCCAGAGCAGTGACATCTTTCGCTCCTCAACTGGTATTACTGAAACTCGCCAGAAGTGGTACTACACCAGTCCAGTATAGCATGGTACGGTAGAGCCACAAGAGAAAGGCACATTTTTGTTGTAACTATTCAGGACTGCTCGCCGCCTGCGGCGGCTCACCTGGGTGTGGAGTGGGTGCGGGCGGTGCCGCCTGCGGCGGCACCGCCCGCACCCACTCCACACCCCTGGCGAACTGCCGCAGGCAGTGAGGAGTCAAGCAGAGGGGAGACCTGAATAGTGACTTTTTGTTGAGGACTGGTAACATCAATGAGCAGAACACATCTACGAGCATATATAGAGTTGAGCGCAGCCATGATCATCGTGGTCAGTATCGTCGTCGTGAGTAAAGTGATTACTACCAACTTTCCCGTGTTTCTGGCTGCTGCGTTGCGCTTTGCCATCTCATCGGCGATCCTGGTCCCTGCGCTGCTCAAAACGGAGCATGGTGTCCCTTCACTCGGAAAGAAGGACGTCGGCATCCTGTTTGTCCAGGCCTTTGCGGGAAATTTTTTGTTTAGTGTCTTCTTGCTGTATGGATTGAAGCTGACCAGCGCCGCCGAAAGTGGGATCATCCTCGGTACTGTCCCCGTCGTGATCGGTTTGATTTCGTTCCTGTTTTTCAGAGAGGCTTTGACCTGGAACAAGGGTATTGCACTGTTCATTGCGACTGTGGGTGTAGGAGCAATCAGCAGCCTCGGCATTTCTCCCACTGCTGGACAAGGGGCGAATCCCCTGCCTGGCAATGCTCTCGTATTTGCTGCGGTCATAGGGGAAGCGCTCTGGACGATCCTCGGAAAAGCGGTGTCAGAAAGGGTGACACCGTTAACCATAGCTAGCTTCACCAGTTGCTTCGGATTGGTCCTGTTCTTACCGCTTGCCGTGTACCAGGCCAGGAGTTTCAACGTCGCAACGGTCACTCCATTAAGTTGGGCAGCGGTGGTGTATTATGGCCTCGGAACCGTCGGGGCCTACATGCTCTGGTATCAAGGCGTCTCGAAGGTTTCTGCCAGTACGGCGGGCGTCTTCACAGGTGTTCAGCCCATGAGCGCGGTGATCTTGTCGAACCTCCTGCTGAACGAGCCAATAGTATGGTCCTACTGGGTGGGAATCGGAAGTGTTCTCTCAGCCATCGTTCTGATGATGCGTTCCGCATCTGGGACAAGAAACAAGGAGATGGGGACAGGTACTGGCCCGCCTGGCCGAGCTAGACGGGCACCTGAGGAGTTAGCACTCCTCACTTATTGCTCGTAATCCGCAGCATGCAAGTGTATCGGCCGTAAAGTCTGCTCCAGCATCGGCCTTTCGGATTCCAGCCACGGCGGCAATTTCAAATGCGTCCCCAGTTGCTCAACTGGTTCGTCTATAGCAAAA
>WNFI01042956.1_pt2 | contig 17129 bp, 10 predicted proteins | sample 5400471 | NCBI WGS metagenome assembly WNFI01 (sample SAMN13153348, study PRJNA577476) | soil metagenome | isolation source: 100 cm saprolite on Douglas fir-dominated hillslope | place: USA:California | collected 2013-09-17 | reverse complement strand
GAACGTGCGCTGAGCTTATGTCGTATCGGACCGCACTGCATGTAGATGATCGGGTGGTGTCCATCTTTGCGCTCAGGGGTTGCCGTCAGGCCAAGGATGCATTCGGCAGTGGCGTTCATGGTTGCGGGGGGCGGATTTGTTCTCCAGAGTGGGATTGATTCGCCGTAAGTTATTGATTTCACGAGTGGCGAGAGTGCCAACAAAGGCGAGAACGCCGAGTTGGTCTTTCAGTTTTCATTCAGATTTTTTCCACAGTGGCTCAAGTCCGCGAACCAAAATAATTATCATCACCAGGCTTTTTTCGCAGCGTGCGATATCACAGAGCAGAATGGCTGCGACTGTGGCGAACGTGGTGAGGCCGAACGTGGGGAGTTCCGTTATTTCAACGGGTGCGTCGAGAATTACAAGGGTGAGTCTCCGGCGGACATTCGGAAATATGTCCGTCAAGACTATGAGCGAATGGAACGCCTCAATCGTGGTGACTGGTGGTTGCTGATTCCGGTGAGGCGTATCTGCGGATTGAGGCAGAGTGTTTCATCTCGTCCCAGCCGCAGACAATATCTTCCGCCGAATTCCGAGGAGTGAATCGAGCTCCGGCATACCTCAATGCGATTGAGCGTCTGCGGAACCAACTGGAATCAGAAAAGCACTGGATAGCAGAATGCCTCCGAGACTGATGTTCTCCGAGCGGCCGTGCATTTCTTTGTGGGCGAGCTTGACTGAGACAGGAAGATGCAGAGAGTAGCGAATGCTCCGTCGTTCTTGCGGCTGAGGGGAGCCCATTGATGTCATGGCAACTCGGAGAGTACGCCGATGCTTGTGCTGCAGAACAGGTGACGGAGGTGTATCAGGCAGGAGAAAAAGGCCGGTATTAGGACAGTAATCTGTTACGGAAGGGGACGGGATTACTCCGCGCAGAGCGGATCATCCGGAAGATTGGGCAAGTATTCGCAACGGGAAAGTCAGGCTCTATCGGGTCATAGGAGTCACTTCAGTCGGTCTGGAAGCCCGTCACCGGTGTCTCCCCCCAGGAGGCCACGTCATGCCCAACGTCCCGATATTCGTCATTCTGAGTCGTGAAAGGGCGAAGTGTCGTCCGGGTGACCCACGCTGAACAAAGTCGTTCGGGAAAGCCGAGTACGCACCAAACGCTAGAGGCGCGTGGTTACGCTACTGATGACGACCGATGGTCAATGTGACTCCCGCCGAGAATATCTGAATGTTTTGCATTCGTAGGTTTTCCCGTCGCACTTGTCGCCTAGTCACTGTGCATCCTGGACGCAGCGGAAACCCAGCGCTGCCGAACGATCCATACTGGGGGCCATCATCAGCAACTTGCCATGTTCTCGCAAACTGTACGCCTGCGGGAAATACCAAATGGAGCCCTGCGGCTGATAATAGCTGCCGCCTCGTAGAATACCCGCACGGGTGTGTTCGTCGATAAATGTGTCGGTCCATTGCCAGACGTTGCCGACAAGATCCATCACTCCAAACGGACTGGCTCCTTTCGGATGAGCGGAGACGGCGTCCGGGCCACGCATGGTGCGGCCTTTGTCCGGAACGGGAACAGCAGAAGCATCCCATTCATTGCCCCAAGGGTAAACGCGGCCATCCGTGTCCTGGGCCGCGTACTGCCACTCCCATTCGCGAGGTAGGCGCTTGCCTGACCAGGCGGCGTAAGCCCGTGCATCTTCCAGAGAAACCCATGTGACTGGTTTGTCTCCCCATCCATCGGGGTAGGTGCCGCTTTTCCAGTCCCGCAAGAAGTCCAGATCATCCTGTGGGTGGTAGTGGGTCGCGTCGAGGAACTTCTTGAACTCGGCGTTGGTAACAGGATATTTGTCGATCCAGAAGGAATTTATGTGAACGCGGTGTTCGTGATACCGACGAGGCGAATCTTCCCAGGGATATTGCACATCCACACCGGTATCGTTCAGTCCCTCGATTTCAATACCTCGTACTTGGAACAGAAAATCCGCTTCGGCGATTTTGACCATTCCCGATGGCAGGCCCGACGGCGGCTTGGTAGACGCCGACTGCTCCATCTGTTGAGACACAAAGGTCCACTGGTCTGCCAAGCTGGCGAGCGGAGTTTTTGTAAGGCTTTTCATTTGCGTCATCAGCTTCTTGATGGAATCCGAAAGAGGCTGTTTGGTGGCAAGGACAGCTCCATAGTCGTTGGCGTCCAGAGGAAAGACGAGCCGCAATTTGTTGCCGTCGCGTTCCGGCGTGAGCTCTACGCCGTGATAGAGATCAAAATAGTGCAGGCCCTCCTCAACCGGCAGCTCCATTTGCGGACCTGCGATGTTGTAGTCATTCCGGTTCACTATCGTCCAAACGACTTCGTCAGCCAGCGGCCATCGGCTCGCAAATACTCCGAAGTGCGACATGGGAAAAAACGGCTGCCAATCCTGGCTGACAAGGAATCGTGCGATACCGCGTTCGATGGTTGCAACCCGGCGAGTCGCCTCGCTATCGCGCGGGGTGATGCCATTCCAGATACCCCAGATATTCTCCCAGCTCTCCCACCCAATGCCGTTGAAAAATGCGAACTGCAGATCGTTTGTCTTCCGATGGTTCCAGCGATCGGAAATGTTCACCATATGTCTTGGCTCAAGCCATTTGTAACGGTCTACCCTGGGAACAGGCGGGAATTTGTACTGCCCCCAGGTCAGAACGTCATAAGCTACGGCCTCATCGTGGGGCCCACCTTCTGGTTCGAAGGCAAGAGGATGGTCGATACGATCGGCTGCTTCCGAATACGCGCGTGGAACTCCGTCTTGCGTATCGCCATTGATTCCGTCCGCACCGACTTCAGCCATCAACGAAGCGATGGCTTGGGGCCAGGGTTCGCCAGGCTCACGCGTGCCCTGATCCCACATCATCATCGGAAAGAGGACGCGTACTCCTCTGCGATGGAAATCGGCGACCGTCTGGCGGACTCCGGGAATGCCACCTGGCATGCAGCGAATCATGTCATGTTGGTTGCGATTATCAATTCCCATGTTCGGGTAGGTCGGCCATATCAAAACGGCGTCGATTCCTCCGTACCGCTTGATGGTGTCATCCACGTACCGATCGACGGTATAGCGGTGATTAATAGGATCGTAAAAATATCGATCTTGTACCATCATCTGTGGCTGAATGAAACTACTTTGCGTCCACGTTAAGCTGGGCAACTCATAACGCGAGCCCTCATAGCCGATGCGGATACGCCGTTCGTTGCGCCAGTGCGTCACATCTTCCAGCCATTGCTCGTATTCCTGGGGGGAACATGGTTTTGACTCGCCCTCCCAGGCGTTTTTCATCTCAAGGCACTTCGGCCCGGCAATCTGCTGCCATTCGGGTTCCCACGCAGCTTCGGCCCCGTGTACATACCTCGTGTCCTGGGCGAGTCCTGCGACTGCAAAGATGAGTACGATAGTTAGAGACGGAAAAAGGCGGGAAGTCAACGCATCCTCCTCGGTTTCATACCTGAACGGCGGCCTCAATATAAAACGTTTCAAAATCTCTTGTCCAGCTCTTTTGGGTGCAAGCCTTCACGACGGCACTTGACTTTGCCGGGGCTTTGGTCGAGGAAGAAACCAGTTCCTGCACTTCTAGCTGCGGCTCCAGCCCTTGCTCTTCACAATTCCGGAGCCTTCGCGGAGGGTTATTAGCTGGTTCGCGGGGATCTTTTTGTATTGTTCGTGGAGGCCATTAGGCCAGTACACATCGAGGTCGGCTAAAGTGCTTCCACCCAGGCCATAATGAAGGCGGCAATCGTTGCAGGAATAATAGCTTGACTGGCTTAGTAGCGCCTGTGCCTGGACTCTGCCCCCGTAGTGCGCTAAAACACGGGCTCCGATCGCACTGCGGTTGGATTTCACACCTTCCAGCTTTACCTTGAGCCAGTTCTGTTTCCCCTTCATGTCATTCCGTAAAAGGGAGGGTGGTTCATTCAGATTCACGATGAGAATGTCCACATCGCCGTCATTGTCGAAATCCCCGAACGCACAGCCCCGGCTGCAGTGGGCATCAGAGACGCCGGGGCCAGCTTCTTCCATCAACTCCTCGAATGTACGGTTGCCCAAGTTGCGAAATACCGCGCGCGATGTTTTGTTCGCGTACTGCGGCAACTTGCGCTCAACTTCAGGGTAGACGTTGCCGGTGACCATGAAAATGTCGGGATAGCCATCGTTGTCGAGATCGACGATGCCGGCTCCCCAACAGACAAAGCGGGTCTCAACGGCGAGGCGCGCCGGGCGGGTTACGTCGTCAAAGCTTCCCTTGCCGTCATTGCGATAGAGGCCATTCGCGTCATCGGCGAAGTGAGTCTTAAAGATGTCGAGATGACCGTCCAGGTCGTAGTCTCCTACGCCGACACCCATCCCCGCCTGTTCTACCCCGTCGTCGCTCAGCGCTACACCACGGACGACGCCTTCTTCCCGAAAAGTCCCGTCGTGGTTATTCATGAATAGCAGACTGGGCGTAGAATCGCAGGCCACAAAGATGTCGGGCCATCCATCCTCGTCGAAGTCTGCAGTCACGACCGTCATTCCATAACTTTCGGTTGCGGTCGCAATGCCGGCCTGCTGGCTCACGTCGGTAAACGTTCCGTTGCCATTATTGCGGTATAGAGAGTGTCTTCCGGTGGGCAATCCGCGCGGCCCGCATTCCACAGGAATCCCTTTCCAATTGCAGTTGACGCTCTCCCCGGGGACGGGCGCGTGCTCGAACGAGAAGCGAATATAGTTGGAGACGAACAGGTCGAGATGACCATCGCGGTTGTAATCGAGGAAGCTACAACCTGCCCCCCAGCGCTGCTGATCGTTCCATAGCCCTGCAGCCTTGGTCACATCCGTGAAGGTGCCGTCGCCGTTATTGCGATACAGGCGATTTTGTCCAAAGTAGGTACAGAAGATGTCCTCAAAACCGTCGTTGTTGTAGTCTCCGATGCAAACCCCGGAGGCCCAACCTGCCATCTTGAGACCCGCTTTTTCTGTGACGTCTGTAAACGTGCCGTCCCGGTTGTTCTTGTAAAGACGGTTCGTCGTCTCGGGTGGGTCGTCGCCTAGGCGAGTTCCGGACAATAAGAAAATGTCCATCCAGCCATCGTTGTCATAGTCGATGAAAGCGCAACCACATCCCGTGGACTCAAGAATGTACTTCTTGGTTTCAACCCCGCCATAGATGACAGGGGCGCGCAGGCCCGCAGCGGCGGCCACGTCGAGAAAGTGCGCATTGAAAGGCCGACCCGAGAAAGCTGGCTTCGCCATTGGCTTGGTCGTGTGTTGGGACACACCCTGCGCAAGGAGACGTCCCGTAGTTGCCGACATCATCGATCCCACGGAGAGTTGCAGAAAGTCGCGACGGGTAAAGTTCTTCACTGTTGGCTTCGTTGACAGGTTGTTTGAGAACGAAATCGATTATCTTCGCGCAACGTGGACGAGGTAAAGCTTGCTGAACTCGCCCGAGTCGGGGATCAGGGCCGTTCCGGCTGGTTTGCTGGCTCGTCTTGCTCAACCAGTTTGTACCGGTTACGCTCTCTCTCTTGCCTCGTCCCTTCCAAGCGGAGATCGGCCAACCGCTTAATCAGACTCGGCAACTCGCCTTTCTCTCCGGTTTTCCGAAGCGCCTGAATCAGATGGTAAAGCGCCGTCTGGTTTTTCGGGTCGATCTCCAAGGCTTTGCGGGACTCTTGTGCGGCGGCCTGATTGCTTCCCGCTTGCAGGTAAAGTTTCGCCAGCACAGCGTGAGCGCCGCCCAAATTCGGCTGGAGTGACACCGCCTTTTTCGCCGAACGCAATGCAGCTTCAAACTCTGGGCTACCGGGGTTCGCTCCTTTTTGCGCGAGGATATCCGCTTGCAGGTACAAGAGAAACGGATCATTCGGCTTTTTTGCCAGCTTCGATCGCACTGTGGCCAGTGCGCGGCCCAGGTCGTTTTCCTGTACTGCCTTTAATCCTTGGGCAACCGAGCCCATGGATTGCGCGGGATCGAGAGCGTTAGCCTTCTCAAAATCAGCCTCCGCCTCAGGGTATTGTGCCAATTGGACGTGAAGGATACCGCGTGCAACATAGAGAGCCGGCGCCTTTGGTTGGAAGCTGAGGCCACTATTGATAACGTCTATGCCAACCTGAAACGATTGGTGCTCTATGGAGATGTTGGCGAAGTCGAGATAAAGGTCGACATCTTGCGGATCCGTTACGATCGCCTGGCGAAGCACACGCACAGCATTACGAGTGTCGCCATTGGCTTCGTAGGCCGCTGCCGCTAGCTGCAGAGTCCTGGTGTCGACGCTGGTTGCCCGAAGGAGCGGAGCGAGCGTATCGATCGAGTCCTGGAAATGCTCAGCCATTAGCTGAACCGCCGCCAACTGGTAGCGCGGATGACTGTCTGCTGAATTCTGGTTGACAAGCTTTTGGAAAACAGTGATCGCCTGATTCACCTTCTTGAGCTTCACTAGACAGGCACCGTACTGCTGCAGCGCTCCTGGTTGTGACTCGACCAGAGGACCGCTTTGGGCGAAGTGCTGTACCGCTCCTGCGCAATCACTCTTCTGGTATGCGAGCACAGCCAGCATGGCATGACTGGTGGGGTCGTCAGGACGCAAACGCAACACGTGCTGCAAGAGCGGGACTGCTCCGGCGCTGCCAGCTTCGTATTCCATCTGAGCCGCACCTTCGAGGGCCGGGAGATAGTCGGGAGCTATCTTCAGCGCACTTTGGAACGAAACCAGCGCTTTCTTCTGATCTCCTTTTCCTGAAAACGCCAGACCCTGCAACGTCCATAGCTGCGGATTTGTTGGAGCCGCCTGCAGCGCGGGCTGGAGTAACTCAAGGGCCCTTTCAAATTGCTTGCTACGTAACGCCGCGGCAATGGTCCCCACGTCCATTGCGGTTTGCGCGAACATAATTGAAAGAAAGGCAAGGGGAGCAAATGTGACGCGTAGTCTCTTGAGAGTAAGTTTCTTGAGAATGAATGGGGACATCATCTGGTTAGAGTATGCTCCAGCCTCTTGCCTTTATACGTCATACGCCTACGAGCCACATACTCTAATGGAAAATTTGCGCAGCATCCATTAGACAAACAATTTGAAACGTTTTATATTTGCAGGCCGCAAAGCAGTTTCAGGAAACAGGAGCGTTATCATGAGACCCAGGATTTCCCGTCCGTGCTTTGTCATTCTGCTGGTTGTTGCTTCGATGCTTTCAGCTCAGGATACCCATTACCATCCCGACAAGCAGCAAATCCCTACCCCCACCTGTCTGGCGATGAAGGGGGCCTGGGAAGGCGCATCTAAAGCGTGTACGCAGGACGAGCATGCCGCGTGGCTGTCCGACATTCGACATTGGCGTGGCGAGCGGCGTATTCGAATTGGCTATGATGGCTCAAGATACGACCTCCCTGCTCTGAAGTGGACACAGTCCAGTTTCTTCCAACCGCAGATGATGGTGGAAGACCGCTACTTCTACGATCCGATTGCCCATCGCTATACGGTGGACCGTTACCTGGATGATTTGGAGAAGAGGTATGGAGGGATCGATGCGGTGCTGATTTGGCCAACCTACCCGAACATGGGGATCGACAACCGCAATCAGCACGACATGGTTCGGAGCATGCCGGGAGGCATCCCAGGAGTGCGGCAGATGATCGCCGATTTTCACCGAAAGGGCGTTCGCGTTCTGTTCCCGATGATGATGTGGGATCAGGGCACGCGAGACAACGGAATACCGTGGCCTCAAGCGATCGCTGAACTCATGGCCGAGGTGGGCGCCGACGGCATTAATGGTGATACGCAAGATGGAGTTCCACTCGCCTTTTCAGTGGCTGCCGACAAGATTGGACATCCTCTGGCCTTTCAGCCAGAGGGGGGTCCGTCGGACGAGGCGCTGGCCTGGAACGTGATGACATGGGGACAGTATTCATTCCCATTCGTGCCCATGGTCGACAAATACAAGTGGCTGGAACCACGCCACATGGTTAACATTTCGGATCGCTGGAACCGCAGCAAGACGGACGACCTGCAACTCGCCTTCTTTAACGGTGTGGGTTGGGAGAGTTGGGAGAATATTTGGGGCATCTGGAACGGAATTACCCCGCGCGATGCGGAAGCAACGCGTCGCGTCGCTACGCTCGAGCGCGCCTTGGTCCCATTTCTCACTAGCACCGACTGGGAGCCGATGGCGCCGATGCTGCGCTATGGCGTCTACGCCAGTCGTTGGCCATCTGGACAGCAGACGTTATGGACAGTCGTAAATCGCAATGAATACGATGTTGCAGGCCCGCAGATCGAACTTCCCGCCGAAGAAGGCCTGGAGTACTTCGACCTGTATCACGGCGGCAAACTACAGCCGGAGCGAAATAAAGCCGGTCGGGTGGTGTTGAGTTTCCCCATCGAAGCCCACGGTTACGGTGCGTTATTGGCTTCTCGGACTGCTCCTGACGCAAGCCTGCAGACTCTTATGGCGAAGATGAAAGCGTTGAGCGCCAAGCCTCTCGCCAGTTTTTCGCACGAGTGGACGGTTGTGCCTCAGCAGATCGTCCCCATCGCCGCTACCAAGCCTGCGTCGAGTCCGTCTGACATGGTACGAATTCCGGAGGGAGATTTCGAATTTCGGGTTGAAGGTATTGAGATTGAAGGCTTCAATGATATTGGGGTCGATGTGCAATATCCGTGGGAGGATACTCCGCGACGCTTCCACAACCATCCGATGCATCTCAAGTCGTTCTGGATCGACACGTATCCAGTAACCAACGCGCAGTTCAAGAAGTTCCTCGATGCTACCCACTATCATCCGCAGGACGATTTGAATTTTCTCCGCGACTGGCAGAACGGCAAGTACCCCGATGGCTGGGACAATAAACCAGTCACATGGGTGGCACTCGAAGATGCGCGTGCCTATGCTGCCTGGGCCGGCAAACGCCTTCCCCACGAATGGGAGTGGCAATACGCGGCGCAAAGTAATGATGGTCGCGTCTATCCTTGGGGCGATACCTGGAGAGCGGACGCAGTTCCAGCCCCCGACAAGGGCCGCACCATGCGGGGGCCAGATGCGGTCGACGCGCACCCCCAGGGTGCCAGCCCGTTCGGTGTAATGGACTTCGTAGGAAATGTCTGGCAGTGGACAGAAGAATTCCAGGATGACCACACGCGCGGAGGTGTTCTCCGGGGAGGCAGTTATTACCAACCTCAGGGATCCATCTGGTACTTCCCACAGGCGTACAAACTCAGCGAGCACGGCAAACTTCTGATGATGGCGCCTAGTAAGGATCGATCGGGAGGACTGGGTTTCCGGTGTGCCCAAGACGGGGAATAAGACGTTGAGCAATGGAATGTTGGTACGCAAAATCGTGAATGACAGGCCAATCGTGATGCGCTCTGGACAAGCGCGGTGGGACGTTTTCGGTAAGGCAAACCTGCTACGCTGTTACACGGTTTAGCTTTGGCATGAGCGTCCCCACCACAATGCGCCAAATCGCCGAACGGGCCGATGTTTCGATCGGCACGGTGTCGCACGTCATTAACGGGACCGCGAAGGTCCGGGAGAAATTGCGCCTTCGGGTGCTCGAAGCGATCCGGAGCCTCGGATATCAACCCAGCCAACTGGGACGTGGTCTCCGTCGCAACCAGACAAGCATGCTGGGAATGATCATTCCCGATGTGACCAACCCATTTTTCCCGGCGGTTGTGCGAGGCGTAGAAGACGTCGCTTACAAACGTTCCTACCGCGTCGTACTTTGCAACACCGATAACGACCCACAAAAAGAAACTTCTTACCTCAACGAGTTGCGGTCCTATCGGCCGGCTGGACTACTGGTGATTCCCGCAGCGGAGAGTCACATCACAGCGCTGCTGCGGTCCTTGGCCAGCTCAGGCCCCCCCGTGGTTTGTGTGGATCGCCGCCCCACGGGTTGGGATGGAGATGTTGTCGTCGTAGCCAATGAAGAAGGGTCGTATGCTGCCACCCGGCACCTGCTGCGCATGGGCCACAAACATCTTGCGGTGATTACCGGGCCGCTCCATTTGACCAACGCCGCCGAGCGATTAAAAGGATTTCGACGTGCCCTCGACGAGGCAGGCGTGTCTATCGAATCGGAGTACGTTCAGGAAGCGCGGTTCGACCGTCCCAGCGGATACCAAGCTGCCCTGCGGCTGCTCCGAATGGTGCCCAGGCCTACCGCCATTTTTGCGTGCAACGACCTAATGGCGCTTGGAGTATTCTTGGCGGCCCGTGAGTTGAATCTGGCGTGCCCGGAAGACTTGTCGATCGTCGGTTTTGACAATCTGGATTTCGCCGAGTTCACTGCTCCCGCGCTGACCACAGTGCACCAACCTGGTTATCAGCTTGGTGCTACGGCGGCACGCCTTTTACTGGAACGTATTGATGGCCTGAAGCAGCGCGCGAAGAAATTGGTCTTGGAGACTGAATTGAAGATCCGGAACTCAAGTGCTCCACCCTCAGCGGACATTCCCGTCCCCCGCGCCAGGCGAAGACAGCGCTCCGCAAACGCGGTCGGTGTTCGGTAACCGGATCGCAACGCCTTCTCTCCTCACCCACCTCAATGCTTGGTTATTCGGAGCGCGGTGAAAATCGTTTTTCCCACCTAATTCTTCTTGACAGCGTTTGAGGGATGGGACTAAGCTTCGGGTCGTTGAAATTGAAACGTTTCAAATGTATACGTTACGACGTGGCTAACCCTCGAATTAGCCCCGGAGATGAATAGCGCCTCAGGAAAAGGGAAGGACACCATGAAGACATCCCATCTAGCGACAGCAGTTACGCTCGTTTTATTGTTCATGGTTCTTAACACGCCCGCGTACGCTCAATTCACCAGTGGATTAACCGGAACGGTGACGGACCAGAGTGGCGCGACGGTCGCCGGAGCAAAAATTGTTGTTACCAGTCAAGACACTCATGTCAGCCGCGAGACGACTACGACGGGCAACGGCGACTTCCGCATAACGTCTCTGCCCGGGGCGATGTATACAGTCGAGGTTGAGAAGGAGGGATTCCGGCGCTGGGTCCAAAAGGATCTGCAGTTGGAATCCAACCAGGTAAGGAACCTCTATCCCAGCCTTGCCTTGCCTAATCAAACAACGACGGTAGACGTAACCGCCGAGGTGGCGACGGTTGAGACGGACAAGAGCAATACTTCGCGAGAAATTTCCGACATTACCATCCACGATGCGCCCTTACTGGGAAGAAATGTCTACACCAGCATGATCGAATTAGCGCCCGGTGTTACCGGTACGGGGCTACCGTCGGGAGGAGCCGCTGGTTCGGGCTCCGCAAATAACGATAGTTTTGAGCAGGAAGCGGGATACCAGATTAACGCGGCCGGACAGCGACAGGAGAATAATGAGTACGATGTCGACGGTAGCGTCGTAGTAAGCGCCTCCCGCGACGGGGTGGTCAACCTTTCTCCCGAGCCGGACTTTATTCAAGCCGTGCGTATTTCAGGAGCGACCTTTGAAGCTTCCAAGGGCCGATACAGTGGGGCGTATGTGCAGGTTTTCACGAAACCCGGAACCGACAAGATACACGGGTCGTTGTCGGAGTACCACACGGATAATAAGCTGACGGCGCGCACCGAGTTTCAGTACTGTGCGCCAGGGGATTCTGCTTGCCGCGCCATACCGGCCTTTCGCCGTAACGAATTCGGCGGAACCCTGGGTGGCCCTATTATCAGAAATAAACTGTTCGCGTTTGGCGGTCTTTTCCTGTTGAGATCGTCCAATGCAACCACGGTAGTCACGACTATCGAGACGCCACAGTTCGCGCAGTTTGTCCAACAAAACTTTCCAAATAATCTGTCGTCGACGTTCTTCCAGCAGGCACCCCCAGCGGTGAGTCCCACTGCAGACATTCTCACCGTGGCGCAGCTTCAGGTCAAAAATCCAGGATTCTATCCGGTATCGGCGCCGTTTCAAAACAATCCCAATTTGCCTGCCGTGGGCACAGCCACTATGCCTGAGAGTTTGACGCATAATGCGTATCAGTGGCACTTGCGGCTCGACTATAACCAAAGCGACAAGGATCGCTTCTTTTTTGATTGGTTTCGTACATACTCCAACCAGCTGCAGTCGGATCCCCGAACAATTTTTCGTGTAAAGGTTCCAAACAATGGGTTTTTCAGCAAGCTCGACTGGACCCATACGTTCTCTTCACGACTCTTGAATGAAGCGGGTTTCAGCTGGATAGATGCTGATGGATTCAACCCCGGTACCGTAGGCCACCGGAATCTTCCCAACATCAATATTGCGGGCACGAACGGTTTTGGACAATGGGGTCCGGCGGGGTGGGTACATCAGAACTACAGCTGGCATGACGTCCTCACGTGGATGCATGGCAGTCACACCATCAGCACGGGAGTCGATATCGATAGGCACCACGATGACGATAGATTCACTGCTCCGCTGCTGCGACCCACTTTTGGCTTTGCAAACCTAATTGACTTCGCCCAAGATCAGCCGTTTTCACAGAACGGTCCTACCATGCAGGTAGCCAATGGCGCCTTGGCCGGGAACTTGTACCACATTCTGCGCTGGCTCTACGCAGGAGCGTTCGTTCAGGACGACTGGAAGGTAACCCCGCGGCTCACTCTAAATCTAGGGCTGCGATATGACTACTTCGGACATTGGGGCACCTACCATAATTCCACCACCCCGTTTCCCTTCTTTACGGCAGGTCCTGGAAACGATTTTGCTGCTCAAGTCGCCAGTGGAATGATGTCTGTCAGGGGGGGACAGAATGCATACGTGGTGAATAACAGGCCGCAGGGATGGAGCCCTAGAATTGGATTTGGCTGGGACGTTTTTGGCAACGGAAAAATGGCGCTCCGAGGTGGGTACGGCCTGTTCTACAACAACGTCGCTGACGGATCGTGGTCTTTCGCGGCGCCTGCCAATCCACCGGTTTGGGCCAGCCCCTCTTTTAGCGTGCAGAGTGCGAATCATCCGTTCAGTTATGCGCTGGGAGACTCGACCGGCACTAACTGGGCGCTACCACCGGGAATCAGCTTTCAAACGAATGCGGCTGGGGGACTGGTGGGTTTGCCAGTGCAAACGTCGGGATTACAGCCCAACCTGGATCAGCCTCGCACTCACGTTTGGATGTTATCTGTCCAGCGCGATTTGGGGCACGGCCTGTTTGCTGAGGCGGACTACAACGGCTCGCGTAGTAGCCACCTCTATGTCCAGACGGATGTGAACCGATTTCCTGGCGACCTTATCCTCAATAAAGGGAATCAGACGCGGCTCAATTCGAACTTCGGCGCGATCATTTATGGCCGAACGTTAGGAAGGGCGGACGGCAATTACGGAACGCTCATGTTGAGCAAACGGTTCACACATTCCTGGCAGTTGAGAGGGATTTACACCTTCGGTAAAGCCACGGACGACATGAGCAGTTCTGACAATGGGACCAACAACGGCGAGGCTGTCTTCAATCCGTTGAACGTGGGGTTCCAGCACGGCAGGGCGGATTACAGTGTGGCCAGGCGCTTCACGATTGATAGCGTAGTGGAGTTTCCGGCGCCGTTCCATAACAGTATTGCGAAGGGCATTCTTGGCGGCTGGCGAATGTCTAACATTGTGGTGCTGCAGAGTGGTTTGCCCTTCACCGTGTTCACCTCGGCACCGTTCATTCCGATCACGGATTCGAGCGGAAATGTTATTGGGCTGCAACCGGGGAGCGGTGACTTCAACGCCGATGGATATGGTTACGACGTACCCAACACGCCGGCCGCTGGCACCATGCACACGGGCTCGCGCACCGATTTCCTGAAAGGCTTTGCGTCGGCCTCAGCGTTCCCGGTCCCCGCACTCGGACAAGAAGGCAACGTTGGCCGAAACACATTCACTGGACCGGGCTTCGCTAATGTCAATACAGAATTCGCCAAGGTGGTGAAATGGGAGCGCTTCTCCCTGGAATTCAGAGCGGACATTTTTAACCTGTTCAACCGTGTGAATCTGACCCAGCCGGATAGTGATTTGTCCAGCGGCAGTTTCGGGCGTTCAACCGCCCAGAACCTGCCGCGTTCGACGCAGCTTGGGATTCATCTGGAGTTCTAACATCGAGGAGCTGACTTAGGCAGGGAAAGGCAAACGAATGGCGTAAAAACCGATTGTTACCATCTGGGGGCAAGGCAAGGCCCTTTAGTGACGGAGCAGTTGTGCCGTCAGGGCCCCCGCCGAGCGCGGATTTTGTGCTGAAGGAAAGTCTGGCAGAACAGGAAGCGGAGATGTGAAAGCTCAAGCATCGGGAAGACTGCCACACTCAGGAAGTTGATCCAAGCCGGGAGGGCCATGTATCAGCCGGAAGCCTACGGAATCGCGTTGTTCTTCATGCTCGGGAGCATGCTGTGCTGGGGATCATGGGCCAACACCATGAAACTCACTCCGGGCTGGCCTTTTCAGCTTTTCTACTGGGACTATGTAATCGGTATCATCGCAGCCAGCCTTCTGTGGGGCTTCACCCTCGGCAGCGCTGGGGGAGGAGAACTGTCCTTCCTCCGCAATATCGCTGGTGCAGATGCGGCTCATATCATCTTCGCTTTGCTCGGCGGAGTGGTCTTCAACATAGCGAACCTTCTGCTGGTCGCCGCAATCGATATTGCTGGACTTGCCGTAGCGTTTCCGATCGGAATTGGATTAGCCCTGGTGGTGGGCGTACTGCTGAACTACTTCATTTCCCCGCAAGGAAGTCCGCTGTTGCTGTTTGGCGGTGTGCTTCTGGTCGTCCTTGCCATCATTGTGGACGCGCTTGCCTATCGCAGGCGCGAAACTCTGCGGAAAAATCCGAGCGGGCGCGGCATTCAGATTAGCCTCGCATGTGGCGTGCTGATGGGCGTCTTCTATCCCTTGGTTGCTAAGGCGATTACGGGAGACCACTCGCTCGGTCCCTATTCCGTGGCATTCTTCTTTGCTCTTGGCACAGCGTTGTGTGCGGTACCGGTGAATTACTTTCTCATGCGAAGGCCGTTGACAGGAGGCCCGCCCGTGAGCATGGCCGACTATTGGAAAGGGCGTTCCGCTTTTCATTGGTGGGGAATTCTCGGCGGGATGATATGGTGCACGGGCGCGGTCTTGAACTTCGTTGCTTCGCACGCGCAGGTTATCGGTCCGGCAGTTTCGTACGCGATAGGACAGGGCGCCACCATGGTTTCCGCCATATGGGGAGTCTTCATCTGGAAGGAATTTGTCACTGCACCCCCTAGTGCGCGAAAGCTAATACCACTGATGTTCATCTTTTTTCTCGTGGGATTGGGCGCGGTCGCGATGGCTCCAGTATTTCCGAGGTAACGGCGCTGGGAACACCCCTGTAAGCAGGGACGAGCCATGGCGAAGGCAAGGACTGGAGTTGGGATCCATATGGCGAAGCGGATCGTAGTTGTGGGAAGCATCAATCTTGACCTGGTCGGCGCCACTCAACGAATTCCGATTGCTGGCGAAACGGTTGCAGGACTAAGGTTCCAGACTTTTCCTGGCGGAAAGGGCGCGAACCAAGCGGTGGCGGCTGCGCGTCTCGGTGGCTCCGTCAGCCTGCTCGGAAAAGTCGGAACCGATGTTTTCGGCGCACAGCTGAGAGAGAGCCTTGAAGAGTCAAAGGTAAACACCGACGGCATTGAGGCCGTTCCCGGATCGTCGGGCGTCGCGCTGATTACCACCGATGCCAAGGGGGAGAACGCGATTACGGTGGTGGCTGGTGCGAATGGGTATCTGTCTCCGGTAGATCTCGACGCGCATATCGGCACTATCCGCAGCGCAGGCATTTTACTCACTCAACTGGAGATTCCGCTGGAAACCGTTGAGTATCTCGCCGCGATAGCTATTCGAGAACGAATCCCTCTGGTGCTGGATCCCGCTCCCGCGCGCCCGTTACCGACGCCACTCCTGAAGTGTATAGACTGGCTGACTCCAAACGAGACGGAGGCCTGTTTCCTGCTAGGTTGGGCGCCAGGAGAGCTTTCTGACGAGGTGCTCGAGGATGCGGCGAACGCCCTGCTCGGGCTGGGAAGCCGAAATATCATAATCAAGCTCGGAGGACGGGGCTGCTATGTCGCACTTTTGAACGGCATCCGACAGCTATTGCCGGCCTACCATGTGCACGCTATCGATACCACAGCCGCGGGCGATGCTTTCAATGGTGCTTTAGCGGTCGCGCTACTGAACGGGCAAGATCCGCTTAGCAGTGCTTCGTGGGCGTCAGCCGTCGCGGCAATCTCCGTTACTCGACCTGGCGCCCAGCCGTCGATGCCAACCTCTTTAGAAGTGGATTGTTTTCTCGAGGAGAGCCGGAGCGCAAAGTTGAGCAGGTGACTTGCCCATCCTAGTCACAAAGTCCGCGAGATTGTCGAGAGTCTCGGGCAAGAGCTTATCGAATGTTGACCGGAGCAAAGCCGACTTCCCTACCTTCGCAGGGTTGATTTCAGGCGCGCAGAGCCGCTTCATTTAATGCAGCACTGGTTTGATAACCGAATACGGCTAGACCGACTTCCTGATTTGGGTTTCGACTGGCGCGAACAGGTCAAACCACTCATTCAACGTTCTTTCAGTGGTTCTGATGAGATTAGTCCTGATAAATGGGATGAGCAGGTCCTTCGAATCGGAGAGACTGTTACCCATGAAGAAGCCAACGCAGCACCTCATCGCGGAAGTTCCACGCAGGCCGGCTAGGGTCGAGATCACGATCGCTATCGACCTTGGAGCTGTTTGGAGCCATTACTGCACGCTCAACGAAAAAGGAGAAGTGATCGATCGCGGTCGCTTCAGAACCAGTCCCAAGGGAGTCGAGAAGTGGTTTACTGATCTGCCTTCGGCGCGGGTAGCCATGGAGGCAGGGACGCATTCGATCTGGATCAGCGAGCAACTCCAGGAACTAGGACAAGAAGTCATCGTGGCGAACGTCCGTGAGTTGCGGGCGATCTCTCACAGTGATCGTAAGAGCGACCAGGTAGATGCCGAGAAGCTGGCACGCTTCGCGCGGCTTGATCCGAAGATCTTACGGCCCATTGCGCACCGCACGGTACAACAACAGGAGGCCGTATCTTTTCCTGATAGGTGTCATAGAGGTCCAGGCTCTGCCCCACCACGAATAGCAACTCCTCGCGCCACGTTCCTTCCAGACTGCGGGCGATCTCCT
>WNFI01319735.1_pt1 | contig 17131 bp, 10 predicted proteins | sample 5400471 | NCBI WGS metagenome assembly WNFI01 (sample SAMN13153348, study PRJNA577476) | soil metagenome | isolation source: 100 cm saprolite on Douglas fir-dominated hillslope | place: USA:California | collected 2013-09-17 | reverse complement strand
CTCCTGCTCCAGTACAGTCACTTCATATCCTGCTGTCGCACTGACCTGGGCAATGCCTGAACCCATCAGGCCACAGCCGAGTACACCAACTTTTTTGATAGTCATTCGGGTGCTCCACTCTTGTGAGAAACGATTCGTAACACCAACAGGGCAACGAATGCTAAATACGAATACGCAAGTGCATTAGCAACAAAGAATACTATCCACGCCAGGCTCCGCCGTGTTCGCCCTCAAAACCCCACAACTGAATTATCGCTATCCAGCCAGGCAGCGCCACAGTTCTAGGCACATGGCCAGGCACGAACCTTTCTATATAGAACAGCAACGCCGAAATGATTGTTCCAGCGGCGAGCGCTTTCCATATCAAATTCCGGACGTCGATCTTCACATCTCACTCTCACAATCATCGCAATCCCCTGTCTGATGCAGGCCGTTGGACAACCTGTACAAGCCGCCCTTGCGAGCGGCTTGATGCGTTCCTGATTGGAGATCTACTTGAAGAAGCTGTCCGCCTGGGCCAGGCGCTTGTTGATCTCGTCCCAGTTGACCACGTTCCACCAGGCTTTCAGGTAGTCAGGGCGGCGGTTCTGATAAGTCAGGTAATACGCGTGCTCCCAGACGTCATTCCCCATGACGGGAAACTCCCCGTTCGACATGGGATTGTCCTGGTTGGGCGTGGATTTGATCTGGAATTCGCCGGCCTTGGTCCGCACCAGCCAGGCCCATCCGCTGCCGAACTGGTTGACGCCGGCGGCCTCAAATTTTTCTTTGAAAGCGTCAAAAGTTCCGAAGGCCTTAGCGATGGCCGCGGCAACAGCGCCGGAAGGCGCGCCTCCCTTGTTCGGGCCCATGATCTGCCAGAACATGGAATGGTTCACGTGCCCGCCGCCGTTGTTGCGGACTGCGCCGCGAATGTCTTCCGGCAATGAACCGAGATTGCGGATTAAGTCTTCCGCGCTCTTCTTCGCCAAGTCTGGATATTTCTCCACGGCGCCGTTCAGCTTGGCGACATAAGCTGCGTGGTGCTTGTCATGGTGCAGTTTCATGGTTTGTTCGTCGATGGTGGGTGCCAGTGCGTTGTATGCGTACGGCAACGGGGGAACTTCGTAAGCCATTTTCAATCACCTTTCCTTCTTGGCAGTGTGCTACGGGTGGAGCAGGGATTTAAGCCCTGCGCTAAAAGCTATGCAGGAACTCGGGCCTTGGCCCTTGAGATTAGGTTTGTTACAGCATAACCAATCTACCTCAATGGCTAAAGCCTCGTCTTTCTAGCTCTGTGGCCGCAGGCCTGAAGGCCTGCTCCACCCTTGTACCTCCAAAAATCAGAACGCCGCGAAAGCCAGCTCCAGCAGCGTCTTCTGCTCCATCTCATGCGCCGCGTGCGAACCAGTGGAAGGGCTCGACGACGGCGAGCGCTTCACCGAGCGCAGCGAGCCGCCGCGTGCCAGGCGCTCCAGCTGCGGCGCCAGGTAATTCAGCGCTCCCATGTTGGCCGGCTCTTCCTGCACCCATAGGAACTCGCGCGCGCTGGCATGCTGGGCCAACGCGGCTTCCAACTCTGCTTCCGGGAGAGGATGAAGCTGTTCCAGAAAGATGATGGCGGTTTTTGTGTCGCCCCGGCGCTTGCGTTCGCGACGCAGTTCATGGCCGATCTTGCCCGTGCACAGAATGATGCGTTCGCCATTGGTGATCTCGGGATCTTGAATCACCGTCTGGAACTGGCCGCTGCTCAACTCACTGAGCGGGCTGGCCGCGTCCGGATGCCGCAGCATGCCTTTGGGGGTAAACACAATCAGAGGCTTGCGCCAACTACGCAACGCCTGCCGCCGCAACAGATGGAAATACTGTCCGGCTGTGGAAGGCTGGCAGACCTGAATATTATCTTTGGCCGCCAGTTGCAGGTAGCGCTCAATGCGTCCGCTGGAGTGCTCCGGTCCCTGGCCTTCATAGCCGTGCGGCAGCAGCATCACCAGCCCGGAAAGCAATCCCCATTTATCTTCTCCGGCTCCTGCTCGTTTTCCGTATCGATCAGCACCGAATGGCGATGGTTGAAAGTGCCGCGGCGGCTGTCCTGCCCGGAGAGTCGGACGGGAATCCCTTCCAGCAGAAGCGAACCGAAGGCCAGCGCTTCGGCCATGCCGTAGTCGAGCGGAATCTTGCCCGTGCCCATCTTCTCCCGCTGTTCCAGCAGCTTTTTCACCTTGGGATGGATAGAAAAATCTCCAGGATAGGTCGTCAGTTTTCCCGTGATCTGCCGCAGCGTTTCTTCGGCGACGGCGGTAGGAACTTCAAAGTCCGAGCGATAGCGTCCGCCGAAATACTTGTCCCAGTACGCGGGCAGCTTGCGCAGCACCGGCGACTTCTGCATGCCGGCGGCAGTATCGTAAGCCGCGTCGATCCGGGCGCGGAAGCGCGACGCCATTTCTGTGGTATCAATCTTGCTCTTCTCCGCGTAAATCTGAAACAGCGGCGGATGCGCATTGATCTTCTTGTACAGCAGCGGCTGGGTGATGGTGGGATCGTCCACCTCGCTGTGCCCGTGGCGGCGGTAGCCGATCAGGTCAATCACCACGTCACTGCCAAAACGGTAGCGATACTCGACCGCGATTTTTCCAACGCGCAGCACGGCTTCTGGGTCCTCCGCGTTAACGTGGAAGATGGGGATCGGCTGGCGCTTGGCCAGATCGGAAGAAAAGCGCGAAGTGTGCAGTTCGCTGGGGTTGGTGGTGAAGCCGATCAGGTTGTTCACGATCACGTGAACGCAGCCGCCCACCGAATATCCCTTGAGCCCCGCGAAGTTCAATGTCTCCGCCCAGATGCCCTGGCCGGCAAAAGCCGCGTCACCGTGCAGGATGACGGGAATGACCTCATTCATTCCGTGTTCGCCGGCGTGGACCTGCTTGGCGCGGGTGCGGCCTAACGCCACCGGGTCCACAGCCTCCAGATGGCTGGGATTCGACACCAGATGCATGGTAAGGCGTCCGCGATGGCTCATGGCCATAACCGATGTGTTCGCGCCCAAGACGGAGCTGGCCTCCAGGATGGTGTCTAGTAGCGGAATCAGCGCGGTGGCGCCCTCGCCGGAATATCGCTTGGTGCCGAGATATCGCGTCTGCAAGATTTGCTCAAAGAGGTCGGCCTGAAGCAGGCGCTCGGCCAGCCAGCGTCGGTCCACGGTTTGCGGCGACGCACTTTCCACCTGCTCCTGAATCCACTCCCGACGGTCTTGCTGGGGCAAGTGCATGAACTCGGCGCCGATGCTGCCACAATAGATACGCCGGGCTTCGGCGGCTGCGGCGCCCTTAATATGACTGGCGCGAACTTCCGGAAAACCGCCGCCGATGGGCCCGCCAAATGGGTTGAGGCCGGCGTCCAGGTAACCCCAGCGGCGGAACGCGTCAAAAACGCGCTCGCGCTCCAGGGACTGGAGTTCGCTCGTGGATAGCTCTACGCTTGGAGTGCTCATCTTTGGTGATTCCAAAAGTGACAGGGACTGCTCTGTTGTGGCGGCTGAAGAGTCCTCAATCTATGAGGATAACATCTGGCAGGCGTGATTTGGAGCCGTGCCCTCTGGTTCATAGCAGGCACTTTGAATCCAGTATCGCGGCGTATAATCAGGACGAAATGAAGGCTATGCCTTATACACGCCGGGCGGTCATTATTTTGTGTGTGGTGGCGATTTTGTTTGCCGCGCTGACGCACCCAGGAACTAGCCTGCTGGCCGCCATCCTTGTTCCGTTGTGGTTCTTCTTTGCAGCAGTTGCCAGTCTTCCGATACCCAGCCCTGACGAATGCTCTGATGCACTGCCATTCCCAGTTTTCTCTGTTTTCTCACCGCGTCCCCCTCCGGTTCGGTAACTTCCCTCCACAAATGGCCGTCACGCGACGGCCGGAGTTCAACTAATCCAATTGCGGGCGAGCTGCATTCACCCAAAAACCCGCACTGCCCATCTGTGGCCGGAGGGCTTGATGTCGTTGAAAACGAAACTAGGCAACATCTTCCTGTGTTTGGTTCTTGGACTTGGCTCGCTCACGGGCCTGACGATGGACCCGAAAAAGATCGAGGAGCTGATGCATTCAATGAATCAGACCAGGATTGAGGTCATCATTCTCGAGCAGGATGACAAGGGTGATCCAAAGTAGCGACCTCCGATCACTCCTAACAATCAGGCGTCGAGGCGCAAAAAAACAAGCGTCCTGCGAACAAGTCGCAGGACGCCCAGGCAGCCCTCCCCCAGAACTGCCTTTACCACCAGCCAAAAGTCTAGGGAGGTGCTGGCCGTTCGTCCACGTCACTTTAGTAACATTCTCAAGCCTGCGCCAAAGAGTCCGTTCTCACGGATGTTCCAGCCGCAGGACAGATGCAGGTTGGCCCGAGCGCGCAAATGAAACCTGGAACAGGCCAGAGTCATCTAATCTTTGCTAGGATAGATGACGCATTTCCTGGGGCGACGGATAAAATCGGAAAAAGGGGTAAGGGAAATTCATGGCAAGCACTACTAAAGACCTACACGACAACGGCATTTTGGAAGTGACAGACGGCAACTTTGATCAGATGGTGCTCAAGAGCGACCAGCCCGTGCTGATTGATTTCTGGGCCGCATGGTGCGGGCCGTGCAAGGCACTGGCCCCGATTGTGGATGAAGTGGCTGCGGCCTACCAGGGCAAAGTCACGGTCGGCAAAATGGACGTGGATAACAGCCCGGTCACGCCACAGCGCTACGGCGTGCGCGGTATCCCCACGCTGCTGATTTTCAAGAACGGGCAGGTCCAGGAGCAAATCGTGGGCTACGTAGCGCGCGAAATCATCGAGAAAGCTCTCAACAAGCACGTGAGCCAGTAAGCCTGCAGCTTAGAAGGCGGCAAGACCGAATCCGATTTTTCCGTCCAACCGTTTCGCTAACATCGACCTACCAAGTTATCGTTTAACCACTGTGACGCAAAATGTGACATGCAACTAATTGATCCGCGCCTCTGGTTCCGGCTCGGCACGCGCAACATTCAGCGCCGTCCGGATATGCTCCAGGTCGGGATGTTGGTACTGCATGGCTGCCTTGGTGCTGACTTGTCCCATGGCTTTCATTACGAGGGCCAGGTTCCCGGTGCGTTGCAGCATCTGCGTCCCGAAGTCGTGGCGGGCGCAATATAACTTCAATGTGAAAGGCAATCCCGCCTCCGTTCGTACTTTCCGGAACTGCTTGTCAACGGTAGTAACGTGGCCATCACGAGAACTGCCAGGGAATACCCAGCCTTCCCGACGACCGGCACATCGTACCATCAGCAGATCCAAGACCCGATTGCTCATTGGAATGTAGCGACGCCCCGTCGGTGTCTTGCTATCCGGGACAAAGATCGTCCGGTTATTCCAATCCAGATCCTCGATGCGCATCCGAAGCAGCTCTTTCTTCGGGCGCATCCCGGTATCACGAAGCAGAACCAGCACGTCACGCAGAAGCGGTCCACAAAAAGGCAGCAGCTTGCGCTCCGCCTCGTCATTGAGCAGGAGATTGCGCCCATGATTTTGCAACGTCGTTGCCATAGTCTCTAATTGTTGGGCCGCTTTAATCAGCTAAAATAGGACTCAATATGCCACCTCGCAACTCCCCCCGCCGAATGGTGTATGAAGTACTGCACCATCGCGACTTCTCTTCCGTCTCGGGAAGCGACACGTTCTTCCCCCGAAGCTTTGCCACTAAGTTCCATCCTCATCCTGAAGCACATCTGGGACTTGCTCTGACGGGCCGATACACTGAAACTGTTCGCGGCAGAGTAGAAGAATGCGCACCGGGGATCATCCGCTACTTGCCGGCAAACGAACCGCATTCGCTGAAGCTGGCCAGCAGCGGACGCTCTTTGTTTGTTCGGATCCAGCCCTGTGTCGTTGAGCGTCTCAGGGATTACACCCTGTTCGAGCCCGAAGCTGGCAACGTGATGGGAAATACTGTTCCTCTCTCTAGGCGGCTCTATCATGAATTCAAGGAAGCCGATCAAGCCAGCCCTTTAGCCGTTGAATGCCTGGTTCTGGAGCTGCTGATCCAGATGAACCGCGGACGAAAGCTGCCTTCGTGCAAGGCGTCTCCGGCCTTGTTGCGTGCCCGCGATTTTCTGCATGCGAGCCACAACGGAAATCTGGGACTCGCCCAGCTTGCCGGTCAAATCGGGATACATCCAGTACATCTGTCGCGGGAGTTTCATCGGGTTTTCGGTTACACGCTGAGCGATTACGCACGGAGCTTGAAAATCCAGAAAGCACAGAACTTACTCGTCAACTCCAGAGTCCCCCTGAGTGAAATCAGCCAATTATGCGGGTTCCACGATCAAAGTCATTTCTCCAGGTGCTTCAAGAGGTATTTCGGCGTCACCCCTCTGACTTATCGCAAACAGACCCACGTCTGATCCGGACGAGCCGCCTGTTTGTAAAGCTAAGCCCATACAAAAATTGATTAATCCGGTACAAGACACAGGCGCGTCCCAACTCTTATTGTCCTCAGATGGAAGCTGAATTCGGCTTGAAGGGTCAGGTGCCGGAGAAGACTCACGCCTGCCAAGTTAATCGAGTGCAGGTGATCAGCGTCTCGCTTCCAGCCATAGCACAGCCGGTTGTTCTTTGTTTGGCGGCCGACGCATCGCTTGGCTTTCGTGGAGTATGAACCTGGTGTGAGGAAAATAAAAGTGTAAACGGGGGCGCACTGAAGCCACATTGGTAGTAGGAGGCTGGAGCCTGGCATCCGTTCAGACGAAACCGCGTGACCGGCTTGCTCTGGTGAGCACCACGGTAAGTTTTGGAGTTGAACCCGATTTGAGGAGACTTGACGTGAACAAGCTGGTCGATGTGACACAGAAATTGCCGCTGTCTGCCACTGAAGTTGGATTGAACCGATCCACACGGATCGAGAAACCTGGACATCGCTGCCAGTTCTGGCTCGCCGTAATCGCCTACATGATTTGGCTTTGTGGGCTTGCTCAGGCCCAGGCCGTCAATGAAAATGGGTTCAAGCCGTACGGATCTTATCAGGGGAGCGACATTGACAGCGTGAACCTTAACAACGGCCATTTGGAACTGCGGCTTCCGATGGTGACCTATCCACAAAGGGGCGGGAAGCTACAGCTGAGCTTTAGGCTTGGATATGCCAGCGCCAATTGGGCCGAAACGATGGACTGCAGCAAAGGCCCAATTTTTGGATGCATTTTTCAGTGGCAGGGCCGTTCCGGCCTCTTGCAGTTGGGTTCGGACTCGCTCTTGTTCATGAGGGCAACACTGGGTCAAACTGGATCATTGACTCTCCCTGATGGCTCGGCGCATCCGTTAGGGTGGGTCACCAACACGAATACGTACGAAACGCTGGACGGAAGCGGTTTTAAGGCTGACCGCGACGGTACAAGCACTTCCCCCGTTGTGGTTTACTATCCGGACGGCACCCACATCTTTCCGGCTATGATCACCTCCCCCTCGACCATGTCCCCCGCGATGATGGAAGACGCTGATGGCAACCAGATCGTAGAGGATTGGCCTAGCTGGACGATCATCGACACTCTGGGTCGGCACATCCCAGATCCGTTCAGACTGACGTCTGCGACTCCGCCGGATCCGACCGGCTGCACTGGGCCCCTGCCGATAACCAGCACCGCAGTGTGGCAGGTTCCAGGCGCCAACGGCTCCACTATCACTTTTAAACTCTGCTTTGCCACTACGGCATTATTTATGCAGCACTTCGCCACGGATGACCAGCACCATCTTGAGCCGCATGGCACTAGCGCCTTTACGGGGGTGTTGCAGAGCGTTGTTCTCCCGGACAACACTGCGTGGACATTTGAGTACACACAGCCTGACGCCAATGGCGTCACCTGGGCGGATCTGGCTAAAATTACCTTTCCCGCAGGAGGCTCGATTTCATATACCTGGGACCATCCATATGGCTGCGTTGCTGCTTATCAATTTCAGTTCGGAACCAACAAACAGACCAGTTCCCGGATACTGACCCGCACGGTTGACCCCAATGACGGTTCCGCACCGAAAACATGGCGCTATGTACAAAGCACCAGCACCTCCGCCCGTACGCTCAGCACCACCGTCACCGATCCTCTTCTGAACGACACTGTTCACACCTTTACTGACTTTAACAACAGTTGTTCACTTTATGAAACACAGACCGCACTCTACAATGGATCAAGCACTAGCGGCAGTCTCCTGAAGACCATCACGACTGATTACTCCTGGACCCCTAATCCGCTGGTTCAAAGTTCTCCCGCAAATCCGAACCCTCCACCGCCGCCTGCGATGAATGTCGTTCCCATCCGGACGACGACGACCTGGCCTAACGGGACCGTGACAAAGATTGAGCACGATTACGATTCCGGCTTCACCTTCAATGTTCCCATGATGTTCTCCGACCCGCCGGGGCAGCTAGGCCCCCCCGCAACTGGTATCTACGGCAAGATCACCGCAGAGAGGGTTTTCGACTACGGGAACGGGGCGCCAGGGCCCTTGCTTAGAAGGACGAGTACCACATATGCGTGGCAGAGCAATCCCAACTACCTGACATATAACATCCTGAATACTCCTGCGACGGTGGCTGCGTATGATGCTGCGGGAAACATCGTGGCGCAAACGGTGAAATCTTATGACGAGACGGCGCTGGCTTCCTCGGGTATAACCGCAGGCCACAGCCTGGAGCCGATTAACGGAAATGTTCGTGGAAACGCGACCACAGTGAAGCGCTGGCTCAGCGGCAGCACGGTTTCGACTTCAAATTGCTTGACTGCGGTAAGCAACGGATATTTGTCTGCGACCAATACCTACTTTGACACAGGGCTCGTGCAACAATCCTCTGATCCCTGCCAGCATCAGACAACGTACCAGTACTCCGCTGCCGCTCCTTTTTGGGGCGGGTTCCTGACCCAGCGCTGTAATGGCCTCAATCAGTGCGCCACCATGGATTATGACTTCAATACGGGATCGCTGGCTTCGTCCACAGACCCCAACAGCAAGAAAACGACTTATGGCTATGACAATGTCGGACGATTGACAAGTGTCGCCTATCCGGACGGCGGCCAGATAACAGCGAATTACCCCAACCCAACGACGGTGGAAAAAAAGCAGTTGCAGGACGCCACTGCGAACACCTGGATCGACCAATTCATGTATTTCGATGGTCTGGGCCGGCCAAAGCAGACACGGCTCGTTGATCCGGAGGGAGACGTCTATAGCGAAAAGACCTACGATGCGCTTGGACGCGTCTCCACAACCACCAACCCCCACCGTACCGTTGCCGCCCCAACTGACGGCGTGACCACAACTCAATACGACGCCATCGGACGAATTATCAGTGTCACTCATCCCGACCTCAATCTGGTGCAAACCAGTTACTCTGATCCCAACATCGTTACACTCACCGATGAAACAGGGCGACAGCGGCGCGAGATCAACGATGCCCTTGGCCGGATGATCCAGGTCGACGAACCGGGAGACGGCGGCACTGGAACCAACTCGGCCGGCGCTCTGACCGTTAATGGAACCCTGCAAAGCGCAGTATCAGGCGGAAGCCCGGCCACGCATGCCACGGGAAGCGTCACCATCAGCGGGGCTGAGCAATCAATCGACACCGGTGGCGGCGATCCCGGCGGCTGCCCGCCGCCTCCCATGCCATGCACTGTGAGTTACCGCAAAACCAGCAAGCCTATGTATGCTGCGGGTGTTGACCTAATCTATGACGCGGGGACGGTCACCATTACCGTGAACGGGCACTCCGATACTTACTTCTACGGCCAGAACGACACGCCTAACACAATCGCCGCGGGATTGGCGAGCATCATCAATGGTGATAGCGGAGCCGCCGTCACCGCAACGGCCTCAGGCGCAACCTTAACCCTGACCTCGAAAGGCACAGGCAGCGCGGTCAATTACTCACTGTCCTCCTCCTACCTCTGGGACACTATTGATTTTGGCGGGCCGTCATTTACCACGCGCAGTTCCGGATCTGCGCTTATCGGTGGTCAGAACGCAGTGGGTGGAACGACCGTTTACGATAGTGGTACGGTGACCATCAGCGCAGGCGGGGCCAGTGCCACAGCCAATTACGGGAACGGCACAGGTCAGGACGGCACAGCTTCCGCCGTGGCGTCCGATCTGGCGGGAAAGCTCACGGTCCTAAATCCGCCTTTCACCGTCAGCGCATTAGGAGCAACACTTACGCTGAATTGGAAAACGGCAGGAGCATCTGGAAACGTGGCTGTCACGCTCAATTCGGTCAGTACCCAGAGCACAATCTTTCCCACGCCTTCCTTCAGCAGCCCGGGGACAACGCTGAGCGGCGGTACCGATCCGTATCCGTCAGGGATCGGCCATCCTTTCTCGACGTTTTACAGATACGATGTCTTGAACAATCTGCTTCGCGTCGAGCAGCATGGCAACACCACTGATTCCACGCAGTGGCGGGTGCGAACGTTCAGTTACGATTCATTCTCGCGCTTGTTGCGGAGCAACAATCCTGAGGCCGGGCAGATCAACTACCAATATGATGCCGATGGCAACCCCATCACCAGGACGGATGCCAAAGGTGTCGTGACCACCAACAGCTATGATGCCCTGAATCGGCTGACGCTGAAGACATATTCCGACGGCACGCCCAGCGAGTACTTTGCCTACGATGCGGGCGGCGGATGGGGTATTCCACAGACCAACACGATCGGAAGGCTGACCGAAGCCTGGAAAGGCTCGGTTTGCTGTGCGGCTGTCGCCACCATTTTCGGTTACGACGCCATGGGCCGCGTGGTGGTGAACAACCAGTGTCTGCCGTCAAATTGCGGCACGGCCAACTTCGCCATATCTGCCGCTTACGATCTGGCCGGTGAGTTGACTTCACTCGCTTACCCCAGCGGCCGGACGGTCTCCACTGGCTATAGTCCTGCTGGCCGGCCAACGAACTTGCAGTTCGTCAGTTTTGGCTCACAGACCGTAAATTATCCTTACTACACGGTCCCTCAGGCCTCAACGGCCACCGCCTGGGGCTATAACCCGGATGGTTCACTGCACCTTGGCGCTTTCGGCAATGGTGTCTCTGAAACCTACGGATACAACAATCGGGGCCAACTCAATGCCATCACGGCTTCCAGTTCCAGCCAGACCTGGTTCAGTAAGCTTTACGGTCTATACGATGCGGGCAACCACGACAATGGAAACATCGGGAGCATCGTGGATGGTCTCAATTCCGGGCGCAGCCAGTTCTACACGTATGATGCACTGAGCCGCGTCACCTCTGGGTATCAGCAGGACGGTGCATTTAACCAGACCTTTACCTACGATCCCTGGGCCAATATGAAGACATCGGGAACCAACAATTTTAGTCCCGTCTACGATGGCAACAATCGCATCATCGGGCCCCCCTCAGGCTGCACTTCGGCGACGGCCTATTGTTACGATCCGGCCGGCAACATGTTGAATGACTCCTTTCACCAATACGCATACGATGCTGCAAACCGCGTCAAAACGGTGGACAGCACCGGTGCGACGTACACCTACGGGGCGGGCGGCGAGCGGGTGCGTAAGGACACCACGGGAAACAGCACTGAGTACATCTATTTCGCCGGCGCGCCCATTGCCGAAAGGGATGTTACCTCCGGCAATTGGTCCGATTACATCTTCTTTAATGGAAGAAGGATTGCGAAAGCCGACAATTTTGAGAATGTGATTCACCTCCATGGCACCCGCTCGGGGACTGCCTATCAGGATGCCGTTTTTGGTCTGGACAACCTTTTGAGCCAGGCCGGCCTGGCCAACTACACAGTCAAGAGTGGAGACCGGGTGTTCCTGCGCCAGCGCAACTCGCCCGACGGAGGCGGCATTGGCATCTACTTTACCGATGGCAATTGCACAGGTTGCAACGGTTACGCACTCACAGACAGCAATGGCCTGCAACTTTGGTCGACGCAAACGCCTGGAACCTGGTACTGGAGGCAAGTGGACCTCACGCCGATTGCGGGGAAGCAGATTTCCACGATACGCGTGGTGGCAACAACCCTTCTGCCGGCTGGTAACTGGGACTTGTATTTCGCGGACATCTCTATCGTTGGCGCTGACGGTACTGTGCACCCATTGTTCTCGGGCGCGCCTTCCGTCTCCTTGGTGCAATCAGCCACAGGGATGACCAACGTCGGTTATGAAGTCTTACATAATTTGAACCTCGCGGCGCCGCAGCAGACGACCTCCTACTACCACAGTGACCAGATCGGTTCGTCGCGCATCATGACGGCGGGCGGCGGCTGGCCGGTCTGGCAGGGGACGTTTACACCTTTTGGCCAAGAGGTCTCGCCAGAGATCACCACCAACCACTACAAATTCAATGGTAAGGAACGCGGTGAGGCCAGCGAGGGCGGTCTGGACTATTTCGGAGCCCGATATTATTCCAGCATCATGGGCCGCTGGATGACCCCGGACTGGAGCGACGTACCGAGTCCAATCCCGTATGCAACTCTGGCAAACCCCCAGTCTCTGAATCTGTACAGCTACGTGACCGACGATCCCCTCAGCCACACTGATTTGGACGGCCATCTCCAGGCTAAGGGTGGGAGTGGTGGCTGTGTGAATGCAGGCTATGACGATACTTGCACTACAACCACGACTATAGAAACCGAAGACGACCACGCCTGGATCACTACAAGAACAGAACACCACTGGACAGATGATGATGGTAACGCGCACACCGGTATAACATACACATACGCCACGATTGTTGTCAGCGATTCCGGAGACTATCAAATCACTTCCGTCTGGCAAAACACCCATACATATGCTGGAACAAGCTGGCAAGATGGAGTGGAAGAGTCACATCACGTCAGAAGCTGGGAAGGAAAAGAGGCAAATAGCGGACTCGGCATGAGTGTGGCAAGTAAGATGATAGGGAGCATGACCCTCGACAAAGCGGCCGCAATGGTAAGGCCCTCAACCTTGGAACGTTTGCCGGGCGAGTTGGCTAAGGACTATCAGGAGCATCCGCACTATTATCATTCGGTCGTAGCCGCAGGCGCTGCGATTCCCGTTGCAGCCGGCGGCGCTGTGATAACCGGAGCGGTTCTCGGCGTGGCTGCCCTTGTAGAGGCCGTCAGGGACAAGGTAGACGACAAGAGACCCTTCTAAAGGCGCTATGAACCAGTGAGTAAAGCAGAGGACTGGCATGTATCAGATTTCTAAGAGAAATACAGCTCCGTTGCCTGCTTGAGGGTCAGTCTTCCCAGATCTTCGGTGTGCGCTGTTGGTTAGCTAAATCCAGTTGCTTATAGAGGCCCTCGCGTCCACCTTTGTCTGCTTTCCCTGACGCCTTCTGGCGGCGGTGTTTTTCGCCGGAAGCTTTACCGGACGATCGGGACTACTTCCGACGGCTTTGACACGACCGGATCAGAACACGTCCGGGCGTATATGTTGCCGGCGCACACGCGGTATGTATAGGGCTTGACGGTGGTCTTGAAGATCATCGGGTCCCGGGGACGATCATTGTGATCGATGACCAAGCCCCGGCTGCCGAATTGGATGCGAGGTTCAACAAAGGTCCAGATCGTAGGCGGCGGGCCGTTCCGGCCAACGCCTTTGCCCATTTGCTCGACTTCGAACCATGAGCTGATATCATCGTCGCCGGAATTAAAGGTGATCTCCACCTGATTGTTGACGGTGAGCCAGGCATGGATTGAAGTGGGCGCCTTCGGCGGCGGCGGCGGCGAGGGCTGAACATTCACCACATTGGTGCAGCCGATATCCGATTGCGTACCATTGCTCTTGATCGCGCCACAGACCCGGTAGCGGACCACGGCATTTGCGAATACCGGCATAACCTGCTCAAAGCTGGTAGAGTTGCTCGGCAGGTTGCTGCCTTCCTGGTTCCACGAGCCGTTATTCGCGCCAGTTTCGCGGGTCGCCACGTCATATCCCAGCGGGGGCGTGCCGCCCGGCAGGCCTTGATCGACGTGTGCAGCACACACTTGGCCCTGGTTGTCCCAAACCGCGCAGACCCAGTACCGATACAGTGTGTTGACTTGAGCAGTAGTATCAAGAGCGCTGCCACCGCCGGAATTCGGGAACGTAACCAGTGGTCGAGAGCCCGGTGTCGGTCCTGCCGTGCCCGCTGCCTGACGGTAAATCACAATGGCGTTAGGCAGGACCTCATCAAGCAGAATCCATCGTATCTCGATGCCCCCGGCGGCAGCAAACGCCTGGACCTGCGCCGGCTGGCAAAAATCGGGAGATGTTGTCGCGTCACAGTCGCTTGCGGCAGCAACTCCACAGGTCACCAGCAACATCGCCGCAACCGTGATACAGACATGCACGGACCGTCGCGATATTTCAGCGAATCCAGCAACAAAGCTTTTCATTACACCTTTCCTCCTGCGATGGTTTCAGAATCGCCCGTCGATGCGTATATCGATCTCTTCCTCCAGCGGCGGTAAAATATTGCATTCCAACTGTCCTCAACTAGCTGCGTCTCTAGTTCACAGTCACGGTGAAGGTTGTGGAGTGAGTGAAACCGGCAGTTGCTCCGGTCACAGTCACCGTGGACGTACCGGCAGGAGTGCCAGGAACCGTAACTGGAGTGACCGCAGGGAGCCTGAGAATCCCGCAACTTTCCAATTGGTGTGGATTCCAAGAGTAGCCCTCCATCCGATCCGCAGCTTTGCTTCTATTGAGTAAAGGCGGAAAGCCGACGTGAATCCGCTCAAGAAACTTTTGCCGAACCACTCAAGAACCGGGCGCTCCTAGCCCGATCTAGACCTTTCCCTGTGTTTTCAAGGCCTTGACTTGGCATCTGAGGAGGGCTATGGTTACGGAAAATTCGCCAGTCCAGTGTGTGGGTGCGTGTCTCAACAACCGTCCGAACCCATCAGCGAGTTGCTTGTTAAGTGGAAAGCGGGAGATCAGGAGGCGCTCCACGTATCAACAGTAACCGTAGTGCAGGCGTATAGTAGGTCGATGTTTCCAGTCGTCACCAAGTTTGTTGTAGCGTTTGCAGGCGTCACAATCCTGCTATACGCAAGCCGCCTTTCCGATTTTGAAAAAACGGCTGAGGGAACGCTTCCCGGGACAACGGTCAGGCAACGAAAAACTGGGTGTGGCGATTCGTCGGCATCCTCGTCATTGGCTTGAGCTTGCTCGTTGCCTTGGATTCGCGTTTCTAGGAGCACATTTTAAGTTGATAATCTACCCCCAGCCTAACAGTAGGAGATTTTTGGTGAGAAAACTAAATCGTATGCACATGGGTGTTATGCTCGCCGCCGTTATCTTGGCAGGCGGGATGTCGGCACCGGCGCAGACCATCGAATTTCCGATCCACGCCAACGACCTCATTCCCGGCGAGCGGATCGTCACCGCCGTCCATGCCCCTGGCGGCGGCCCGCAGACCGGCGCCAAGGATTTGCGCATTCTGCGCCGGGTCGCCGACAACAACTGGAAGGTGCTGAAAGAGGGCCAGACCAACGACACCATCAATTCCAACTACCTGATCTATGGCCGACCGGTCTACGCGATGGCTGGTGGCACGGTGATCGGCTGCTGGCGTAACGCGCCGGAAAACGCCGGCCACACCAAACGGCCTGAGATCGCCACCGGCAAGATCCTCCTTCAGGGCAACCACCTATGGATCAAGCAGACGGATGGCAACATCGCGCTGTATGCGCATGCCCCCACCGGCGACATCCCGGCCAGCCTGTGCCCCAACAACGCCACGTTCCTAACCGGCACGGCGCTGGGCGGCCCGATCTGGACGCAGCCCGAAGCGACCGTTGCTAACGGTGCTACCGTCACCGCCGGGCAGTTGCTCTATCACGTCGGCAATTCCGGCAACTCGAGCGAGCCGCACCTGCACGTCCATATCGTCAACACATCGAATAGCTGGCAGCCAATGAAGTTCGCCCGAGGCCAAACGACGCCGTTCAACAACAACACCGCCAAGCTCAACGGCCCCTGGACCAGACTGAAGGGCAACGCTTTGCCGATGGCGACGATCCTTGTCTGGCCACCACACCCGATAGGCAACTGGACCTACAACGGCATCGAAGGGATTTCGCATCACGGCATGAGCATCTCCGACCATGCGGCGAAGAACGCGAAATACACCAATCAGGGGTACAAGGAGACGTCGGTCTACACCTGCGGCAAGGTGATGGCGGCGATTTGGCGGAAGCCCTGAGCCGACCGGCGGCTTGGCTTACTATTTTTGCTCGGTGGTTGTTTGGCTGCTGGCAAGCTAACGGACCTAGCGCGAACAAGAGGCGTCTTGCGGTCGCGTCAGAACCGCCGATAACATCCGATCCGTGAAAACCGTTTTTACCAGTGACCCAGTTATCAACTAGATGGTGTTCCCACCTTTGATTGTCCTAGAGAATTCTAATAATTTCTGTTGACACGACCGGGTTCCTAATTATAATTCTTTCTCAAATTACCGCCCCCTTTCGGGAAATCACTCTCTTCCCGTTGCAAGCTAAAGGCGCTGCTCGGTTCATAAGCTCATCGGCTGTGCCGCCGCGTATAGCTGTAGCTGTGCCTCCATGGAGAAGAATAGAAGGTAAAGAGGAAAAGCAGGACGCCAACGGTGTCTATAGCCCCGGGTGTCTCTTGAAGGTCCAAGGAGAAAAGATGAAATCAATCAAGCTGGCGCTCATATCTGCAATCCTTCTGGCAGGAAGCGTTTGCGCATTGGCCCAAATGCCGCCCAATCTGGAGAACGGTTTCAAGCACTGGGGTTCGTACGACGGCGGCAGCCTGGACACCGTCAATCTCATGAACGGCAACTTGATGTTGCATGCCCCATTCATACCGAGTTTCCCGCAGCGCGGGAACAAGCTCGACTTGGCCTACATGCTGTACGTAACCTCCAGGTCTTGGCAGCCGTGGTGTAAGCCTGTCCAGGGAGGTAACTATTGTTATTGGGCCGGGGGTGGGACGGGCGTGGTTCCGCAACGCCATCGGGCCCTCACCATTCGCAGGCTTGTATCGCCCAATGATCCGGGGACGAGCTACATCGCGTTTGGCTACAGCCTGACGCTTTGGGATGGTTCGTCCCACCAGTTGCTCGACGTTTCCGGCGGCAATGGCACGGCTTTCGAGTCCCTGGATACCACGGGGTTTCACTTGGGGATGAGCAATCTAAAT
>WNFI01104720.1_pt1 | contig 17133 bp, 17 predicted proteins | sample 5400471 | NCBI WGS metagenome assembly WNFI01 (sample SAMN13153348, study PRJNA577476) | soil metagenome | isolation source: 100 cm saprolite on Douglas fir-dominated hillslope | place: USA:California | collected 2013-09-17 | reverse complement strand
AGAAGCGCGGCGGTCTCAGGGATGAAAGGTGGGCGCCATGATCCATCTTGACGAGAACTTGATGGGACCGATGTGCAAGGCTACGGGCGCTCTGGCATTAGCGTCTGTATTGGCGCTCGCAGGCTGCGGGGGCGGGGGCGCCCAGTCGAATGCGGCCCCGCCGACCCTGAGCCTCATGCTGTTCGCCGCCGACGACGGCGCGACGGGCATCGAGCTGTGGAAGACCGACGGCAGCGCGACAGGCACGAGCTTGGTGAAGGACATCAACCCGGGCGCCGGGAATTCCTTCCCCGGCGGGAGCGGTCTCTTTCCCTCCGAGTTCGTCTTCTTCAACGGGGCCTGGTTTTTCTCCGCCGACGACGGCACCGGCCCCGAACTGTGGAAGAGCGACGGCACGCAATCCGGTACTACGGTGCGGGTGACGGCCGCAGTTTCCTCCCCCCGTGAATTCACCGTCCTCGGCAACGCTCTGTATTTCTCGGCCGACGAGGGCCTTATCGGCCGCGAGCTGTGGAAGACCGACGGCACGGGAGCCGGCACGGTGCGGGTGGGCGCAGTTTCCCTTGTTTCGGGACTGACCGTCTTCAACAACGTTTTGTATTTCTCGGCCAGCGACGGCATCACCGGAATCGAGCTGTGGAAGAGCGACGGCACGGCATTGGGCACGGTGCAGGTGAAGGACATCAACCCGGCCGGAGATTCCTCTCCGTCCGGCTTCAAGGTGTTCAACAACGCCTTGTATTTCTCGGCCAACGACGGCGCCACCGGCTTCGAGCTGTGGAAGACCGACGGCGGCGGCACGGCACTGGTGATGGACATCAACCTGCTCGGGGATTCCTCTCCGTCCGGCCTCACCGTGTTCAACAACGCCTTGTATTTCTCGGCCGACGACGGCATCACCGGCTTCGAGCTGTGGAAGACCGATGTCGCCGGGAGTACGGTGCAGGTGAAAAACATCAACCCGACTGCGGATTCCTCTCCGCTCGGCTTCACGGTGTTCAACAACGCCTTGTATTTCTCGGCCGACGACGGCACCGGCGTCGAGCTATGGAAGAGCAACGGCACGGGATTGGGCACGGTTAGGGTGAAGGACATCAACCCAAGCGCGGGTTCCCTTGTTTCGGGACTGACCGTGTTCAACAACGCGTTGTATTTCAGCGCCGACGACGGCATGAGCGGCTTCGAGCTGTGGAAGAGCGACGGCACGGATGTCGGCACGGTGCGGGTGAAGGACATCAACGCGACTCCAGGGGCGAGTTCCTCTCCGAATGCCTTAACCGTTTTGAACAACGCGTTGCTATTTTCGGCCGACGACGGCGTCACGGGCCGCGAGCTGTGGAGGACAGACGGCACCGGAGCGGGCACAATGCGCGTGAAGGACATCTGTCCCATGGTTTGCGATGGCGTGCCGTTCCGTTGATCCTCGGGCCTTAGGGCGAGGCGCCTCTACAGGACCTACGTCGAGAGCATGATCCACGCCGAAGCTTGCGGCTTCGACTGGGTCGGGTGCAACGAGCACCACTTCAGCCCCTACGGCATGATGGCCAACTGCAATCTTATCGGCGGCGCGTTGGCATATCCCACGAAGCGCGTGAAAATCGCGATGATCGGCAATCTCGTCCCGCTCAACAATCCGATCCGCATCGCCGAGGAATACGCCATGCTCGACTGCATGAGCGGCGGGCGGCTGGTTGCGGGCTTGATGCGCGGGATTCCGCACGAGTACCTCGCCTACAACATCCCGCCGGGCGAATCCTGGGAGCGCCAGCGCGAAGCCGTGCAGTTGATCATCAAAGCCTGGACCGAGCCCGAGCCCTTCGGCTGGGAAGGCAAGCATTTCCAGTATCGGCAGGTGTCGATCTGGCCCAAGCCGATGCAAAAACCGCATCCGCCGCTCGTGATTTCGGCGAGCAACGCGGACTCGGCGAAATTTGCCGCGGAAATGCGCGCGACCATGGGAATGGTGCTGCTCGCGGACCTGCCGAGCGGCAAGGAATGCATCCGCATCTACAGGGAGACCGCGAGGGCAAACGGCTGGGAGCCCACGGCCGAGAATGTGCTCGTCGGCATGCACACTTGCATCGCTGAGACCGACGAGGACGCGAGGCGCTGGATGGCGCACGGCCTGAAGTATTTCGACCAAGTGCTGATGGGCGGCTTGCAGGCTTCGCAGCGCATCGTTCTGCAGAAGACGCGCTACTTCGAGAACGATGAGAGCCGCGACCGCTGGAAGAGCCGCCTGGACAAGCGCCGCACGCTCACGCTCGACGAAGCGATCGAGCGCGGCACCGTGCTCTGCGGCAGCCCCGAGACCGTGGTCAAGCAGATCAAGCGCATCCACGGCGAGTTGGGGCACGGCGTATTCAACTTCACCGTCAAGGTCGGGACGCTTCCCGACGAAGTGATCCGGCGCGGGATGGAACTCTTCCGCGACCGGGTGCATCCGCACGTGCGCGATCTCTGAAGGAGGACCTGGATGCAGGCGCGCAAGGTTTCTCTGTCCACAGGAGAACTCACGTACTTCGTTGCCGGCGAGGGCCGGCCACTCCTCTATCTGCACCCGGCGGGCGGCGTTCGCTGGACGCGAGTGCTCGAAGGACTCGCAAAGTCGTTCGCGCTGCACGTTCCGGTGATGCCCGGGTTCGACGGTACGAGCGCCCACGGCTCGGTGAAGTCGATGCAGGGGCTTGCAAAACTCATGGGCGAATTCATCGACAAGGTCATCGGCGGGCCCACCGACGTGATGGGTTGCTCGTTCGGGGGGTGCGTTGCGCTGTGGCTTGCGGCCGAGCGTCCGGACCGCGTCGATCATCTGGTGCTCGAGTGCCCGGCGGTGTTCCGTCCGAAGGGTTCACGGCCCGCCGACGCGGAAGCGCGGAAGAAGCTGCTTTTCCTGCACCCGGAGAAACTGCCGCCGGAATCGAAGCCCGTCGAGCAGGAAGCCGCGAACCGCAGGATGCTGCCGCATTACCGCGCTCCGGACGACCCGGACTCGGAATTGCTCGAGAAGGTCGCCTCGATCGACAAGCTCGCGCTCATACTGCACGGCACCGCCGACCGTATTATCCCCAAGGAGAGCGTGCAGCTCCTGAAGAGCCGCCTGCCTCGGTCCTACCTCGTCTACGTCTGGGACGCGGCGCACGCGATCGAGGTCGATCAGCCCGAGCGCATGCTCTCGCTGGTGGAAGGTTTCCTGCAGCGCTCGGAGGGCTTTATGGTCAACTGGGGCACGCTCGCGGTCAACCCCGGGTGAGGGAACGGCATTGAGCGCGAGAGCAACGCCGCCGTTCAGGGCGGACCAGGTCGGGAGCCTCCTGCGACCTGCCGAGATCAAGGAAGCGCGAGCGAGGCTCGAGCGCGCCGAGATCAGCGCCGAGGAATTGCGCACGGTCGAAGACCGCTGCATCCGCCAGGCGGTCGCGCGCCAGGAGTCGCTCGGGCTGCAGGTCGTGACCGACGGAGAGTACCGCCGCGGGTGGTGGAACCACGATTTTCTCGGGAAGACGCCAAAGTTCACCATTCCGTCACCTTCCATTCTCTATCACCGCGGCGGACGGGCGGCAATCGACCGCGAAGCCTATCCGGATCTCGATCAACTCTGGACCGACGTCGGCCGCGTCTACCGGGAGGAAATCCGCGACCTCGCGGCCGCGGGGTGCGGCTATCTGCAGATCGACGACACGAGCTTCTCCTTCCTGTGCGACGAGAGATTCCGGGCGAGCTGCCGCGCCCGCGGCGACGATCCGGATGCGCTCCCGCACCTCTACGCCAGAGCGCTCAACGCGGCGGTCGCCGACCGGCCAGAGGGAATGACGATCGTCATGCACACCTGCCGCGGCAACTGGAAGAGCACCTGGCTCGCCGAGGGCGGGTACGATCCGGTCGCCCAGGCCGTGTTCAACGAGACGAACGTGGACGGCTGGTTCCTCGAGTACGACAGCGAACGCGCCGGCAGCTTCGCGCCGCTGCGCTTCGTACCGAAGGGCAAGAAAGTGGTGCTCGGACTCGTGTCGACGAAGACCCCGGTTCTCGAAAAGAAGGATGATCTGAAAAGGCGGATCGACGACGCGGCGAAGTACGTTCCGCTCGAGAATCTTTGCGTGAGCCCGCAGTGCGGCTTCGCGAGCAGCCACCACGGCAACCTGCTCACCGAAGACGACCAGTGGCGAAAGCTTCAGCTGGTGGTGGAAGTCGCTCGTGAGGTCTGGGGCGGCAGCTGAAGTGCCCTATTCGACCGTCACGCGCGAAAGCTTGATCAGCCGGTCCCAGCGGGCGTATTCGGACTTGAGGAATTCGGCGAACTCCTCGGGCGTGTTGCCGACCACCTCGAACCACTGCTTGGTCACATATTGCTGGCGGAAGGCCCGATCGAGGAGAATCTTCGCCGTGTCGTCGTAGATCCTGGCGACGGTCTCGCGCCGCATGCCCGCGGGTCCCACGAGTGCGAACCACGTTCCGGCTTCGTAGCCGGGGACGCCTGATTCGGCGACCGTGGGAAGATAAGGCAGCGCTGCAATCCGGCGCGCGGTTGCGGCGGCGAGGAGTTTCAGCCTGCCCGCGCGCGCGTGCGACTCCACCAGGAGCGGGGTCACCATCATCATCTGTATCTGGCCGGAAAGAAGATCGGTGACCGCGGGTCCCGCGCCCTTGTAGGGCACGTGCACGATGTCGATGCCGAGCAGGTTCTTGAGGTAGTCCACGCTGATGTGCGCCGAGGAGCCCAGGCCGAAGGAACCGTAGGACAACGAGCCGGGTTTGGCTTTCGCGAGCGCCACGAATTCCTGGAAGGTGTTCGCCGGCACCGAAGCGTGCACGGCGATGACCCACGGGAAACGCACCAGCACCGTGATCGGCGTGAAACTTTTCAGGCCGTTGTAGGGGAGTGTCTTGTACAGGTGCGGGTTGATCACGAAAGAGGAGGCGTCCGAGACGAGCAGCGTGGCGCCGTCGGGCGCCGACCTCGAAACGTACTCGGCGCCGACGATCTGGTTCGCGCCCGGGCGGTTCTCGACCAGCACGGGCTGCCCCCAGATTTCCGAAAAGCGCGGCGCCAGGGCACGCGAAAAAGCGTCGGTCGCGCCGCCGGGTGAAGTCGGCACGACGATTTTCACCGGGCGAGACGGGAAGGTTTGCGCCGGCGCGAAGAAAGGAGTTGCGGCGAGCGTGGCGGTGACGAACACGAGCAAGCGCATTGAAATCCCGGACACGCTGAAATCCTCCGTTGTGGGCGCTATTGTAGTTCGGGCCTGGGCCGAGCGGTCCTGAGCAGTCGCTCGATCGAGACCGTGAATTTGTCACGCTTTTGGCGGTCATCCCCGGCCCGGAATTTGCGTTAGAACAGGGTAGGGGCTCGGGTTTTTGGAAGGCCCTTGCCGGGTTTTACCCGATTGGCCCGGCGGCGAGGCGACGGTAGCCTAGCGATCGAAGGGAACAGGAACGAACAGTCAGGCGAGACCTACGAAAATGCCACAGATCGTGAATCTGAATCCGCAGCTCAGCCGCGTCGAAGCGGAACTCTCGGCCCGCATCTGGGCGGTGTTCGGCAGCTTCCCCGATCTCTGCGGCTTTTCGCTGCAGGACCGGACCGGCCTGCCCGACTACATCGATGCCTCCAGCCTGCGGGACGAGCTTTTCGTCACTGAACTCGGGTTCTCCACTCCGGTCAGCGAGACGCAATATGACGAGGCCTACAAAGTGATCAGCGACGCCGTCGCGGACATCGTGTCCGAACGGCCCGAAGCCTTGGAGCTGTTGCGCGGACGCACTTTCGCGAGGACGCTCCACTAGCGAGGTTCCAAACCCGCATGTGCGGCATTGCCGGGGCGAGCGGCGATATAGAATAAGCGCTGTTCGAAGAAGAAAGGTCGCCGTGCGCTTCGCTGCGTGGCTCGCGCTGGTCGCTGCCGCCTCGACCGCGGTCGCTCAGGTGTTTCCGTCGAAGCCTGTGAAAATCGTCGTTCCGTTTCCGCCGGGCGGCTCGGCCGATGCCGCGGCGCGGATCGTCGCGGAAAAATTGGCCGACGAGTGGAGGCAGCCGGTGCTCGTGGAGAACAAGCCCGGCGCGGGTACGACGATCGCGGCGGCCTTTGTCGCAAGCGCGGCGCCTGATGGCCAGGTGCTCTATCTGACCGGGCCGATCTCGCACGCCGCCTCGGCGGCCCTCTACAAGCACCTCAGCTACGACGCGGTCACCAGCTTCGCGGCGGTCGCGCGGGTGGCTACCGCGCCCTTCATCCTCGTCGTGCATCCTTCGCTGAACGCGAACTCGGTGCAGGAGCTGATCGACCTCGCGAGGGCGAGGCCCGGAGCGCTGACCTATGCTTCTTCAGGCAGCGGCGCCGCGCCGCATCTCGCGGCCGAAATGCTCGCCTCGATGACCGGAACGAAGTTCGTTCACGTTCCCTTCAAGGGTACCGCGCCCGCGCTCATCGCGCTTCTCGGCGCCCAGGTGGATTTCCAGATCGCCGACGTCGCGGCGATCCCCCACGTCCGCGCCGGAAAGCTGCGCGCGCTGGCCGTAACCACCGCCAGGCCCTCGGCTCTCGTTCCGGGCGTGCCGACGGTCGCCGAATCGGGTGTACCGGGCTTCGACGTGCCGAGCGCGACCGGGATTCTCGCGCCGGCGGGAACGCCGAGGGATGTCGTCGGCAAGATCAACGCCGCGATCAACCGGGCGCTCGCGATCGAGGAGGTGCGCCGACGGCTCAACGCGCAAGGCTTCGAACCGGCGCCGGCGACGCCCGAGGAGTTCGGCGCGTTCCTCGCTTCCGAGGTCCGAAAGTACGCGAAAATAATCCGGGAAGCCGGCGTGCGAATCGACTAGCGGGCGGCCTTATAATCGAGGAGAAAGATTTCCATGAGCCGAAGTCCTGACCCGTTCCGCCGCCGCGTGCTCGCAGCGCTTGCCGGGGCTGCGGCCGCCGCGCCGTTCGGCGCGCTCGCCCAAGGGATCTCCAAGCGCCCGGTGCGGATCATCGTTCCGTTCACGCCCGCGGCCGGGCCGGACATCGTGGCGCGGTTGCTCGCGCCCAGGCTGCAGGCGCGCTGGGACCAGCCGTTCTTCGTCGAGAACAAGCCCGGTGCTTCGGGCACGATCGGCACCGAGATCGTGGTGAAGTCGCCGCCCGACGGCCATACGCTCATGGTCGGACCCGCGTCGATCGTCACCGCGCCACATCTCTATCCGAAGATCTCCTATGACGTGGTGAAGGATCTCACCGCGGTCACGAACGTCGGCTCGACGAGCCTCGCGCTCGTGGTGCACAAGTCGGTGCCCGTGAGCACGGCGCGGGAGTTCATCGCCTGGGTGAAGTCGCAGCCCGGCAAGCTCAACTACGGCTCTCCGGGAAACGGCACGCACCATCACTTCTGCATGGAGCTGCTCAAGCTGCAGGCGGGCCTGGACATCGTGCACGTGCCCTACAAGGGTTCGGCGCAGGCCGAGAACGACTTGATCGCCGGCGTCATTCCCACGATGTTCCTCCCGGTCCACGTTGCGCTTCCGAAGATCAAAGCGGGCCAGATCAAGGTGCTCGGCGAGAGCCTGAAGGGGCGCCATCCGCTGTTTCCCGACATTCCCTCGCTGCACGAGCAGGGCGTGACCGGCTACGACGTGGACCTGTGGATCGGCGTGTGGGCCCCCCCGGGAATGTCCGCGGACTTCGTCGCGAAATACAACTCGGAGATCCGCGCGATCGTCGCGCTGCCCGAAATGCGCGAGCAGCTCGCGAGCCAGGGACTGGTGCCGAATACCGGCACGCCCGAGCAATTCGCCAAGCTCGTCAAGGACGATTTCGAGAAGTGGGGGAAGGTGATCCGCGACGCGAAAATCAAGGCGGACTAGATGAAGACCAGCACCGTCAAGGAGACGATCAAGGGCTTGAAGATCCGCATGGGGTTCGGCATGCCGGAGATCCCGGAGCACCTCTAGCGCCTCGCGAGTCGGGCGGCTTGATTCGTGCGGAGTTGACTCCGTCCGGCAAGCTCGGCTACTTTGGAGTAGTTTTTTCGGAGGACACATGGGTGCAACCAGCAATTTGATGTGGCAGCTGCTCGTCCAGTTCCTGATCGTTTTGTTCCTCGTCGTGGCCGTTGCAGGCCTCGCGGTGGGGGTCGGGCTCATCGCTTCCAGCCCGAAGATGGCGCAGTACTTCCACATGCTGAACCGTTGGGTGTCCACGCGCCACATCCTCAGGCCGGTCGAGGTGCCCGTCGACACGGAACGGGCGACTCACCGGCACTATCGCTGGCTCGCCGGAGGGTTTTTCCTCGGAGGTCTCATCGCGATTTTCGGCCTCCTGACCGGGCTCGACGCGACCGCCGTCAGCGCGGCGTTTGCCGCAAAGCGTTTCGCGCCCGTCGTCGCGATCGCAGTGGAAAGCGCAAAGTGGGTTCTGATCGCGGGCAGCGCATCCGGCGTCGTAGTCGGGGCGATGCTGCTCTTCTATCCGAACGCGGAAAGCATGCTCGAAAGATTCGCAAACCAGTGGGTGTCTCCCCGCCGCGTGACCCGGAGCTGGGACGACATGCGCATGACGCTCGACATGCTGGTCGAGGCTCATCCCAAGCCCGCCGGCTGGGTCATCGCCTGTACTTCGGTAGCGGCGATGATCTGCGCAGTCATCATGCTGGTGCGCTACTACTGAAACGAGAGAGGCCGGATCTCGATTTCCGCCTTCGAGGGCTCCGCCCGGCTCGCGCGCCTTTCCGTGAAGCCTAAGACGGTCGCGATACTCGAGAGCCGGCTTGGCAGGCAGCTTGCCGATCTCGTCGAAAAACACGGGGGACGGCCGATGCTCGCTCCCGCGCTCGCGGAGGTGCCGGACGTGGATCACGCCCGGATTGCACAGCTGCTCGGCGAACTCGAATCACATCCGCCGAAAGCCGCGATCTTCCAAACCGGAGTCGGCACGCAGGCGCTTTTCCCTATACGACCGTGCAGGTGCTGGAATCGGTCGAGGACGTGTCGTTCAGAGGCGAATGCGTCGCGGTCCAGCGCTACGGCGAGACCAACGTGGAGCTGGAAAAAGCCCTGCGCGCGAAGGGCGCGGATGTCGTGGAAATACCCACGTACCGCTGGGCTCTCCCTGAGGATACCCGACCGCTCGAGGAGCTGTTAGCCGCGCTCCAGAGCGCGCAGGTCGATGCCACCGTGTTCACCAGCGCGTCGCAGGCGCACAACCTGTTCGCCCTCGCCCGGAAGCTCGGGAAGCAGGGCCCGCTCGCCGCCAACTTGAGCCGGACGCTCGTCGCCTCCATCGGTCCGGTGTGCAGTGCCGCGCTGCGGGAGCACGGCGTGAGAATCGCCCTGGAGGCGAAGCCGCCCAAGCTCGGGCCGCTGGTGGCCGCGCTCGACCAGGCTCTATCGGCGTAAGGCGCTTCCGCTGCTGCACCGCGCAAACTGATACAATGCGCGACCCTTTTTGCGCATTTCGTCTGAATGTCCCGTTCCATCCGCAACCTCGCGATCATCGCCCACGTCGATCACGGTAAAACGACGCTCGTCGACAAACTGCTGCACCAGTCCGGCACGTTCGCCGCTCACCAGCACATCGCCGAGCGAGTCATGGACTCGAACGACCTCGAGCGCGAGCGCGGCATCACCATCCTCGCCAAGAACACCGCCGTCGACTACGAGGGCGTGCACATCAATATCGTCGACACGCCCGGCCACGCCGATTTCGGCGGCGAAGTCGAGCGTTCGCTGTCGATGGTGGACGGCGTGCTGCTCCTCGTGGACGCGGTCGAAGGTCCGATGCCGCAGACGCGCTTCGTCACGCGCAAGGCGCTCGCCTTGGGCCTGAAACCGATACTGGTAGTGAACAAGATCGACCGTCCCGGCGCGCGGCCCGACTGGGTGGTGAACGCTACCTTCGACATGATGGACAAGCTGGGGGCTTCCGAAGACCAGCTTGATTTTCCGGTGGTGTATACCTCGGCGCTGCTGGGAACGGCAACGCTCGAGCTGGCGCACCCCGGCGCAAACATGCGCGCCCTGTTCCAGACCATCCTCACACGCGTTCCCGCGCCCAAGGGCGACCCGGACGGAGCGCTGCAGCTGCAAATCAGCAATCTCGACTATTCGAGCTACGTGGGGCGCATCGGCATTGGCCGCATCGCGCGAGGCCGGCTCGAGCCTGCGCAGGAGGTGCTCGTTCTGAACGGCGACAAGCCACCCGTGAAAGCGAAAGTCAACCAGGTCATGGGATTCCACGGCCTGGAGCGCATCCCGATGGAAGAAGCGGTCGCGGGGGACATTGTGCTGGTGACAGGCGTAGAGGAGGTCGGAATCGGCGTCACGCTCGCCGACCTCGAGCGGCCGGAGGCCCTGCCCCTGCTGAAAGTGGACGAACCCACGCTCACCGTGAACCTGCAGGTCAACACCTCGCCGCTCGCCGGGCGCGAAGGCAAGTTCGTCACCAGCCGCCAGCTGCGCGAGCGCCTGGACCGCGAGCTGCAAGCGAACGTCGCACTGCGCGTCGAGGAAACGGCGGATGCCGACGTGTTCCTGGTCTCCGGACGCGGCGAGCTGCACCTCACCATCCTGCTCGAGAACATGCGCCGCGAAGGCTACGAGCTGGCCGTGTCGCGACCGCGCGTGGTGATCAAGGAAATCGACGGGGTGAAGTGCGAGCCGTTTGAAATCCTGACCGTGGACGTCGAGGAGCAGCACCAGGGTGTGGTGATGGAGGCGCTGGGCGCGCGCCGCGGCGACCTTGTCGACATGATCCCGGACGGCCGCGGCCGGGTGCGGCTCGATTACCGCATCCCGGCTCGCGGGCTGATCGGCTTCCAGAACGAGTTCCTCAATCTCACCCGCGGAAACGGCATCGGAAGCCACGTGTTCGACGAATATGCCCCGATGAAGCCGGAGATCCCCTCGCGGCGCAACGGCGTGCTGATTTCGGGCGAGCAGGGCGAGGCGGTTGCCTATGCCCTGTGGAAGCTGCAGGAACGCGGACGCATGATGGTCAGCCCCGGCGACAAGGTGTACGAGGGCATGGTGATCGGCCTGCACAGCCGCGAAAACGACCTCGTCGTCAATCCTATTCGCGAGAAGCATCTCACCAACATACGTGCGGCCGGCAAGGACGAAGCGATCCTGCTCACTCCGCCGATCAAGCTGACGCTGGAGCTCGCGGTGGAGTTCATCGACGACGACGAATTCATCGAGATCACGCCGCAGTCGATTCGCATCCGCAAGCGCCATCTCACCGACCACGGTCGCCGGCGCGCCGCGCGCGCCGAGCCGGGCGCGGAGGTTTCCGCAGCCTGACGGGTCTTTAGGCCATCCGGTAGCGCTCCACCGCTTTCTCGTCCCAGCTCACTCCCGTTCCCGGACGGTCGGAAATCACCGCCTCGCCTGCGACGATCCGCAGCGGTTCGGCGAGGATCGCGGAGGCCCAGTCCACGTATTCGAGGTAGTGGCAGGTTGGCGTCACCGCGAGCAGGTGCGCGCTCGTCTCGGGGAAGAGATGCGAGGACATCGGCACCTCGCGCTCGGCGGCGAGGCTCGCGGCACGCCGCCAGCCGGTGACCCCGCCGATCCTTTCGAGATCGGGCATCACCAGGTCGCACGCCCCTGCGGCGAGCGCTTCGGCCATCTGCTCGGGCAACGAGAAGTTCTCGCCGATCTGCACCGGGGCCGTGAGGGCGCGCGCGAGCTCGGCGCAGCCGCGGAAGTCGTCGTGCCGGATCGGCTCCTCGATCCAGGCGACACCCTCGGAATCGATCGCGCGGCCGCGCTCCAGGGCGTCCGCGAGGGACAGCGCCTGATTGAAGTCGACCATCAACTCGATCGCGCCGGGTAGCCTCTTGCGCACCGCGCGCAGCGCGGCGAGATCGGCCTGCAGCGTCGGGTGGCCGAGGCGCAACTTGACCGCCCGAAATCCTCCTTCGAGGAGCTTCTCGGCCTCGTCGGCGGCGGCCTCGGGCGCCATCAGCCCCAGGCCGTTGCTGTTATACGCGGGAATCGGGCGCCGCCCGCCGCCGAGCAGTGCGACGAGGGGTTTCCCTGCGGCGTGCGCGAGCGCGTCCCAGCAGGCGACGTCGAAGCCGGACATCGCCATGCGCACGATGCCCTGCACGCCGATCAGCTTGAAGCGGCGCGCGAGCCTTTCCCAGAGATCGGCCGGCGCGACGCGCTCGCCCTTCACGCTGCGCTCGACCTCGGCGAGCACCGTCGCGATCGCCGGCGCCACTGCGCTCAGATAGCAGAAAAGATAGGAACGGCCGGTGATGCCTTCCTCGGTCTCGAGATCGATCAGAAGCAAGGGTGCGGACCGGATCTTGCCCGCGCTCGTGCTCAAGGGGAGCTTCATCGGGACTTCGACGCCGGCCGCGCGTATCCGGCGGACGCTGAGCCGCGGCAAGCTCACGCGGGCTTTCCGCCCTCGGCGTACAGCGCGAGGATGTCCCACACCGCGCGGTTCGCCGGGGTCGGAACGCCGGCGACGGAGCCGAGCTGCACCACGCCACCGCTTAGCCACTCGACCTCGAGCCGGTTGCCGCGCTGAAGATCGTGCGCCATGGAAGCCGTCATCTCGGCGGGAAGCCCGTCGGCGCGGGCGAGGCAGGCATCGGCATAGTCTGCGGGGAGTGCGATGCCGTGCGCGCGTCCCACCGCGACCACTTCGCGCATGATCTCGAGCAAAAAGGCGCGGGTGCGCGGGTTCGTGCGGATCGGCCCGATGGTGGTGCGCATCGCGGTGGTGGTCGCCGAAATTCCCACCAGGAACGCGTACTTCTCCCAGACCGCGCGGCGCACGTCGTTGCTCAGCTCCGAAGTCACGCCCGCCTTGAGCAAGGCCTCGTGAAGAAAGCGTGCCCGCTCGGAGATCCTGCCGTCGTACTCGCCCAGCACCACGCGCTGCATCGTCCCGGTCTGGTGGATCACGCCCGGGCGCGAGATGGTGGTTGCGACGTAACCGACACCGCCCATCACCGGCGCGTCGCCCAGCTCGCGGCGCAGGATGTCGTCTTTGATCACCCCGTTTTGCAGCGAGATCACCCCGGTCCCGGTCTTCAGAAGCGGCCGGATCTGGCGCGCCGCCGCCTCGGTGTCCCACAGCTTCACCGAAAGAATGACGAGATCGACCTGTCCCAGCGTCGCGGGATCGTCGGTGGCGCGCACCTTCGGCACGCGGATGTCGCCCTGGGGCTCGTTCTCGATGACGAGGCCGCGCTCGCGCATCGCGGCGAGATGCGCGCCGCGCGCGATGAAGCTCACGTCGTAGCCGGCGTGCGCGAGCCGCCCCCCGAAGAAGCCGCCCACTCCGCCCGAGCCCATCATTGCGATCTTCATGGGTCGAATGGTAACCTGCCTCGTCCCGGGCAAAGGAGCAATCATGTTCCGTGTAGTTCTTCGCGCCGCCGCTGCGGCGACGATGGTGGTTTGCGCGCTCGCGCCGCTCACGGTCGTTGCGCAAGCCTGGCCGACGAAGCCGGTGAAATTCGTCGTGCCGTTTCCGCCGGGCGGCTCGGTCGATCCGCTCGCGCGCATACTCGGCGCGAGGCTCGCGGACTCTCTGGGGCAGCAGTTCATCGTCGAGAACAAGACCGGCGCCGGGGGCTCGATCGGCACGGCGTTCGTCGCGAAGAGCGCTCCCGACGGCTACACCTACGTGGTCGTGTTCGACACCCACGGTGTGAACCCGGCGCTGATCCCGGACCTTCCGTACGACACCGTCAACGACTTCGCACCGGTGATGCTCGTCGGCACGGCGCCGATGGCGATCGTCGCCAACGTCGCCAAGCCCTACAGGAGCTTCGGCGACGTGATCCGGGCGGCCAAGGCGAAGCCGGAGGCGCTCAGCATCGGCTCGGTGGGCAACGGCAGCCTCGGCCACCTCGCCATGATCCTGCTGCAGCAGGCGGGGGGCTTCAAGGTCACGCATGTTCCCTACAAGGGCGGCGGGCCGATGATGGCCGACGTGATGGGCGGCCAGATCGACCTCGGCATCGCTTCAGTGGCGGCACTGTCCGCGAACGTGAAAGGCGGCAAGCTGCGCGGGCTCGCCCTCACCGGAGACAAGCGCTCGCACACGATGCCCGACGTTCCCACTCTGGCGGAGCAGGGCTTTCCCGGCTTCTCGGCGTTTGCCTGGTGGGGCATCTTCGCGCCGGCCGGCACGCCCAAGCCGGTCCTCGAGAAATTCCACGGCGAGCTGGTCAAGGTGCTCAAGCAGCCGGACCTGCGCAAGCAGCTGACCGAGACGCTGGGAATGGATCTCGCCGCGAGCAGCCCCGAGGCGCTGCAGAAATTCCTGGTCGGCGAGATCGATCGCTGGGGCAAGGTCGTGCGGAGCAACAACGTCCGCGCGGACTGAAGAGGCGATGCGAATCGTTTGCGGCATCTTGAGCGCGGCGCTGCTGTGCGCTTCCGCCGCTTCGCAGGACTACCCGTCGAAGCCGGTACGGCTCCTTATCGGGTTTCCGACCGGCGGCAACGTCGACGTCGTGGGCCGGATCGTCGCGCAGAAGATGAGCGAAGGATTCGGCCAACAGGTTCTTCCGGAGAACCGGGCCGGGGCGGGCTCGATCATCGCCAACGAGCACGTTGCCAAATCCGCCGCGGACGGCTACACCCTGCTGGTCGTGAGCGGCGCCTTCGTGACGCAGGCAGCGACCATGAGGAAGCTCCCCTACGAACCGGTTCGGGATTTTTCCTTCATCTCGACCGTGGTGACATACCCGCTGGCGTTCTCGGTGCGCTCCGATTCGCGTTTCAGAACCCTGGACGAATTCATCGGCTTCGTGAAGAGCAATCCCGGGAAGGTGAACTATCCTTCGCCGGGGATGGGGACTCTCTACCACCTCGCGGGCGAGTTGTTCGTTTCCATGGCGGGAATCGACATGCAGCACGTGCCGTTTCGCGGCGGCTCCGAGCCCCTGACCGAGGTGCTCTCGGGCCGCATGGAGCTCCTTATCGACGCTCTGACAAATTCGTACCCCCATATCCAGGGGGGCAAGTTCAGGCCTCTGGCCGTGAGCTCTCTCGTACGCTCGCCTTCGCTTCCGAACGTGCCGACGGTCGCGCAGAGCGTTCCGGGCTACGAGGCGAGCTCCTTTCTCGGCATCGCCGGCCCGCCGGGCATGCCGGGTACGATCGTCGAGCGGATCAACCGCGAGGTGAGGCGCGTCGTTGCGCTCCCCGACATCGCGCGGCGCTTCGCCGAGTGGGGCGGCACGCCGAGCGCGAGCAGCCCGGAAGAAATGAGCGGCCTCGTCCGCGCCGAGATCGAAAAATGGAAGCGCGTCGTCGAAACCAGAAAGATCGAGCTGCCGTGATCGAAGCGAATCCGCTTCCGCGCGCGGCGCTTCTCCTGCTGGCCATGATCTGCGCCGGAGCGGCGGCGCAGACCGGATATCCTTCGAAGCCGGTGCGCTTCATCGTGCCCTCCGCGGCCGGCGGCGGCACGGACATCATCGCCCGCGCGCTCGCGCAGAAGCTCTCCGAATCGCTCGGACAGCAGTTCGTCGTGGACAATCGCCCCGGCGCCGGCCAGATGATAGGAATCGAGATGGCCGCCAAATCCCCGGCCGACGGGCACACGATCCTGATGGCCGCGAGCACCCTTGCGATCAATCCGGTCATGTACAAGAAGGTGCCTTACGATCCATTGCGCGATTTCGCGCCGATCACCCAGGCGGCGTCGCTCGCCAACGTGCTCGTGGTGCACCCTTCGCTGCCGGTGAGATCGGTCGCGGAATTGATCGCGTACGCCAAGCAGCGCCCGGGCCAGCTCAATTTCGCGTCGGCAGGCATCGGCACCTCGCCGCAGATGTCGATCGAGCTCTTGAAGAGCATGGCGGGAATCGACATGGTCCATATCCCCTACAAGGGAACCAGCCCCGGCGTGGTGGACCTGCTCGCGGGGCAGGTGTCGGTGATGGCGCCGAACCTGCTCACCGCGCTGCCGCACATCAAGGCGGGAAAGCTGCGCGCGCTCGCGGTGACGAGCGCGAAACGAAGCGAGGGATTGCCGGACGTTCCGACGATCGCAGAATCCGGGCTTGCGGGCTACGATTCGACGCAGTGGTACGGAGTTCTCGCGCCGGCCGGGACCTCGCGCGAGATCATCGTGCGCCTGCACGGCGAAATCGTGCGCGCCCTGCGCGCACCCGAGGTGATGCAGCGGCTCGCCGCGGACGGAGCGGAGCCCGTCGGCAGCAGCCCAGAGGAATTCGCAGCCTTCATCAAGTCGGAGATCGACAAGTGGGCGAAGGTCGCGAGCGCCGCCGGAATCCGCGCCGAATGAAAATGCGCCGCTGCCTGTTCGTTTTCCTCGCGGGGGCAGGCTGCGGCGCGCTCGCGCAGGGCTATCCCGAGCGCCCGGTCCGCCTCGTCGTTCCCCAGGCGGCAGGGAGCGCGACCGACACCGTGGCGCGCATTCTTGCCGCCGAACTGCCGAACCACCTCGGACAGCCGGTCGTCGTCGAGAACAAGCCGGGGGGTGCGCTGACGATCGGGCTGGACATCACCGCGAAGTCCGCGCCCGACGGCTACACGATCGGCATGGGGCCGGTAGGAGCGCTCGCGATCACACGCCACATGGTGGCGAAACTTCCCTACGACATCGAGCGGGATTTCCAGCCGATCGCGCTCGTGACCCGCGGCCACCTGTTGCTCGCGGTCTCGCCCTCGCTCCCGGTGAACTCGGTGCAGGAGCTGATCGAGTACGCGCGGAAGAACCCGGGCAAGTTGATGAACGCGTCCTCGAGCAACGGCTCGCCGGGACACGTGGGCGGCGAGCTCTTCAAATACATGACGGGCACGGAGATCATGCACATACCCTACAAGGGCGGAGCGATGGCCATCAACGACCTGATCGCCGGCCACGTGCAGCTGATGTTCGAAAGCCTCAACTCGATCTCCAGCTTTGCGCGCTCGGGCAAAGTCAAGGCGCTCGCCGTGAGCGGCCCGAGACGCTCACCGGGTTTTCCGAACCTGCCGACGATCGCCGAGGCGGGAGTCCCGGGCTACGACGCGACGACCTGGAGCGGCGTGATCGGGCCTGCTGGAATGGCCAGACCCATCGTCGACAAGCTGAATTCCTCGATCAACAAGGCGATCGTCTCGCCAATGTTCAAGGCGAGGTTCGGCGAGATCGGGGACGAGCCGGCGGGCGGCAC
>WNFI01084883.1_pt1 | contig 17135 bp, 12 predicted proteins | sample 5400471 | NCBI WGS metagenome assembly WNFI01 (sample SAMN13153348, study PRJNA577476) | soil metagenome | isolation source: 100 cm saprolite on Douglas fir-dominated hillslope | place: USA:California | collected 2013-09-17 | reverse complement strand
TTTTGGGGGATGTCGCGGCTATGGATCGCAGCGAGAAAATCGTTTCTAGGCGTGTTTTTGAGAGGATGTTTTTTTCGCCTCCGAGTTTTGAGACAGTCTCAGCGGTCCCGCCCCACCCTCGGTCCTCAAAGCCTTTGTGGTTAACAAAACTCTGGCTCGCTTTGCATCTTAGCGCCTTAGCGCGAGAATAATCGCGGTTTCGAATCTCCCTTCATCTCTCATAGCGAAAAAGCCGCCATTCGTCGGGAACGGCTTGAACCCCTCGAGTGTGCTTATAGCTTTCGCGCTATGAATAAGTCACTGCTGGTTTCCGCCGTGGTAAGCTGTCTGGCTGCGGTCTCGGTCTGGGGTGCAGACAAGCCGACCAAGGCACTAGACCCGGTCAACTTTGATACGTCGGTTAAGCCGCAGGATGATTTTTATCAGTTCGCCAACGGCGGCTGGATTAAGGCCAATCCCATTCCTCCCGAATACAGCTCCTGGGGTGTTTTCAACGAGATCGACGAGCACAACAAGGTCGGTCTGAAAAAGATCCTCGAGCGTGTGTCGTCCGCTAAGAATGGGAGTGGCGTGGAAAAACTGGTGGGCGATTTTTACGCGACCGGCATGGATACCGCAGCGATCGATGCAGCAGGTATTGCCCCGCTTAAGCCCGAGCTGGAGCGGATAGAGGCGATCAAATCGGCAGAAGATCTTCCGGCAGCCATCGCGCATTTACACGTCGTCGGAGCAGGAGCGGCCTTCGCTTTTGGTTCGGAGCCCGATCCGAAGGACAGCTCGATGGTGATCGGCTCCAACGGCCAGGGAGGGCTGGGCCTGCCGGAGCGTGACTATTATCTGCGTACGGACGAAAAATCTGCTAAGCTCCGTGAGCAATACATGGCCCACGTTGCCACGCTTTTGGAAATGTCCGGGCTCTCCGCCGACTCTGCGAAGTCCGGCGCGGCATCGGTCATGAAATTGGAAACCGCTTTGGCTCAAGGTTCCAAAACCAACGTGGAACTGCGCGATCCGGTGGCGAACTACCACAAAATGCCGATGGCCGATCTGCAAAAATTGACGCCGCATTTTTCGTGGACCGCGTATTTTAGTGGACTCGGTTTGGCTAAACCGGGCGACATCGATGTGAGCCAGCCGGAGTTTTTAAAAGCGCTCGATGCGGAGATGACTCAAACATCCCTCGATGTATGGAAGACGTATTTGCGCTGGCATCTCGTGCATCATGCGGCGGCGTACATGAGCGAACCGTTCGTCGACGCGAACTTTGCTTTTTACGGGAAGGTCCTCACCGGGCGGGAAAAACTGCGCGAACGTTGGAAGCGCGTACTCGATACGACCGACGGCTCGATTGGAGAAGCCCTGGGCCAGCTTTATGTGGCGGATTATTTTCCGCCGGAGTCCAAGACGTACATGCTGAAACTTGTGGGCAACCTCCAGGCTGCGTTGCGTGAGCGCCTCAAGAGTCTCGCGTGGATGGACGAACCGACGCGCGCGGCCGCGCTGAAGAAGCTCCAGGCATTAAATGTGAAGATCGGCTATCCGGACAAATGGATCGACTATTCCACGTTGAAGCTCGATCGATCCTCGTATGTTCTGAACGTTTTTCGCGCGGCAGAGTTCGCTTCGAAGCGCGATATCGCAAAAATCGGAAAACCGGTGGACCGGATGGAGTGGGGGATGACTCCGCCTGCAGTGAACGCTTACTACAACCCGCAACTCAACGAGATCGTATTTCCGGCCGGCATTCTTCAGTCGCCGTTCTTCGACGCCAAGTCCGACGATGCGACAAACTACGGTGGCATTGGTGCGATCATTGGTCACGAAATGACGCACGGATTCGACGACCAGGGCCGGCAATTTGACGACATCGGAAACCTCACCGACTGGTGGACTGCGGAAAGCGCCGAGCGGTTCTCGCAACGCTCGAAGGCGATCGTGAAGCAATTTTCCGAGTATATCGCGGTCGACGATCTTCATATCAATGGTGAACTCACCCAAGGCGAAAACATCGCCGACCTCGGCGGCGTAAAAATTTCCTATTCGGCCCTGCAAAAAGCGCTAAAGGAAAAACCCGAGCCGGAAAAAATTGACGGCTTTACTCCAATTCAACGTTTCTTTCTCGCATACGCGACAAACTGGCGTTCGGTTGAGCGCCCAGAGACCTTGCGCCTGCAGGTTCAGACCGACCCGCACTCGCCCGCGAAATTCCGCGTAATCGGACCGCTTTCGAATCTCCCCGAGTTCGCCGATGCCTTCCATTTCCCGGAGACTGCCCCGATCATGCGGCCCGCATCAGAACGGGTCGAGATCTGGTGAAGGTGGGCCGGTTGTGGCCCTGCGATGGCATTTCGCGATTGAGACGTTTTTGCCCAGGTCAAAGCAGTTTAGACCTGCACAAGCGTCATTTTTAAAACACGCCCTCAGACGAAAAAGTGATTACTCCTCACCGTCCCAATACTCGACCTCGGCTGCCCTGAAGTTCTTCCGTGGGGGGCGAAAGCCCCATTTGTTGGAATCGGGATAGTGAAAAATATCGACCGGTGGATTGTCGGCGATGATGAAGAAGACGAGGTCTTCTTTCCCGTTGTTGGTCAACTGGTGAGCTTCCCCGGGCGGATGTATCATAACATCGCCCGCTTTTACGGGATGCGTCTCTTGACCGAGGCGAAGGGTGCCCTGACCACTCAGCACGAAGAACAACTCCCATTGTGCGGCGTGACTATGGAAAGGGACGCAGCAATCTCCCGGAGCGAGTTTGTTCAGCTCCAAGTCGAAGGGGTGTCCGCCGGACCCGGTAGGCGCATTGCGCACCGCGCCCAGAGCGATCGAAAGCTCCTTGCTTGTGCCTTTGAATTTTCCCTTGGGCGATTGCCAGCTCTCCCACGCAACTTCGTCTGTGTGTATCTTTTTCATGGTCGCGACGGTTTATTCTTCACGGTCGAAGTAGTCCGCTTCCGCGGTACGAAAATAAGTCGAGTCCTGGCCAGCCGGCCGGATACCCCATTTGTCTGAATCAGGATAGCGAAACGCATCGAGCACGGGATTGTCCGCAATGATGTACACAACCAGATCCTCTGTTCCGGTGTTGGTCAGTTGGTGAGCTTCGGCTGGAGGATGAATGAAGGTATCGCCCGGTTTGACTGCGTGGCTTTCGTCGCCGGCTCTGATCGTTCCGACTCCACTCGCAACGAAGAAGAGTTCGTGTTGGACCAAGTGCGCGTGGAACGGACAGACCGAAGCTCCGGGTGGAATGAGACGGATCTGCAAATCAAACGGATGTCCTCCGCCGCTCGTCCCTACATTGCGAATGCCGCCGAGCGCGATCGAAATGTTTTTGCAGAAGGAATGGTATTTCCCCTTCGGTGAGCGCTGTTCGATCCAAGGGATTTCGTCGACGTTGATCTTCTTCATGTCAGAGAGGGCACCACTAAATATACAAAAAAATGCGGCTAGATGGAGTGGCCACAAAAGAACACATTGAATTTTCTTTGAGATCCTTGTGATCTTTTGTGGCTACTTTTTGCGCCTCTTGCGCTTTTTTGCAGCTAATCAATCTGCTGGACCTAGGGTTTTTCCAGGATCACGGGGTTGTTCAGCGTGCCAATCTTTTCGATTTCGACACTTACGCGGTCGCCTGCTTTGAGCCAGATCGGGGGCGTGCGTGCGTAACCGACGCCCTGCGGTGTGCCGGTGAGAATAACCGTGCCGGGAAGAAGGGTTCGGCTGCTGCTCACGAATGAGATGATCGTGGGTACGTCGAAGATCATCATGTTGGTGTTCGAATTTTGGCGCTCCTCGCCATTGACTAGGGTTCGGATGGCGAGTTCGTTCGGCTCGGTGAGTTCGTCTGCCGTCACCAAAACGGGTCCGAGTGGGCAGAAGGTATCGAAGCTCTTGCCGTGACAGAATTGTCCACTGCCCAGTTTGAATTGCCAATCGCGCGCGCTTACATCGTTGGCGCAGGTGTAGCCGAGCACGTAGCTCAGGGCATTTTCCTTCGTCGCGTTCTTGCACTTTTTGCCGATCACGATGGCGAGTTCAGCTTCGTAGTCGACTTCATGACTGGGCATAACCGTCGGAATCTCGATCGGGTCATCCGGGTTCTGCACCGCCGCCGGAGTTTTCATAAACCAGAGCGGGCGTTCCGGTGGGACCTTGCCGCCTTCTTTGGCGTGTTCGCGGTAGTTCAGGCCGATGCCGATAATGGTAGTCGGGGTGATCGGAGCGAGCAGCTTGCCCGGTTTGATGGTGCGCGTCGTGACTTGATATGCGCCGAACACGTCGCCCGTGATTTCGAGCGCGGAGCCATCAGGCTGAAGCGCGGCATAGGCGGAACCGGAGGATACAACGTGGCGAATCAATTTCATCGCCAAAAGCCAAAGCGACCCGAGCGGCAACCGCAATTCAAGAAGGAGGCTCAATCGCGCCGAGTGGAAGCCAATCCATTTAACAGGAGCCAACAGAGGAAACAGAGTTAGGTTAGCCGCAAAAAGGTGCAACCCCCTCTACCAGGATTGCGACGAATTGCAGGCCGATAACGATGGGCCTCGTTTGAATACGCGAGAGGAACCGACTTGGAACAGTCCCTATGGCCAATAAAAGTGCTCATAGAAAACTGTCCAATCATGTTGGCCGAAAACGGAAAAGAACTTCTAATATATAATCGAAACACCGTGACGACCAACAGGGTCGCGGAGAATAAGAACGCGAACTTCATTGTACACAAATACTGAGATAGTTGAGTGCATCGCCGAAAAAATATGGGGCACGTCGTGTTGACACTCTCATATGAGAGTGTTAGTAGTCTCATCATGGCAACGAAACGTCATGCAAATCTAACCGAGGCAGAAGCTATTGAGCAGGTAAAGGCCGGCTTGGCATGGGCCGAGGTGATATTCCTGGCGGGCAAACTCGGTATCTCATTGGATCATCTTGCAGATCTCCTAGACATACCCAACGCCACGTTCTTTCGGAGGAAAGGAGGGCGTTTCACGGTGCAGGAGTCCGATCACATCATGCGGTATGCGTTGCTCTTTGATCTTGCTCGGAGCGTGATGGAAAATGACGAGGGCGCGCGCGAATGGCTTTCGACTCCGGAATTTGCGTTAAACGGGATAACGCCCCTTGAACACGCGCGAACAGAAGTCGGCGCCCGCCAAGTTACAACCCTCTTGCATCGAATCGACCATGGTATTGCGATATGAGCCTCACGGTTTTCCGTGTCGAACGACTCGCATATTCTGCAACAGCAAAACAAGGCTTGGGTGCCTACCTGACCGGCGCGCGATGGAACTCGTCGGGCCTGCATGCCGTTTACTGCAGTGAACACTTATCACTCGGTATTTTGGAAGTTCTAGCGCACCTGACACCCAAGGGCAGGACCTCGCCGCGGGGATATTTTGAGATAGTACTTGATGAACTGGCAATCTACGTCGTGCCGCGTCGCCATCTTCCAAGGAGTTTCGGCCCGATGACTCCTGAGCATATTACACAGGCAATAGGGGATGAATGGCTCAAGGGTAAGGCCACTGTTGCGATGAAAGTTCCGAGCGCAATTATTCCAACGGAGTACAATTACATCCTCAACCCAACGCATCTCGATTTCAAGAAAGCAGCTTCGTGGTCCAAAATCAGGTCGATTGAAATAGATCGACGAATAATTATTCCGGCACCCGCATCCGCTCGCAACGCGCGCTAGACAAATACTGATATTCAATGAGCCATTACGAATGGCTCATTGGCTGTGACTTAGTTAGCCAACAATTGACTATAAAGGCGGTATCAACCTGCTTGCTTCTCGATCGGACCTTCGGGCTTTAGCGCGGACAATACCGAATAGAGAACCGGTGTCGCTATGAGTGACAGTAGCACGGATATCGCCAGCGCGCCGATCACTGCGATCGCCATGGGTTTGAGCATGTCGGCCCCGCTGCCGATGCCGTAGGCCAGCGGTAACATTCCAAGGGCTGCTGCTAGCGACGTCATGAGCACGGGCCTCAGCCGGCGTCTGCCAGAACGCACCAGCGCTTCGGAAAGTGTGAGTCCTTCAGTCCGGAGATGATCCACAAAATCGAGCATGAGTATCCCATTCTTCGCGACAATTCCCACGCCAATGATCGCTCCGAGGAATGAAACTACATTCAGGGTGGTGCCTGTAATCCACAGAGACAGCACAGTTCCGAAGAGTGCCAATATCGCGCCGAACACAATGGCTATGGGCGCGTAGAACGATCGGAATTCAATAAGAAGCACGACGAAGACGAGCATGATAGCCATCGCCAAAACGAGCAGTAGATTTTTGAAGGACTCCTGTTGCTGCTCATACGTGCCGCCATATTCAATGGCGTCCGTTGGAAACGTATCGTCCGAGCCAAGAGTCCGACGGATTTCGTCGACGGCGCTTCCGAGGTCTCGTCCTTCGAGACGCGCCGTCACGGATACATTCTGCCTTAGGTCCTCGCGTTGTAATTCGACTTGACCGGGTTCCTCGACCACATCCGCCACCTGCGATAGTTGGATAATGCTGCCGTCGGCGGTTCGCAGAGGAAGCTCACGCAGAGTCGACAGGCGTCCGATGCCCGCGCGATCTACCCGTACGCGGACGTTCACCACGCGATCGCCTTCGAGCACGGACGATGCAATCCGGCCATGCATGGCTGTGTTTACCGTAGCGGCGATGGCGTTCGCGTTGAGCCCATAGCGCTGTGCCTCGGCACTGCGTACACGCAGACTGATGGTGGGTCCGGTAAAAACGAGTCCGTGGAAAGTATCCACTACGCCGCGGATGGATTTCAGTTTTTCCTCAATTTCCGGGGCCTTCTTCTTGAGAAATTCAGTGTCAGTGGAATACAACTTCACCTCGATGGGCTTGGGAGATCCGGTTAGATCTCCAATGAGTTCGCCGAGAATATCGTGGAGGTCCCAATCTGTATTTGGAGCTACGGTGACAATCTTTTTGCGCAGGTCCGAAATCACCTGAGCGGTGGAGCGCTTGCGATCCTCGCGCAGCTTCACGAGGAAGTCGCCGGTATTCGGCTCGGCGATGGCCAAGGCCAGCCTTGCTCCGGTACGGCGTGAATAGCCCTCGACCTCCGGAGTTTCGCGGAGGAACTTGTCCACCTGGAGGAGCTGACGATTGGTTTCAGCTAGGCTCGTGCCCCAAGGCATTCTATAGTCGATCACGAAACCGCTCTCGTCCATCGGAGGCAAAAAGTCGCTCTTGAGACGGGTGTAGATGAATATTCCCGCGATGAAAACGGCCACACAACCGGTGAGTGTTAGAAATCGATTTCGCAGGGCGAAGCGCACGGCGTGTTCATAGCCATCGATTATTCTCCGCAGGAATCGGCCACCTTCCGCATGCGATTCGTCGCGATCCTTCTCGCGCGGGCGGATGAACCAGGCCGCGAGCGAGGGCGTGACAGTGACCGCAAGCACGAGGGAGGTGAGGAGGGACACCACCATCGTTAGAGCGAGTGTCCGAAAGAACACGCCCGTGAGTCCTTCCAAAAAAGCCAGCGGGATAAAAACGACCACCGGAGTTAAGGTGGAACCTACAAGTGGTTTGAAAATTTCGCCAATCGCCTGCTGGATTGTTTCGAGCCGCCCTTCGCCTTTCCGCATGCGCGCATAGATCGCCTCCACAACTACGATCGCGTCGTCGATCACAAGCCCGATCGCGGCCGCGATGCCGCCGAGCGTCATCAAGTTAAAGCTCATTCCTGCGATTTTCATGACCACGAGCGTGATGAGCACCGTGGCAGGGATGACGATCGTAGCGGTCAGCGTCGTTCCCCAATTTTTTAAGAAGAAATAAATAATAACGACCGACAGAATGAGTCCGAAAAGAATGGCTTCCCATACGCTGCGCACGGCCGCGCGCACCATGAGCGACTGGTCGTAGAAGAAGGCCAGCTTCATCCCTGGCGGCAGGTCGCGTCTCAATTGGGCCAACTCCTTTTGCAGGCCATCGGCGATGTCCAGCGTGCTGCCGTTGGGTTGACTGCGTATATTAAGGAGAACGGCGTTTACGCCTTCAGCGGTGACGATGCTGGTGCTCGGTTCCGAACTGCGTTCCACGCGTGCAAAGTCCCGGATGCGCACGGGGCGGCCCGCGTGAGAGGCGACAACGAGGTCGGCGATTTCATCCTCGTTGTGAACACGCCCGTCTACCACGGTCAGATAAAGCGTGTGGTTTTCTTCATGAAAACCAGCCGGAGCAATGAGGTTACTTTCCTTTAAGGCATCGGTGACCTGCGCCAGACTCAGATCGGCGGCGCCGAGGCGAATCGGATCGACGACAATGTCATATTCCGGCGACCGGCCGCCTACGAGGTCCACGCGAGCTACGCCAGGGACGTGCAGGAAACGCGGCTTGAGTTCGTAGCGCGCTTTTTCCCATAGCTGAGTGCCGTCTCGGGTTGGGCTGGTGAGACTGACGCCAATGATGGGAAATGCCGAGAAGGTGAGCCGCCATACGGTGGTGGTCGCGGTGGCGGGCAGGCTGGAGCGGATTTGAGAAAGCTGGCTGTTAACAGCGAGTTCGGCCTGGCCCATGTCTGTCTGCCAGCTGAAGAATACACTGATCTCTGCCGAACCTCGGCCAGTGGCGGAACGCACGGAGACCGATCCGGGTATGTTTTTCACCGCTTCTTCGATCGGTCTTGTCACGGTGGCCATCATTTCGTCCGCGGCCATGATGCCATTGTCGACGAGGATGACGCAGCGTGGGAAATTGGTCTGTGGAAATACCGACGACGGCATTCGATAAGCCGAATAGATTCCGGCAAGGCAGAGCGCGAGCGTGATGAACGTAATCGCGACGGCATGATGCACGGCGAAACGCCCCACGGAAGAAGTGGAACCCGGTACGTCGTTTTTCACGATCAGTTGACGGGCGTGATGATTCGGACCTTCGACTCCTTGGGCAGAGCGTAGGCACCTTCGGCCGCGAGGGTCAGGCCGACTTTCAGGCCTTCGCCTTCGACCTCTACAAAGTCGCCATCGCGCACACCGACCCGCACCGGTTTTTGGGACGCTCTGTTCCCGTCCACAAAAAACACGACATAACCGATGTCGGGATCTTTCACCAAGCTCTCCGCCGGTATGGCCATGATATCGACGTGTTCTTCGGTGGCGATTTTGAGCTTCACGAACTGTCCGGGACGCAGCCCGGAATTCGCGGGCACGCTTGCCCGCACGATTACGCCACCGGTCTTTTCGTCTACGTGCGGTGAAACGTAGAGCAGGGTGCTATTCACCTTGCTGTTGGCCAGATTGGTTGAAATCTCGACCGGGCGGTTCAATTTGAGTTCGGCTGCATCGTCGACTGGCACCATTCCGGTGACCACGAGTCTGCCCGGATCGAACAACTCCACCAAGGGCGTGGCCGGATTGACAGGATCATCGGCGTGGACAGCGATCCGTGTGACGGTACCCGCGATCGGTGCAGTGATTGCTAGATCAGAAGCGATCGAATCGGAAGAGCGGCTTTTCAATCGCAACAATACGTCGCCTTTTTCTACGTGCTGTCCTTCGATTACGGACATGGCTGTGACGATCCCTGCAATCGGAGAAGTCAGGTGTGAACCCGCAGCCGGCAGATCTGCACTCGCGGGCGCTGGTTCAACCGTTCCATAAGCGGCGACGTGAGCATTCAGCGTCATGAGCGCGACCTGAGCGATGCCCACCGATACCACGGTTTCAGGCTTCGCCTTGGCTTCCTCGGCAGTGACCGACGACGACGCGTAAAGACCAGCGGCGACTAATGCGAAGAACGTTGGTTTACTCAACCACCGTGTGCCTAAACCGCATCTATCCTTAAAGAGATGATACATGAGCGATTAAGATTTGGTAATGAAAATTGGGGAAAGAGAGCTTTCGATTTGGCGACGGTTTGTCCGGCTTAGACGCGATTAGCATATGCAAGAAATAAGCCATCGAGCCCGTTTGATGTTTTTGAACACGGAGATCACGGAAGGCGCAGAGAGAACTCGTGCAAAGGCGCCAAGTCGGGCGGCCTATGTCTTACCTTTGCGTCTTGGCGCCTTTGCGCGAGCTCTGCGGCGTCCTTTGACCGCGTGGTGTTCAACCGCGTTTTTTTTAGAATGAATCAAACTTCGACGAAGTGGCGCTTTTTGTGCTTTCGGTGCAGCGATGAACCTTTCTCGCATTCCCCTCGTTGCTGCTGTTGCAGGCCTTTCGTTTTCTTTTCTCACGAGCCCGGCGCATGCGGGCTATCATATCGTCAAGAAGATCCACGTCGGTGGGGAAGGTGGTTGGGATTATCTTGAACCGGACCCGATTGCCCGCCGGCTCTATGTGACTCACGAGAACCATGTCGTCGTCATCGATATGGATACGCTTAAAGTGGTGGGCGACGTTAGCGATTGCCCTGGCATGGGCGGCGTCGCGATTGCGCACGATCTTAACCGCGGGTTTACCGCCAATGGAGCGGATGACACGGTCACGGTCTTCGCCCTCGATACGCTCAAACAGGTTGCGAAGTGGAAAGCCACGGGCAAGCGGCCCAACCAAATCATCTACGAGCCATTTACGAAGCGCCTCTTTACGTTCAACTCCACCGGTCGCAACGCCACGGTCTTTGATGCCTCGACCGGTGCCGTGTTGGCCACGCTCCCGCTGGACGGGCGCACTGAATTCGCCGCCTTCGACGGCAAAGGAATGGTCTACGACTCATTGCAGGATAAGGCTACGATCGTTGCGATTGACGCCCGCACGTTGAAGGTGACTGCCACATATCCGTTGTCTCCTCATGCCCAGCCTGCCGGAACCGTCATGGACCCGGAAACGCGCCGGATTTTCGTGGGATGCAGGAGTAAATCATTCCTCGTCCTCGACGCGGACACCGGAAAAATTCTCGCGACATATCCGATTGGGGAACGCAATGATGCTGCGAAATTTGATCCAGCGTTGAAACTTGCTTTTGCTTCGAACGGCGACGGCACAATGGCCGTTCTGCATGAAGACAGCGCCGACAAGTCCACACTTGTCGAGATAGCTAAAACGGAGTTCGGCGCACGCACCATGGCCGTCGATCCCAAGACGCACCGCCTTTTTCTTCCGTCCTGCGATTGGGGTACCGCGCCGCAACCCACCAAAGAAAATCCTTATCCGAAACAACCGATGGTGCCGGATACGTTTCGGGTTTTGGTCATGGAGCCGTAGGCGGTCGCCGGCGGCGACCGTGATTCAGGAAGGAAGAGGGAAGATTCAAGACGGAGATCGATTGCATGTTAAGTTGGAGCGAAGCAGGTCATCCACGAATGCCACGAATCTTCACGAATGAAACTAAGCTAGAAAACCATCGATTTCGAGTATTACCAAACGGTGAAAGAAATCGTCTCGGTCGTTTGATTTTTAGCGTTTTTCTAATTCGTGCGTATTCGTGGAGACCATCTGATTCGGGTCCTGTGATCTTAAATTTTCCTTCTTGAATCTGGAATCTACGCAAACGGCCTCAGCCGTTTGCGTAGGCGTCCATGCCGACGCAGGAGCACACCAGGTTGCGGTCGCCGTAGACATTGTCGACGCGGCCGACGGCGGGCCAGAATTTGCTGATGCGGGTGCTGGGTGACGGGAAGGCCGCTGTTTCGCGTGAGTACGGGTGATTCCATTCGTCGGTGCATACGACCTTGGCCGTATGCGGAGCGTGCTTGAGCGGATTGTTGGCTTTGTCGGACTCGCCATTTACGACCGCCTGCATTTCGCCGTGGATTGAAATCATTGCATCGCAGAAACGATCGAGCTCACTCTTCACTTCGCTTTCAGTGGGCTCGATCATGAACGTACCCGGCACCGGGAACGACATCGTTGGCGCGTGGTAGCCGTAGTCCATCAGCCGCTTCGCAGCGTCTTCGACTTCGATTCCGTTTTTCTTCCAACCGCGCAAATCGACGATGCACTCATGGGCGATGAGGCCTTGATTGCCGCGGTAGAGGACGGGGAAGAATTTTTCCAACCTTTTGGCGATGTAGTTGGCGTTGAGGATCGCGACCTTGGTCGCATCTGTCACACCGTCGGGCCCCATCATCCGGATGTACATCCATGAGATAACCAGAATGGACGCCGAACCATACGGCGCGGCGGAGACTGCGCCCAGGTGCGCACGGCTTTTATCTTCGCCGAACGGTGAAATCACGACGTGACCGGGCAGATAAGGAACCAAGTGCTTGGCCACACCGATCGGACCCATGCCGGGTCCGCCGCCGCCGTGGGGGATGCAGAAAGTCTTATGCAGATTCAGATGGCACACGTCGGCGCCGATGTGACCGGGCGAGGTGAGCCCGACCTGCGCGTTCATGTTGGCACCGTCCATGTAGACTTGGCCGCCGTGGCTGTGGATCACGGCGCAGATGTCCTTGATCGAGCTTTCGAAAACGCCGTGCGTCGACGGATAGGTCACCATTAGCGCCGCAAGGTCTTTTGAGTGGGCTTCGGCCTTGGCCTTCAGATCGGCGACGTCGATGTTGCCCTGACTGTCGCATGCGACCGCAACGACCTTGAAAGCGCACATCGCGGCGCTGGCGGGATTAGTGCCATGGGCGGACGTTGGAATTAAACAGACGTTGCGATGACCTTCACCACGGGATTCGTGATAAGCGCGGATAACAAGGAGTCCGGCGTATTCACCTTGGGAACCGGCATTGGGCTGAAGCGAAACGGTCGCGAATCCGGTGATTTCGGAGAGCCATGTTTCAAGATCCTTGAAGAGCCTTTGATAACCCTTCGTCTGCTCGACCGGGGCGAACGGATGTAACTTGCCGAACTCCGGCCATGACACGGGGAACATCTCACTCGTGGCGTTCAGCTTCATGGTGCATGAACCGAGTGAAATCATCGAATGACAAAGTGAGAGATCCTTCGCCTCGAGCCGCTTGATGTAGCGCAGCATTTCGTGCTCCGTGTGGTAACGGTTAAAAACCGATGCGGTGAGGAACGTGGACGAACGAGCATGTGCGCCGTTGAAGTTGGCCAGCTGCGGATCGAGCGCAGCAATCTGTGCGTTGAGCTCCGCGGCCGAGCCGCCCAAGACGGAGAAAAGCACCTGCAGATCCTCGACCGTGGTCGTCTCGTCCAGTGAGATACCCACCGTGCGCGAATCGATGTGACGGAGATTGAGTTTTTTCCCGTTGGCTGTGGCGTGGATTTTCGATGCATCAACATGGGTTACAGTCAGCGTGTCGAACACCGGCTCAGCGTTCACCTGGGCTCCGATCTCCGCCAGACCGCGGGCGAGCGCGGTGGTGAGGAGTTTAACGCGACGCGCAATTTTCTTCAGACCTTCGGGGCCGTGATAAACCGCGTACATCGACGCCATCACCGCGAGCAAGACTTGCGCGGTGCAGATGTTCGACGTGGCTTTGTCGCGACGAATGTGCTGCTCACGCGTGCCAAGTGCGAGACGCATGGCGGGATCGCCCTGTGCATCTTTGGAGACGCCTACGAGGCGGCCGGGCATCTGACGCTTGAAATTGTCCTTCGTAGCAAGAAAACCGGCGTGCGGTCCGCCGAAGCCCAGCGGAACGCCGAAGCGTTGAGCGGAACCGACCGCCACATCCGCGCCAAACTCGCCCGGAGCACGCAGCAGAGCGAGGGCGAGCAAATCGGTGGCGACGATCGTGTACGCACCGGCTGCGTGGGCGGCGGTGAAAAAGGCTTCGAAATCTTGAACGGAGCCGGTCGTATCCGGGTATTGCACGAGAACGCCGAAGCACTGTGCGTCGGGTTTAAAGGTCCGATGGTCGCCGACGATGACTTCCACCCCGAGTGGCTTGGACCGCGTTTTGACGATATCGATAGTCTGCGGATGGCAGGCCGACGAAACGAAGAACTTACGATGCGAGGCAGCGTCACCTTCCTTGAGGCGGTGGCACATCATCATCGCTTCCGCGGCGGCCGTGCCTTCATCGAGCATCGACGCATTGGCGATTTGCAGACCGGTTAGATCGCACACCACGGTTTGGAAATTGAGAAGCGCCTCAAGGCGGCCCTGAGAAATCTCCGCTTGGTAGGGCGTGTACGCGGTATACCAGCCTGGATTTTCCAAAATCGTACGCTGAATCACACCGGGAGTCAGCGTGTCGTAGTAACCCATGCCGATGTAAGTGCGGTAAACTTGGTTCTGATTTGCCATCGAGCGAAGCTCGGCGAGGGCGGTGCTTTCACTCGCGGCGGCGGGCAACGTGAGCGGTTCGCGGCGGATGTGGCTCGGAACGGCGGCATCCACCAAGGCGTCGAGGGTCGGGTAACCGAGCGTCTTAAGCATCTCCGCCGTATCGGCTGCACTATCGCCTAAATGGCGGCGGGCAAAGGTGTCCTGCGGCGCGAGCAAAGCAGAAACACCTTTGGAGCTGTGAGATGAAGACGAAACCGGGGTTGCGGCGGACGAAGTCGACATGCTCGCAAAGTAGAGGTGTGGTCATGTTGCGCAAACGGTTTTTGAGGATGGAATCGGGTAGTAGAAGCGTATCGATGAAGATTCGCTGCCAAAATACAAATACGGGCTGTCCACGAATCACACAATTCTTCACGAATGATGCCGAAAACGAGCTGCCCGATTTTAACACGGAGAACACGGAGTCTGAAGTAGCGCGGCGTTTCAGCCCGCGTCCGGTCCGTAAACCATTGCCGACGAGACATAAGTACCGCTCAGAGCGCGTCGACTAACTTAAAGCTTCAGTTGAACCACAGAGACACAGAGGGAAATTCGATGTGCCTTTGGAAGGGATATCATTTCGTTAGTAAAGTCCTACGCCGATATCTTACTCCTAAAGAATTGATTCTGTTCTCCGTGTCTCTGTGGTTCAACTGCATTTTTGTTTGGGCCCATTCGCGCAATTCGTGGACAACCCGGTCTTGGCCTTGGCATTTGTCCGGTTATATTGTTCGGATGTATACGACCAAACAAGCCCGCGCCGATTACGTGGCCCGCCGCTTGGCCGAACTTTTTCCCGAAACGCCCATTCCGCTCGATCACAAGGATGCTTATACCTTGTTGGTGGCGGTGCTCCTTTCTGCGCAGTGTACCGATGTCCGCGTGAACCAAGTGACGCCGAAACTCTGGGCCTTGGCGGACACGCCCGAGGCGATGGCGAAAGTACGGGTGGAAAAAATCCAGGAAATCATTCGTCCGTGTGGTTTATCCCCACGGAAATCCAAGGCCATCAAAGAGCTCTCGCAGATCCTTGTAGACAAGTATGACGGCCAAGTTCCGCGCACCTTTGAACAACTGGAGGAATTGCCCGGCGTGGGGCACAAAACCGCATCGGTCGTCATGTCCCAGGCGTTTGGTTTTCCGGCTTTTCCGGTCGACACACACATTCACCGGCTCGCCCAACGTTGGAAGCTCACCGGCGGAAAGAACGTCGAAGAAACCGAGAAGGATCTGAAGCGCAAACGAGCCGTGAAGACGAAAAAATGAAAGTTTAGGCCGGAAGCCAGGAAACCAAGAAACGAAAATGAAACCTGTCCCGCTCAGGCTCCGTTTCTTGGTTTCCTGGCTTCCGGCTTAAATAGCCGCTGGAGAAATTCGCTTTGCATTCTCCGGTTGGAGGTGTTTTATCCCCACCTCTGTTTAGGACGCGTAGCTCAGTTGGTTAGAGCACGTGCTTCACACGCACGGGGTCACAGGTTCGAGTCCTGTCGCGTCCACCATGTTTCATCCAGCTCAGCGGGAGAATTGCGCGGGACAAAATTGCCCACGGAACACATAGAAGGGCACCGGTAAAGGCATCGGCCAAACAGGTTCGGGGAATAGCAGCTCACTATTTGGTGCATGGATAAGGGATGACTTTAGAATCGGTTCTTCCTCCGTATTTTTTGGGCTCATCTATGTATTCCGTAAGCCAACCGCATGGTTACGGCTGAGGTGGGGCTCCCACCTAGCTTGGATTGTTTTACCCATAAAAAAGGCGAAGGCATCTTAGCCTCCGCCTTTTTGTTGAGAGAAATCTCTTATCTTTCGGACATGGTGGTATCGGTGCCTACCAGGACGGTCTTCATGATTTTGAAGAAGACATCTGTATTGTCCTGCACCCCGACGAAGGCCACGGCACCGCGGCCATAGGCGGAGAGAGGAATGTCAGACGCGGTATGGACGGCTTGGTCTCCGGGAACTTGGCCGGTCACAAAGAAACCACTGTACTGATTGCGCACATTTGGGTTTGCCGGGTAAGTATTCAGCGGAGCCGTTTTTATGAACGGTTGTTGGCTGTCCTGCGTGGGCATGTTGTTGCTGAACCAAGTTTCATAGCGATCGGCATTTGCCGCATAACCAATCAGCATCTTCTTGTCGGGATTCGGCGTGATCGGGTATCCGTCCGACAGGATGTTATAATTGGGAAATCCCGCTGCGTCATACGTTCCGACAACTCCGTCTCGGAGGGTTGCCACTGTGCCGTCTTGCTTGGTGGCGAGCGAAGCGGTTGTGATCGTCGATGCGCCAATGATGTTAACGCCCGCGCATTCGTGGTCAGCAGTCACGATGACCAACGTATCCGGGTTTGCCGCGGCAAAAACCTTGGCCCTTCCGACTGCGCGATCGAACTCCAGGACTTCCAGCAACCAGCGCTCGGTATCCATGAGGTGAGCCTGCTTATCGATCGAAGCTCCTTCGATCATGACGACGAAACCGTTTGGATTTTGATTTAGAACATTCAAAGCCACGTCCGTCATTTCGTCCAACATCGGTTGATCGGGAAAGCCGAAGTCGTTAACGATGGTAGAGATGCCGCGACGACCGAAGATCTTGTCCATCGCGACATTCATATTGGAGTAGCTGAAAAGGCCCAATAATTTGGTGGTCTTGGTCGACAGGTTCTTCAAATCGGTGTTATTCGCCGCATAGGTGAAGCCGGCAGCTTTGAAATCAGCGATGAGATCTCGCCCCAGATTTAATTTGCCGGCGGTTACATTCCATCCCGTGGCCAATTCTGCCGGAAGGACCGCTGATGTAGCGGCAGTTCTTGCGGAACCAGGAGTCGTGTTCGGCAGGAACCATTTGCGGCCACCACCCATGACGACGGTAAGATTTGCAGTCATTGCGAACTCGTCGAGATAGCGGTCACAGATTCCGGTTCCGGCAGAACGTAACGCCGTATGTGAAGCAAAGGCAG
>WNFI01287068.1_pt1 | contig 17138 bp, 20 predicted proteins | sample 5400471 | NCBI WGS metagenome assembly WNFI01 (sample SAMN13153348, study PRJNA577476) | soil metagenome | isolation source: 100 cm saprolite on Douglas fir-dominated hillslope | place: USA:California | collected 2013-09-17 | reverse complement strand
GGAAATACGGACTGAAAAATCAGCCTCTCAAATGGGAGCACCTTGGTCGGGAAGGCGTTCGATGGCGTATTTCCTCTTAACAATGTACATTAGTGGTACACCAGGGATCTTTCGGATACGTCGTCGAAGCTCTCGATCACAGGTAGCTACAATGTAACACTTGTGGGAGGTAACGCGTTGAACCAGACAGTCATCTGCATATGTTCCTGTATGCGAGCATGGTAGGCGTTCGAAGCGGGGATCACGGGCAACACTAATGGAAGAGAAGTGAGATTAGATATTCGATCCAAAGTCGCGATAGGCACTCACCGAAGGGCTATCCTGAATTTTGTGCCTAGTTTCTCCAACTCGGCCATCACGCAATCTGTGACACATGGTATGCCTTAAGCCCAACATTAGATTCGTTAGAATACCTTCATTTGAATCCATCATTCATAAGCACAAAAGCCAAAGCCTTACATTTTGCATATAAGCAGTCCATCATACCCTGGATCAGCTCGAGTTTGTTTTGTAAGCTAAAATTGATAAAGTTGGTATCAATGAGCACTCGATATGGAGGTGCAAGGGCGGCATTGTGGGTCAAGAAGAGGGATGAGGCAACTTGAGGTCTGCGGTAATGGCCAAGTCTCATTAGCCTCTTCATTCTGAAGATACGATCATAGTTATTCACATGCGCCTCACAGCAGCTTCCTTCACCGCTTTCTCTTTCGCTGCCCGTTTAACTTTATTCTCCTCCCTATGCGCAATGAAATAAAAAAAAACACCGAGGATTAGTAACGGAAGACTTACAGCCGGGGGTCTTTCACACTCAACACCTTTTTGCAAACAGCGAACTTCCGAGTCTTTTTTGCCTTTGTCTGAAAATAGTCAGATTATGAACAGAAAAACCGTCCCAGCTCGAGAAACGAACCATATTACAACGTCGAAGAAGTATCGGCGGCGTGAGGTCACGTGCGTATGTATATGGAATCCTTTTTTTTGGGTGGAACCGCGCCTCTGTCTTATCTTCATACACCACTACGTGTTTATTTGTAGAACCCGTCGTCTTTATTGATCGTTGAGAAATCAGAAAGGGTTTCCCTCTTCTGCTTGTTTTTCACGCTTCACCGCACCTCCTTCTAATCCTACCTTGAAGTTGTAAAATCAAACGCTCTTTTTCGATCATCTTTTCATCGTCACTTCAGGTCGTTTAGTGTTCCTAGATACAAGCTATGTGTAGCGGGTGCTGCGCTGCCGCAAAGTCGGCCTTGAATGTTAATTCAATTGGCATGATACTTAATCGATCCAAGTTCTATGGCGAACCTCATCTCACAATTCCGTCTATTTTTCACCGGCCGCCCGTTCCAGTCATTCCAAGACTGCCTTAAATGGTACAGCTCTAACTCTTACGTTTGGACTAGCTATGAGTGATCGACGCTGAATACACCCTGGAAGTGAAGGGAGTGTCGAGGGCCTCAAAATCAGGAATAAAGAGGCTCTTGGAGGAAAGTACCTGATCTATCCATTCTTTGATTGGATTGAAGTAAGCTTAAGGGTTTCATGCCAGTTCCAGGCTGACCGATGTTCCCCCCCTAGACTTACTGCCTCGCTTATGATTCTAAAAGGTGAGGATTCCAATGGACAAAGACAAGCGGTCTGTGTTTCATTTGCCGTTTCACTGAAGCCCGAGATATTGCGGTCGATACAATCCCGCTGTTTCGATCATTGATAATAGTCCGCTATCATATAACCGCACTTCGCTCATCGGCTGAGGTTGCCCTTGAAATCCCCAAATCACGTGAGTGAGAGGGTCTTGTCATAGCTAGCGACTGCCGCCTGCGCATATATAGGGACGGTCCTGGTGGCCCGATCTATCTTGCCTACCGCCTCTACTTGTGATCGCCGCCGCTAAAGCCGCTGTTCTCCACTGGTAAGTTTGAGTTAGCGACGATAGCTAAATCGCTCATGCGCATTGCCAGACTTACCGTCGCCGCGCACAATCGCCTCAAGTAGCGTATTGCCGCCACCTGAGATGTGGGTAATCACTCACAGCTCAAATTGCCTATTGCTCACACAGCCGTATACGTGAGGTTAGACCTTCGTATTCGCTGCATTCGCTCGCAGCTGCTCCCGCCGTCCTTCCCACTACAGCCCATGTCCCGTCCGATTAAAACGATTTAAGATTGAATAGCTTAAATCGTGGGAGATAATGGCCATTGTAATGCGTGGGAGCGTCACGACCTTGTAACAGGGGTTTTCAGTTTTCCGACAAAGTCACCAGAGGCAAGAATGCTAAATCAAGATGACCAGCGGTTTGCCCCTTCACTGGTCATTCTGATCATGGGCAGGGACATTTAACATTTAGGTGGCATGAAGATACAATCCCTCGCCAAGAACAGACAAATTACATGCATTGAGCCTCATAATTTTTCAACATCTTCATCATCCCAACCGTGCATAACCAAGACCTGTCTGCGGATGATCGGAGCCACATCTATGCTATAATTTATGACAGATGGTCAGATGCAATGCGGCTAGATGTTGAAGAATCATACCTATACTTGAGGGATTTCACCGCTTCTTGGACAATTGCATTGGCCTCGTCGATGAGTGGAATCTGCCGCCTTGTTTCTGCATCTCTGAACATTTCTAGCGCCTTGTGAGCAGAACTTATAGCCTTATCTAGACTTTCCCTCGGCTTCCCTTGTCTGGCGCTGTTCTCCACACGGTAATTGTCATATGCCTTCAGGCTCGAGATATAACCATTCAACATCAAGTCAAATATAATCTCGCATATTGGGCGGAGGGCATTAAGGAAAGAACGAGTAGTCTCAGTCTGTGTGAACTCAGGGAGTAGCAGACGGACTCGAGGAACCGTGGGGTCGCGTCCATGAGAGAACGAGGGAGGATTGGTGCTCCCATCAAAGCAGAAGAATTCGAATGCCCCCCCATCACACAGGATGCCATACACAGGTAGGCGAAAGCCCCGCTGCACATTGTTCCAGTCACTGGCTGGATATCACCGGGTGATTAGCCAGGGAAAAATTGTGCACCAAAGGAGTGCCTGACCTTGACATTCTGCTATTATTTGAGCAATTGCATCCAAGCGCTCTTTTGCACTGCCGGTTTTATATCGAAATCCGATGAAGAGAGCCACAACATAACCAAATGACTGGAAGTTATACTTCACTCTGCCTTTGGTACGATCTTCGATGACGGATTCGGGAAGATTCCTAAAATTAAAGCCGAATAGAGGAACAAGACGATTAAAGATCTGAGGGCAAATTTTGACTTGGATTGCTGTATGAAAAGTTGGCTCGCACTCACTGGGGACAGGAACAGGGAACTTGTCTCTGCTGTTGTATGCTCAATTGGAGGCCCATATTGCATCAGCAAAATATCAATATCCTGCACAATGGTTTTGAAAAGCGTCGTAGGAATACGAGAACGATGGACCTCGAAAGTGGCGATCTCAGTCATCATGGAACAAGCATCAAGTGCAACGAATGGTGCAATAGAATCGTATTCGACATCAGAAAAACTGACGTCTATGTCGTCCTCTTAAAAGAGAGTTCTAACCCCATCAGTTTCCAAAGATTAAGACAATAGACGGACCGGACAAGAGCTGTTGCAACATGCTCAGATCGAAATCGTGCTCTGCCATTATATGAAGCAGAGCAATTTCAACGGAACCATGATCCCTGATAGAAGAGGACAGTAGTTCCCTGAGAACATCGAACCGTGATACTTTCTCGCGCTTCCGCTTGGTTGCCATTGGTCGACGTTGGGGTTTTTATGTTTGCCTTCGTGTATTGATAGCTAGATTCGACTAGCAGAGATATAAACGCCCGCAACCTTAAGGCTAGCTAGATGCGCAGCAAAATTGGCTCCTCTCATCATGCGGAGGAACCACCACCTTCCTAAAAAGGGAAACAAGCGCCGGCATCGACAACCAGACGCCCAAATCGCCTAGCACCCTCCAGTCACTCATAAGATGGATTTGCGAGATGCCCTCCTCTCGACCCGGAACGACCACAACCCGCCTCCAAATGGCAAAGGCCGTGTCCTATCTACATGTGGAGGCCATGGCACACCAAATTGCAAAGGAGAGCTAACCCACTCCGCCGGTCATTCAGATCTCAATACCACACGCGCTACGCCAAAAAAAAAACTGGCATGGATCCAAGTTCTATGGCGAACCTCATCTCACAGTTCCGTCTATTTTTCACCGGCCGCCCGTTCCAAGACTGCCTTAAATGGTACAACTCTAACTCTTACGTTGGGAGGACTGAGTGATCAACGCCGAACACACCCTTGAAGTGAAGGGAGCGTCGAGCGCCTCAAAATCAGAAATAAAGAGGCTCTTGGAGGAAAGTACCTGTCAGCCACTGGAATTCATCGTGAGTTTAGCCCCTCATCAGATCGTCGCTTTACTAAATCTTCAAAGGTTATCGTCCAGCTGAACTTCGTCTTGTATTCCATCCTCGCAAGACCTTGCTGAATCGTGATTTGGAGGCGACCGTCTATGCCCTGGTGTTCTGGTACTCCAAAATCCCCCCACGACCTAATCGCGACACCAAACTGTACGACAAGAAAAGGACATGCAGGGAAATTGGAAAGCTGGCGGAGTAACGCTTTCTCTTGTGAAGGGTTTGTGCCCTTTAGCACCAATCATCGAGGGGGTATGTCCATCAACGGCAAATGCGGAGACGTGTTTTGATATGTTGTTCTCAAAATATTCCATAAACGCCTATGCCTCAGGCACTCACTTTCAACGAGGATTACAGTAAAAACCCAAAACACTTGCCCAACATGATAAACTATTTTACACCTCATGTAATATACTCGATAACTCAAAACAAGAGGAGTTCGCGAGGTTCATTTACTTTGAACCTTCCGAATCAATTTATTAGAACTTAAGGGGGTCTTTTAAACCCAAGAAACCTTCGGGTCGACTTTGCTGATGCTGGGCGCTGAACTTTCAAACTTGAAATGGCATCCGGAATCACTGATGACCATCCAAGAGTCCGTTGAGTTATCGCTCGTTGCTCTGGACCCAACGCCATATACTCCCGGTCTGACTTGTCGGCCTGGTGACCTGAGTGTTCTCCTTTTGAAATTGAACCGGCGTATGGAATCGCTGGAAGTCTGCCAAGAATCCGTTGGGCCACACCGATCGCTAGTTGCTCAGGAGCCTGCATCATATACTCCCGGTCTGGCTTATCGACTTCTCCCCTTTTGAAATCGAACCAGCGTATGGAATCGCTTGAAGTCCGCCAAGAGCCCGTTGGGCTACACCGATCGCTAGTTGCTCAGGGGCCTGCATCACATGCTTGTCGGCTTGGTGGCCTGAGCGCTCCCCTTTTGAAATCGAACCGGCGTATGGAAGCGATTGAAGTCTGCCAAGAACCCGTTGGGCTACACCGATCGCTGGTTGCTCAGGGGCCTGCATCACATACTCCCGGCCTAGCTTGTCGGCTTGGTGACCTGAGCACTCCCCTTTTGAAATTGAACCAGCGTATGGAATCGCTGGAAGTCCGTCAAGAATTCGTCGAGCTACACCGACCGCTTGTTGCTGAGAACCCTGCCTCACGTACTCTCTGCCTGGGCGCTTGCCTTTCGAGATTGTATTGGCACTCGGGATCGCTGAACACCACGCAAGCATCTGTTGAGCCACACCAATCGCTAGTTGGGGCGAACTCCACATCTTATCCTCCCGACCTCGCTCGGCGGCTCGGCGACCTGGGCGCCTCCTTGGATCGGCAAACAAACTGATTGAATATCTGTCAAGAATTCGTCGGGCTATACCAGTCGCTGATTGCTCAGAACCCCGCGTCATATCCACCTGATCTGGCTTCTCGGCTTGGCGTTCCCCTTTGTCTCTTGAGTCGACACGGAGGATCGTTGAATGTATCCGTTCAACAATACCGGTCGCCGGTTGCTCAGAACCCCGCATCACATCCTCCCCATCTGGCGAAGTTTCACCTCCGTGCCCTGGGCAATTTGCTTCCGAACTTGAATCGAAACCAGGAATTGCTGAGTTTGTGACGAGAGGAACATCTTCAATCAACTGCGTTCGTATCCCGGGTAGCCATGAATTATAATGAGACTTAGGGCCAAACTGGAGTTGCTTGAGAGTTGCATGGCGGTCTATAATCTCAATGGTCAGACGGTTGGATCATAAGTATACTCACCATCCACCACGCACCACTATCAGATTGCTTGACTCGTATGGATTCGATCTTTGATAGAATTGTTTTCACCACCAAGGCCAAAGGGTGCCCTTCGGTGATATTGGTATGAAGCTTTACGTCTGCACTCAGACAACGAGTATCATAGTTGCGTAGAATGAACCAACGTACCTCAAACTTGCAGAGAATGGTATCCAACATTTTCTTCATCCAATCAATCCTACCTGGATCCCGCCTGTACAACGAATACGCTTGGAGCGCTGATTGATGCTCACGCTTCGTCATCTGCTTGTCGACTGAGGCTAATATCTCTGCCAGCATACTTGAGTACTAATTTCAGCACCATTCATTCATAGGTTGGATGTGACCGATGGTACCCCACCTATGAAGCTCTTCGATATTCATCCTCCATGACTCGAAGGATTCCCCTGAACCAGATTGACAGATCTCCCACCGCAATACAATTTCGCCAACCTTCTCCTTGACATAGTCCCCGAATTCCTTCCAGGACCGCTTGCTCTCCCGAAATTCCTGGATGTAGACAGTTCTGGAGAATGATCGATCGGCGCATACGACTTGTTACTCACCCTAACTTTAATTGCTATGGATAACGCTTTTTCTGCTGCCAACCGAAGAGGAGGAAAGACTTCTGAGGCATCTTTCACGACTGACAGGATATGAATGGCAACGTCATTCCTAGCTTCAAGACATTCTTGGAGTTTCTCGCTTGTCAAAATGGACGTCATTCGGGCAGAACGCTCGTGGAAGTTGGGCGGAAGGTCTACCCAAAGTTTGCTTGTTAAGTACCTGAGATCGAAGGGTCCACTATGGCGTCAACAGTTCAGCAGTTTGGTGAGGCACGCATACAGCGCTATCAGCCGTTTCCATGCGATTTGGATTGTTTAATTGCAGATCCACTTGACGCATTTAATGCGGTTGTCTCGATACTATCTCCTCGCTCAACACTGACGAGCATGGGTCCCAATATTTGTTCTTCATGCGATGGGTTTGCTGGGTTTGATTTTAGTTCATGTAGTAGAGCTTTACCAAGGTCATGTAGAAGCCCTGGCCCTAGGGTCCTGTGGACTTCAAGTTAAGCGCGAATCCAGGTCGGCAACGTTACATCGTTTACATCTGTGGGTCCACTGACATGGTAATAGCCTTGTCGATGAGCCACAACCAATACAGTAACCGCGAGTCAAAGTCTTTGTTGCCATGTGCGTGTTGATCGTTCCAAATAGATCTAGATCCAATTCTCACGACTTTGTCTACTGAATATATTACATAATCATTACTAAAAACGTCATTGCGTTGGACTGCTACCTTGCGCATGGGTGCTACCCGCGGTAAATCTGGTCGGGATCACCGAAAGGAGAAACAATCGGGAAAATTTCCGGGCGTTCAGAGAATCAAATCTGCGATTCGTCAGACAACTCGATTATTATCCAAGGTAGTGAACTAACTAAAGAAACAGAATCTGTTAAATACTGAACGAAAGACCTCGCAGGAGAAACTTGATGCCAGGGTCCGTGTAGAGTCCGAACGGCGGCTAAAAATGCTGCAGGATGATCTGGAGAAGACTCAGCTAAAACGGAAAGAGCGTACGATCGCCGCCAGATACCAAAAGGTAAGGCTTATCGTTACCGTTCCTAGATACGCGGACTGAATTTCAGCAGATCAGGCTTATTGGTGAGGGGCTGCCTTGATCCTCTTTGTCGGCACATTGGGCATTTCTGAAAGAGGGATTATCAGAAAAGACAAAGGCTACCCACCGGATAACGAGCACCAAACGCAAGCTGAAGGATCCAACCCTTGATGCGGAGGCACGGAATCAACTCGAAGAGACCTTATTTGAGCAACGAGTAGATCTCAATTACACCATTGTAGGTGACATTGCGTTGTTTCCCTTAGATCTGATTTGACTGTGTGTTCCAGCATTTTCCAGGTCTCAAGAAATATGTCTCACTTTATAAGTTGAACAAGGACGTAGGTGAGGATGCATCCACATCTGCCTCTGTCACGGATGCGACGCGTGAGGAGGTGCGATCCTGGGTTAGCAAATGCACGAAGAACGGGGAGCTGTCAGCTGAGCCAGAGCTGGTCCTGAACAAGAGTACGAATGTGGGAGCCAAGCAACACCCAAGGGGCGATGAGGACGAAGAAGATTACTCCAATGATGAAGGCGTCCCAACCTCGAAGGGGCGAGCCACGAAGCAACCTATTTTCAAATCAAAGTTACGGACGCAAGAGAGAAAGGAGACTTCTGCATCGAACCTTACTCTCGCTGGCGACGACTTCTTTGGAGAGGACGGCTGACATTGTAACATTTTCTGATTACTTTATTCCATGGTATATGGTGTGCTAATGTATTCATGATGCTCATCGCTAATCTACCATTATTCTATGCCAAGTCAGCGGCACGATCCCAACCATGCTCTTTATCCTTTCGTCGCTCCCATCTTCTGCGCCCTTCATGAAGCGCTAATGCAATCCCCGCAAGAGTTAACAAAACAAAGATGTCATGGAACCCCAGCCCCTCGGTCTGGAATACGCTTTGGAACATGGGAACGTAGATGAGGGCCAGCTGGACAATGAAAGAGGTGGAGACAGTTGTGAGCAGCATCTTATTCTGGGTAATACCGCATCCCAATCCACGGTTTTGGATAGCCGATGCGAGGTCCAAGAAGACGAAGCATGTGAAAGTCTGAAACGGGTATCAATATGGATCCAATATTAACTAAAGCTCTGCATTTGACTAACCATGGTCTGATCACGGCGAGACATCCTTCCATCGTCGCTTAGTTCATAAATATAGACGAATAAAGTAAGGAATATCATGACTGATGCGGAAAATAGTACCCGTAGGATGAGACGCCTGGTAATGATCGGTGCATTCTTCGGTCTTGGTGGTTTTTGCATGATTGCCCTGTCCACAGGGTCTACACCCAACGACTGACTTGGTGGCCCTATTTGGAAGGATAGGAACTGTTGGATGTTGTGGAAGATGGATTTGCCTAAGTGAAGAATTTGTGCATCTAAGCATATCGTTCCAAAAGGACAGTATTCAGCCGGAACGCACCCTCTTCGACTGCTGCCAGAATCGTCCCAAAGTTGTCGTCAACTAGGATCACGTCCGCCGCCTCCTTCGCAACATCCGTCCCACTTCCCATTGCAACACCAATGTCTGCCATTTTCAAAGCCGGCGCATCGTTGACTTATGTAGGTAACGTCCCCAAGTTCAGTTCTGTCATCTAATGGTAATCACCAACGGAGAAAACTTACCTCCATCGCCCGTCATGGCCACGACTGCACCTCGAGACTGGAACGCAGAGACAATACGCATCTTGTGCCTAGGCGTCGTGCGAGCAAAAACAGTGATCCCCCCGACACGCTGACACAACATCTGGTCGTCCATCTCATCCATCTCCTTCCCCGTAAGACACCCAACAGAATTGAACGAGCCTTTCCCTGCCGAATTCCCGTTGGCGTAAGATCCGAGCACCGACTTGCCCTGCACTAAAATGCCCAACTGACGAGCGACAGCAAGGGCAGTTTCGACAGCATCACCAGTGATCATTATGACCTTTATCCTGCCAGAGTGTAACGATGCGATCGAATCCGAAATTCCCTTACGCGGAGGATCCATCATGGCTTGGAATCCAGCGAATACAAGATTCTGCTCGCCAATAGTGCCCTCTGCTTCTAGCATGGATACACTGCCAAGTCCGTATGCCATGCCAACCACACGAAGCCCTCGAGAAGAAACGGCTTCAGCTTTCGAAACGATTAGAGAACGAGTTAAAGCATCGAGTTCAGGCGTAACGTCGGCCGAAATGTAATGCCATCTGCAACGAGGTAGGATGACCTCGAGCGCGCCCTTGACGTAATACATTTCGTGCGATTCCGACGTATGTTTACCGCTCACAGCCATCGTCTTCAGCTCGGAGTTGAAAGGTCGCTCTCCCAACATGGTAAAATCCTGAAAAAATGGCATCAGGTCAAGGAAAAGGGCGTCCAAGAAAACGTCATTCGTACGAACCGCCTTAGATGAGGGTATTTGCAGGGTATCAAGGACATTCATGAGGGCGACATCAGTGCTTTGGCCTACATATGAGCCCTCACTGTTGCGAACGGCATTATTGCATAATGCTCCGATTTGGACCGTCTTGAGGAGAGCAGGTGCATAAGTATTTCGTAAGGAGTCGTCTAGTTTTACCAGTTCATCAACTGTGTAAATTTCTGTCACGGTCTGCTCGTTCTTTGTGAGAGTACCTATCCATGACCCATGACTAAAATGCCCACAGGGTATATACCAAACAATGACACATACCGGTTTTATCGCAACATATTACACTAACAGACCCAAGCGCTTCCACGGATGGTAGCTTTTTCACTATCGCCTTGCGTCGCGCCACCCGAAGCACACCCAACGCAAGCGTAACAGTGGTCACAATCGGAAGACCTTCGGGAATTGCAGCAACAGCCAACGACACTATATAAAACACCCCAAAGAGAAAAAATTAACATCTCATCGGACATAGTAGAGAAAACGACATCACCTCCTATAGTGAACATCTCCAACCATCCTCGGCTCTGAACGACACCTATAAGACAGATGACACCGATAATCCCAAAGGATATTTTGCTGAGCTTTGTCGCCAATTCGTCCATCGACGACTGTAGCGGCGTCCGCTTCTCCTCAATCTAGGGCCCAGAGCATTATTTCCATGGGCCATACGCCCTATCCCAAACAAGCTAAAACGATGCTATCACATACGTTTTGTAACGTGCTAAAGATGGCACCAAACTCCGTCTGCTGTCCCGTAGAGATTGTCACTCCAGTACCACGACCTGAAATCCGAATGACAAAAAAAAAATTCGTCAAGGTCCCCAGCAGATGTGTCACGATCTACATACCATTCTTAACCAAAGTACCCATAAATGCTATAGATGTTCGCTCTCCCAATGGGGCACCAAACCGCGAAGGCTCTGCCGTCTTCTCAACAGCATTCGACTCCCCGGTTAATGATGATTCATCGACTTCAAGATCCAACGCAGTTATCAAGCGAACATCGGAAGGTATCCGGTCGCCTACTGTAAATGAGACGATATCACCTGGGAGGAGTTCATTGGCGAGGACTGTCGTTGTCCGTGAATCACTGGAAGGAAAGTGGATGAATGAGACTTTCATTTTCGACTCGACATCCAAGAAGGGATCGATCGCTCACCGTAGTAGATGACAATGATGAGGTACGAGACGAGTAAGTGCTTGTAATGACTGCTCCGACCTTCGTTCTTGCACAAAACCCACTGAATGAAAATAAATCTCGTTAATTTGGGGGGACGTAAAGAGAAAGAAAGAGTCAAAAATTGTTCACCAGTAAGAACGATGAGAAGAGCAATTGTAATGCTCGCAGCATCATCAATATTACCCATAACAGCGCTAATGAATGCGCTTCCTAATAAAAGTAAATTTAAAGGGCTCTCATAGATAGTCTCTATGAATTTTTGGACCAAATTAACTGAGGGAGCGACGGAAAATTCATTATAGCCGTATACAGCACGAAGGTCTCGTACGACAGAGGACGAGAGACCAGTTGACGGATCCACACGAAAATCTTGAAGGGTTTCCTATGATATCACACATACCCCAAAAAGGATGAGTTTCGATGCTGCACGCCTAGGTAAGGTCATACCAAACACAGACGTACAAACTTACCTGAACAGTTCGGTGGGCAAACTTGGACGAAAGCGGTTCCGGGCCCTCTCTTCCCGCAAATTGGCCCATCTCAATTGTGTCATATCCTCCACTCCCATTATCCAAGAACCTCTCCAAACCGAGGAAATTAGCCACACGACGAACGATCCCATCCGGTGGACCAGCAGGAATGATACCATCCTTACTTGCTTGGCGAGACCGAGGGCTATGTAAGACGGAATCTTGGGTTTGGCGACGGAGTGTGGTACTAAAGCTGAAGTTGGAGGCAACTTCAGGGGACGTTGAGATAGGTTCCATCATATGAGAAGCCGCATCATGTAGGCCTGAGTCCGTTTCGAGAGTAAGCGAAGTAAATTGTGCTGAAGCAAGTGGTGATTCTGCTATTTTGGATGTGTGATGGTGGTCTGAGAAGTTCTGCGGAGGGCATGCGGTCCCATTCACAGGGATGGAACCAACTCTCCGAGGAGGACCCGCATTTTGAGGTGTATAGTCTCGAAGTGCAGTATCATGCACGTAATTACCATCGCCATTAGTGAAGGCACTACCATTGGAATTCATGTAGGTGGTACGAGGTGAGCCATTTACTTTATTCCGATTATAAGAGTTGGCCGCAGAATAGCTGGACGAAGCACTACGGATATGATACTCGTCTCGATAAACGGGCTCAACAGGTGAATGCTTCTTGTCAGTGTAAGTTGGCATTTGCGGAGGCAAAGTGTCAAAGGGATTATCCCAGCGGAAGGCGGGATTGACTCCGGCGAAAGACCGGTGTCTTGGTTGAAGGGAGACAGCTGCAGAGCGTCAAAAAAATCGGACACGCAAATAAGGGCGATGCAGCGACTTGTTGACTGTCACAACGCCGGAACAGCACGTGATGCTACACGTGCAATTAAGTCGATAACTTTCCTCACACACTCCGAAAGGGCCCCGGTTAAAAACCCGGAACGAATCACAACATAATATCAACAGAATATTGTAGATAAACCACCATCAAAACAAAGGCAAGACCCACACAATCAACTAGTTATGATGTCTACATCATTAGCGTGTCACAATGCAACCGCGTATGCACCAAACGCAACTCCTCCAAGAGCGACAGCAAGAACAGACTTCATTCCAAAGTTGATGTTCACCGCAGGCACAGCCGCTCCAGACTTGTGAGTGCTTGTGGTAGTACTCGAGCTAACAGATCCTGAACTGGAGCCCGAACTGGAGCCCGAACTGGTGGTGGAAGAGGAGTTACCAGATTGCGATGCAAGGGAGATCGTGGACGTGAGACTCGCAGGAAGCGAGAAAGTCGTGGTAGCATCTGAGACAATACAAGTCAGTCAATGCTGAATCTGATCCAGGATTAACGCACATTTCGCGCAGAGACTCTTCAGCGCAGCCTGAGCCGTCGCGACATCCGCTGAATTGCAATTCTCGAGAGCGCAAACGCCAGCAGCATCGAAGAAAGCCTCACTGTGAATAGGGTTCAGCAATTCATTCAAATCCTGCATTCGAGCCCGGGACTCACTTGTTGCAAATGCACTGTTCGTTTGTACGCGGACACGTGTTAGAAAGAGAAAGAAAAAACAGAGAAAGAGACCAGATCACGAACAGGAAAGTTCGTCCTGTTAATTTCCAGTTAGAAGACGCGACAACAGATCTATGGAATCAAACAGAATCTTACAATCCACCACTGCACGATGAGTTTGTGGCCGCCTTGGTAGCGCAGTCGGAGGCGCACTTTGGAATGTTCTGCGCGGCGACGAAGGCAGCAGCGAAGGGAATAATAACAGCAACGAGACGGAAGATAGCAACCATTGCAGATGGCGGACAGAAGTAAGGAGAACTAGGAAGGCCGTGACCGACTTTATATACTTTATACAGTTCGGATCCAATTGATCGACTCAACATCACCTCTTAAGTGTTGTGTTAGCACAGGAGTACTGTGAAACATAGGACAAACAACAACAAGGAAAACCAGGATCAGACCACCAGAAGCCATGCACCCTCCGACCAATTTGTCATCTGTAGGATACTCCCTCCATGTACCTACTTCGTAAACCCGGGAGGAGGGCCACACTGCAATGTCGCGTTATAACGTGACCGGGGTAACGAATGATTGAACATCGTCATGATGGAACAAGGAATAATTATGTAAATGATTTAGTTGAGGGGCGGATGCGTGCGAAGCAGACTCATCGGTGTGAATAATAACTACGCCAATTGGACAAATTGGAGGACACTCGGAGGATCCAATACCCAGTTACTTAGTACCATGATTTTCTCAAGGGTGGTCGAGACATGGAGGAACGTTGCCCAGATCGGTGTAAGGCTAATTTTGGATCTCAATTAACTCAAAATGTACGTTGGACCTCATAATAAAGGCTATGACAAGGATATGCACTGCTCCATCGTGGTTATAATAAAAGAGGCTACATCATGCTAGCGGAGTCCATAACATGCATAAATATCGATAAATAACACACAACACGTGTAATGGCCAACGCGTACCCATTAAACCCGATTCCCCACGACCCACTTTTTACTTGGACAAGCGTGTATGTCTTGAATGAGCGGGTGTATTGAGATGCCCACTGACCAGTATACTTCCCCTGAGCTACTGCAACCGCCCATGTGTTAAGATTGCAGTCCGCCAGTGACGACGCGCACGGAACGATGGTCCAGGAAGCCGCAATTGGTGGCGTTAGCGCCGCAGGGTACTATAGTCGACGCAGGGTTCTATTTTCTCCTTGGCTACGTTGTTTCCTTGGCAATTAATCGGTACCCACGTTTCATTCTATTTTCAACTCTTGTTCACACACTTCGCATCTCTGAGGCAATTGACACCAGTCTCGTGCCTCAGCGTTACGTTCTGATCCCATGCAGAGATGTGGTTTAAAGATACAGTTCATAACTGTTTTCTTCCGAAATTCTATCCTTAGATTAAGCAGCGGCTCGCATTAAATATCCCATGTCTGTTCGCACCACTTTTCTGAGTCGGTACTTTAGGTTCGGCGCCGGGAGCCCCAGACGAAACATTGTAGAATACCCGCGATCGGGGGCAAAGCCTCCAAAGGTTCCCAATCACCGCCTACTCCTTCCTGCTCGTACTACGCTTGACTGGTGAGTCGAACCACAGCGCGACTTAACATAAGTACTTATATTAGGGTCAGCTGAGTGAAATATCAGTCCGTCGGATATCGCATTCAGGTGATACAGTATATGGGTTATGAAGAAATGGACACGAGGATCAATTGGTGTATTGACCAATTGATTGCTTGGTTCACGACCAGACCAAAGCAGAGTGTCCCCAGGGATGTCTGTATACGAAGTGGAACAGAAGAAAAATGAACGAGAGCCGAGCTGCATGTTGGGACGATGAGCGGGACATCTTCAACAACTTTAACCTGCGCAGCTGCACAAAGTTAGTACCATGCGCTATATATCATACTGTACGCTTGTAAACAAGCTCCATCACACTCATTGCCTACCTCATGCATACTCATGCGAATATGTAGCATTTGTATCGTATTGCGCATCTCCCCCTTTCCCCTGTTGACACCGCCTATTTAATTTCTCGTTGTGCTGATATTGCATTGTCTTTGAACATGCATTTTCTGTCTCGCACACCGGGGTCACACGCCAGTCGCTCTATCGTTACCGGCCTGTGTAGGCATCTCTAGTTAAATGCCGAGGTGACGGCGCGAGGTCATGTCATGTCAGCCGGTGTTCAACTCCCGATTATTCCATTTTCCATTCAAGAAAAGTCTTACCACCACTCATTTCTGAATCCGTCCGATTAGAAGACCTTGCGCAAAAAAATAGGAGTCCCAGCTGTAGTCAACTCTTGAAGGGATGTCATGCTCTGGAGAGGTAATAGCGTAGCAAAGTGAGGGATTCCTTTTTGGGAATTAATTGGTTTAGTGTGCACTTACCCGAGTACTTTTTGATAATTCGTGAACGGCTATTGGCTAGGAACGCACTGCAGTTGAATAGATGAATCACTTAGGGCCTCGGCCACTAGAATGACGTACCTTGCTACTTTACATTAAGCAGATATCTGGCTCAAACTAAAAACATCGTCGATATATATATATCCACAGTGACATTCTTCCTCCTCACGTAATGGGCCTCCAAAGACAGTAGGAATAACTTTCGCATGAGTATCCCATCACCAAACACTCCGTATTTAGGCCGACTTTCGCAATATATAGTTTATTCCTCCATTCCGATACAAAATTGGATGCGTTAGAAGGCTTGAATATCTCAGAACACATGCACCGGATAGTTTAGAGAGTCCTCTTCATGGATGATCATGCTCGAGAGCGGTTGCCAAAAGCTAAAACGTCGTGTCCAAACATCTTGGTCCCTGCATTTCCCCCCGCGATTGCCTTGAAGTCGACATGACAAGATGACCAACAGGCGCGTCAAAAGTTATCAAAAGAGTATAGATTTTTCGTACTGTACAATAGAAATACGACCCAACCATTCAGTGAAAAGCTGGAAGGATGAAATACCAGGAGTAAACAGTGAAGAAAGCGAATGTGCCCCAATTTCACGGTAAACAATTAATAGTAAGTACCCTCCATCCCACCAAGCTAGAGGGATACAAGAATAAGTTACTACTGAGGAAGGTCATGAGATTTGATAAAGAATGGTGGTCTATGTGTGAAAGTGTCTAGCCGACTCGGCAGGGAAAGGCTGTAGACAGGACGACTAAATATTCAACAAGCTACGCTCCAGGAGACCCAAAATGTCAGATAAGTCAAGGGGAATTTCCCAACGCCACGAGCAACGGTAATCATGAATCCCTCCAGGAATGTGTGGATCAAGACTGATGGGGCTTCTCTATGAGGATTGGGCAGCTTGTAAATGCTCTACAATCTTAGCCGCAACTGCCTTGCCGTCAATACGAATATTATTCCCATGAAAGTCGCCTTCCATGTTTATTGGTGGCAACCTAGCATGCCCAAAATGCCTGTCGACCGAATGTCAAGCCAAAGTGGGTCACGCGACAGAGTATGGCTACTTACCTGCTGCCCCACCAGCCGTAGTACTCGATATCAAGTTGTCTCACTGTGATAGTGATGAACGACGCGTTGGAAATTAGGAACTAACTCAATGAATAAAATGGGCGTACTGGGATACTCATAATCGGTGGAGAAGCCATTCTCAACAAAGAACTCCATTAATATCGGCCTGCGGCGGGGATCCATCCAGATCGCATGAGTTAAGCCATTGCCATGGATACCGAGCATCAC
>WNFI01438734.1_pt1 | contig 17140 bp, 19 predicted proteins | sample 5400471 | NCBI WGS metagenome assembly WNFI01 (sample SAMN13153348, study PRJNA577476) | soil metagenome | isolation source: 100 cm saprolite on Douglas fir-dominated hillslope | place: USA:California | collected 2013-09-17 | reverse complement strand
GCTGCCGCGACGGTGGGTTTGACGCTGGAGAATGCTCTGGCGCACCGGGCTTTGCAACAGGAGAAGGACCGGCTTCTGGTTCTACTGAAGGCTGGCGCCAGTGTCGCCGCAGACTTCGAGGTGCAACGGGACTTTCCCAAAATCTCGGCTTACGTGCGGCGGCTCAAGAGTCATGAGTTCGCCAGCCTCACATTGCGAGACCGCGCCAAAGGTTTTTACCGGCACATCCTGGACTTTCCCCTGGGTAAGGGGATTCTTGTCCCGGATGCGAACATGTCGATCGATGACAGTCCAGTGGAAAAGACCCTTCATGCACGCACTCCCATAATTTTCTCGCGTCAAGGAATCGCCGCCTTCGATTGCCGATTCACCTCCGATCTTTTGCAGGAAGGCATCAAGTGTCTATGTTGTGTTCCCTTAACCTCTTCCAAGGAAATTCTCGGTACCTTCAATTTGGGCAGCACGCGGGAGGATGCCTTCAAACCCGAGGATTTTAGTCTGCTGCAACAAGGAGCGACACAAATTGCGGCGGCCTTGGAAAACGAGCGTGCCAATCGCGAGATTAAACAACTTAAAAATCGCCTTACGCAGGAGAAGCAATACCTGGAGGGCGAGATACGGGCGCAGCTGCATTTCGAAGAAATTATCGGTGATAGTCCAGCGCTAAAACGAATTTTGGAACAGGTGGCTACCGTCGCAGTCAGCGACGCGACGGTTCTGATTTTGGGCGAGACTGGAACCGGAAAGGAGTTAATTGCCCGTGCCATCCATCGGTTAAGCCTGAGGAAAGAAGCGGCCTTCATCAAAATGAATTGTGCCGCGATTCCTACCGGACTGCTGGAGAGTGAGCTGTTTGGGCATGAGAAGGGAGCTTTCACTGGAGCAGTAAGCCAAAAGATTGGACGCCTGGAATTAGCGGATCGCGGAACGCTGTTTCTGGACGAGGTTGGGGAAATCCCACTCGATCTGCAGCCCAAGTTGTTGCGGGTGTTGCAGGATCAGGAGTTTGAACGACTGGGGGGCATCAAGACCACGAAAGTAAATTTGCGCTTGATCGCTGCCACCAATCGAGACCTGACGAAGAGTGTTTCCGAGCACGAGTTCCGCAGCGACTTGTTCTATCGACTGAATGTTTTCCCGATCCATATGCCGCCGTTACGCGAGCGGCGTGAAGACATTCCCATGCTGGTGCGGCACTTTGTCCACAAATATGCGTTGCGCATGGGCCGGCAAATCGAGGGCATCTCCGCCGAAACGATGGAAGCGCTGACCAGTTGGCATTGGCCTGGAAATGTTCGCGAGTTGGAAAACTTTATGGAGAGGTCAGTCATCCTCAGCGAAGGGCCAGTCCTGAAGGTTCCCTTGACAGAGTTGCTTACCTCCAGAGAGGCTGCCAACGCTTCAGGCGATACCTTGGACAGTGCGGACCGGGAGCACATCATCCGCGTTCTGCGCGAAAGCGGAGGCATTATCTCCGGACCCGGAGGAGCCGCGGCTAGGCTCGGATTAAAAAGAACTACGCTCCAGTCCAAGATGCAACGATTAAGAATCGTACGCGAGGACTACTCTGGGCCACATCGAACATAATGTTTTCCGAAACGGTCGCATTTTTCGGTTTCCAGGTTGCGGCTGTGACTTCTAATCGGCACCATTGCCGAATGTTCGGCGGGTAAGAGAACGCTCCGGTGAGTTCTCCTTTCGGAACTCGTTCCAAACAGGGAAGTTCCGCCATTCCTCTCTCTGAACCATTTTGGAACGACACTTGCACTATTAGGGGCAATCACTGCCTCTGGCCAGCCAGCGATCTTCAGTGCTGCCCTCAGCAGGGACAAGGCCCCAGCCCTCCCCCAATAGTTCGTGTTGCCAAGGCGGGTTGCCTTAACGGAGTTAGTACAAGTGCTAGCAGTGAACAAGTGGCATTCGACCAATCCCGGTCTCGATGAGGGCGTACTGGCGATCGCGGTTGCTCCTTGCAACGACCCTTTTCGCGATCTAAGTGATCAAACTCTGATTTATTCCGGTTGGAATCAAGCTGTGACCGAGGAACTGACCTTCCCGCAGGCCAGTCTTGTGACCAAGCCAGAGATTGGCTCAAGCGAAATCGACCCGCTTTATTTGTTTGCCTGCCACATCGAATGGGAACGGCGGGAAGACGCGGGAGGCGCTTGGGAGTTAATTGCTGCGGCTCAGAGTTCGCAGAGCGACAGTCGGGCTCACGCCCGTGCTCTGTTGGCTGCTTCGCGTCACTTTGGGGGAAGCGGTCTGGGGACGCTGAGCGAAACCCGTCGCCAGAAACGCCATCCCGTCGAGGAGGAGAATATGAAAGTTCCGTACGGCCTTGAAGTCGGTGAAGACTTCACTACTTGCAGCTATATGAAGCAAGGTTTTTTTTGTGGCCTCTCCGAACCCGTTCTGCGGGCGCTTGATCATGCGAGTCACAAGAGCACCGTGCCGGCGGGAGCGATCTTATTTGTCGAGGGTCAAAGTCCGCGTGGAATGTTCATCCTCTGCTCCGGCCGCGTGAAGCTCTCTACCACTTCACGGGAGGGCAAAATTTTGGTGCTGAAAACGGCCGAGGCTGGAGAAGCTCTGGGACTGAGCGCCGCTATTTCAGGCATGGGTTTTGAAATGACGGCCGAAACTGCGACCACCTGTCAGATGTACTTTATCGATCGCAAGAATCTATTGAATTTACTACAAAACTATAGCGAAGTTGGCCTGCATGCCGCGCAGTCTCTGAGCCGCGACTTTCGTGCCGCCTATCGCGACATCCATGATCTGGTGCTGACACGTTCGTCGGCTGGGAAGCTTGCGAGGTTGCTGTTGTCGCACTCCCCGGATCCCGATGCTGCGGAGAATTTTGATTCAGAGGTTCGTTCTTCCCCGATGACGCATGAAGAGATGGCCCAGCGTATTGGATCCTCACGGGAAACGGTTACTCGGTTGCTCACCGATTTGAAGAGGAAGCAGCTAATCGGTCTCGATGGACCAAAATTGGTCATTCGTGATCGGACGGCACTAGAGGCCTTGGCAGTCTAACCTTTCCCCCACTACGACCGGAGGGAGGCCCTCTTCTCTCTCAGCCTTCCTCCGGTTTTGTACTGGAAGATCGCGCAAGAGCTTCCAGTGGGCTGAATCGACCGATGCATACCGGAACGTTGATCAACGACTTGTTCGCGGTGGTGGAGAAGGCCGAGGTTTCCGCCACGCCACACCCACTTGAGTGCGCGGTTTGCCAAACTCATCCCCATCCTAAATCGGGAATCGGAGTGCCAAAACAGACCCCTTCAGAGGCCGAACAGTTCGCGCATCCGCTTAGTCTGAGCGCGGCTGACCGGGACCTCAGTTTGCTTCTTATCATCCATGCGCAGCTGATAAGAGCTCTTGAACCAAGGGACCACTTCACGGATACGGTTGATATTCACCAGGTAGGAACGATGCGCCCGCCAAAACAGATTCGCATCTAGGCTGCTCAATAACTCTTCCAGCGTCCGGCAGTTCGATTGTCCTTCCATGCCGCTAGGGCCGCCGGTCACCACTGTGATGACTCCATCCTCGATGGAGGCGTAACAGATGTCCTTCTGATCGACCAGGAACATCCGCCCGATGGTTTTCAGCAGAATCTTCGACGTGCTTTGCTTCTGCGACTCCAGCATTCGGACGAGGGTTTCGATCTTTTCCGCAGGTGAAGCATCGCCTTCTTGCTTGGTCCGCGCCCTTTGTAGAGACTGCGCTACCCGCTTTTTGTCGAAGGGTTTTAGCAAATAATCAACCGCGTTGACTTCGAACGCTTTCACCGCGTACTGGTCAAAAGCGGTGGCGAAGACAATCTTGGGGAGCGCTATCTTTTTGTCGAGCAGTTTTTTGATGACTCCGAAGCCATCAAGGCCGGGCATTTGCACATCGAGGAAGACCAGATCGGGACTGTGTTCCTTAATGAGGCTGACCGCCTCTAGGCCGTTTTTTCCCTGGGCCACGACGTTGACGTCACCTGCGCCTTTGAGGAGATAAGCGAGTTCGTCGCGGGCAAGCTGTTCGTCGTCCACGATCACTGCGGATAAGGACATCGGTGCTCCGGAAACCGCTAGAAAACCCCGTGAAAATAGTATAGTAGGCGGATTTTCTCAGCGCAATGCGGTAAGTGCCTAGGGCTGCGATGCCTTTGGCTTCGCAGCGCCGAACGTTCTCTTGGTATAGCCCGATGGAATCTCAAATAAGTCCGCTGGCTGCGGACCCGCTTTGATGTTCCGCAACTCTCCCGCTCCCACTGGCCCCTTCCACTTCACCGGAAAGTGCAATTCGGCATCGATCCAGATGCTGCTGATTGCACCCTTGGCCGACGTTGCTTCATATTTCGCGGTGTCACGTCCATTCACAACTTCATGGCCCGCCTTCCGGCATTTCTCTTTTTCCGTATGCGCCATTTTCTGCCACTCGCTACAGGCATCTTCCACGTCTTTGGGCTGAAAAAACGTGACACCCTGCCCGGGGATTTGTGCGCGAGTTTCTTGCACGTAAAGGTGTTGCTGCGGCATCAGCACGATCGATGTCCCGGAGGCGAGATTGACGATCATGATGCTATTGGTGCGGCCACTCTTGTCCTGACCTTGAAAACGCAGCTTGTCCTTGATCGAGAAAATCTTGGTCTGAAAGGTATTGCTGGCAGCCGACAGGTTCACAATCTCAGCCGAGAAGTCGGTCTGCGCGAATGCTGCGGCGCAGGCCCACAAGAGGGCAAAACCAACGGAGATGCAAGTGGTGATTCGAAGCACGTAGTCCTTATGTTCCTTTGCCCTACTGATACTGCATCATGCCGCCCATGTCCATCTTAGTGTAGCCCGAAGGCACTTCAAATAAGCTCGATTGCTGGCTGCCTTCCTGAATGTTGCGCAGTTCGCCCCCGCTGTTTTTGCCCTGCCATTTCACGGGGAAACGCAATTTTGGATCGAGCCACACGTCGCTGGTCTCGCCACTTGAATTCGTGCCCTCGTACTTCACGGTGCTTCGTCCGTTGACTGTCTCGTTGCCGATCTTGTGGCAAGTCCCACCTTTGTTCTTCGCCAGTTTGAGCCAGTCGCCGCAAGCGTTCTCAACGTCGCCGGTGCGGAAGAAAGAATAAGACATTCCCCGCGTTTGGGCCTGCGCGGGCATTTCCATATACATGTGTTGCTGGTCCATGATGACGAGCGCAGTCTCGGTCGCGAAATTCATGATGTATGCGCCGCCGCCCCGGGCGTTGCGTTCCTGCGACTCGATCCTCATCTTGTCTTTTGCGAAATAAATCTTGGCCTGGACAGGGTTGTCTGATTTCTGAGTGTTAACAATCTCCGCCGAGAATTCAGTCTGCCCCAGCGCAAAATTCGCAGCCAGCAGGACTGCGATGAAACACGAGTTACGGATGATCAATCGAAGCATGCCATTCTCCTCAATTCAATGTGGCGCCCGAATGTTGCGATGCAGATGCGCAGTGCGAGAAGCGGAGAAAGCATAGCAGAAGTCACTGCTCTGCTAGCGGTAGCGGAACAAGAATGATCACCTGTTACCTCCGGCTCGGCGTTACGTCACATTTTCCAGCGCCAGCGCCATACCCATCCCGCCGCTTACGCATAGTGTCGCCACACCGCGCCTCGTGTTGCGTTTAAGCATCTCGTGCAGCAGCGTAACTGTGATGCGCGTTCCGGTGCAGCCGATAGGATGACCCAGCGCGATCGCTCCACCGTTCACATTGAGTTTGTCTCGGTTGAAATTGAGCACTCGGTCGCAAGCCAGCACTTGTGCTGCGAAAGCTTCATTCAGCTCGATCAACCCGAAATCTGAGACTTTAAGATTATGTTTCTCCGCCAGCTTTTCCATCGCGGGGACGGGCCCAATCCCCATGGTTCGGGGATCAACGCCGGCAGTAGTGACGGCGGCAATTCGCGCCAGCGGCTTCAGGCCGTTCTGTTTGACGAAGTGTTCGCTCGCCACAACCATAGCCGCCGCTCCGTCCGTGATGCCAGATGAATTACCCGCCGTAATCGTTCCCTCAGTCTCTCCGCCCTTCGCAAACACAGGCGCGAGCTTGCCTAACTTTTCCAGACTCGCGTCAGCGAAGGGATGCTCGTCGCGGCTGAATATAGTGGTGCCTTTCTTGCCTTCGATCGTCACCGGAGCAATCTCCGCATCGAAGCGTCCCGCAGCAATGGCACGGGCGGCGCGCTTTTGCGACATCAAGGCGTATTCGTCCTGCTCGTCGCGCATGATCTTATATTGCTCGGCCAAAACCTCTGCGGTTTCGCCCATCACCATCTTCGCCATCGGACAAAAGAATCCGTCGCGGTACATGCCATCCACCAACTCCTGATTTCCCAGGCGAAATCCCCAACGTGCTTCCAAATAGTAAGGAAGCCGCGACATCGACTCTGTGCCCCCCGCCAAAATGCAGCTCGCATCTCCGAGCAGGATCGACTGATAAGCCAGAGCAATTGCCTTCAATCCCGAGGCGCAAGCCTTATTGACGGTGAACGCGGGAACTTCTTGAGGCACGCCACTGCGGATGGAAATCTGCCGCGCCGGATTCGGCCCTCCTCCGGCCTGCCGGGCATTACCGAAAATTGTCTCCTGCACCTGCTCGGGTTGAATTCCAGCTCTTTCCATCGCCGCTTTCGCCGCGACTACGCCCATATCGGCCGCAGTCAACGATGCCAGCGATCCGCCAAATTTTCCGATCGGTGTCCGCACGCCCGAGAGAATGTAAACAGCTTGCAAGCTCGCCTCCGAGAAAATCCAGTCTAGCAGGAGTCGATCCGAGGGTATATTCTATGAGCACCTAAAAAGGTGCCCGGAGAAAACCATCATGCTTGACCTCACTCAAGATATTCAGTCCTTGACTACCTTTCGCCGCCGTTCGGCAGACTTCCTGAAACAACTGCGGAAGAGCAAGCGTCCAGTAGTCCTCACAGTGAAAGGAAAGGCGGCCGCCGTCGTTCAGGACGCAGAAGCTTACCAACGGCTCCTCGACATAGCCGCCGCTGCCGATGCGCGTGAAGGGATTCGCCAGGGGTTGGAACAGTCAAGAAAGGGGCGAGGCCAGCCAGCGCGTGAGTTCTTTGAGGAGTTCGACGCCAAGATAAAGAAAAAGTATGGCTTACTTCGTTAAACTCATGCCCCGAGCCAAACGAGATCTGAGACGGCTCTTCGCGCAGATTCACGCAGGCGAATCTGAGGCAGCCCTCCGGTGGTATCAGAATCTCCAGGAAGAAATCTTCAGCCTGGAGGAAACTCCCAATCGGTGCCCTGTCACTACTGAGAGCATCAGCTTGCGGCATTTGTTGTTCGGTCGCAAGCCGCACGTCTATCGCGTCATCTACCGCGTGCTGGAAGAAAAGAAGCAAGTCGATGTCCTCCACATTCGTCACGGAGCCCGGCACAGATTTCGCAAGTCTGACATAGAGTGACGAGGGCACTCGCTCGCCGCCATGTCATGAATTGTCTTCCCGCGCTATACTACCTCCGGCGTACAGGACGCCACCCGTCCGCGGACAGGACCGAGTCCACCTGAGCGATACCAGAAAAATAAGGTTCTAACGAACCTCCTTTTTTCGCCCGACCCTGCGGACCCGGGCACGACCACCAAGGAGGTCCGTGCATGGCCAAGCGTTTCTACGACCGTTACTTTCCCGTCCGTCCCAACCTCGAACAACTCAAACATCAAGCCAAAGATATGCTGCGCGCCATTCGGCAAGGCGACGATGAGGCAGCCGCAGAGCTGCGCAAGCATCAACCCAAACCAGTCGCGCCATCCGATGCCAAGCTAGCCGATGCTCAACTCGTGCTCGCCCTTAGCTACGGACTGTCGAGCTGGCCGCGGCTCGTTACTGCCTGCGGCATGACCGACGCCATTTGGCGTGGTGACGTCGATGCCGTCCGCGCTTTGATAACGAAGAATCCTCGGCTTCTGCATGAAGCTGCCCGCGGGATAGCCGACAGCAACTGGGGACCACCCATGTCGTACGCCGCCAACGTTGGGCAGGATGCGATCATCCAAATGCTCCGCGGTCTTGGTGCGACCGACTTGCAGCACGCCTTCGACCGAGCCTGCCTGCAAGGCAAAATCGAAACTGCGCGAAAGCTCTACGCGATGGGCGCTCGCCCAATGCCAGGCTGCGTAATGGGACCATGTGAAACATTGAATGCAGCAGGCCTGTCGCTTCTATTCGAACTCGGCGCTGAATTTGCGGACGAGCAGGGCGACCACCTTGCTCCCGTCGCGCTGCTGCTGGAAATCTATTCTCGCGGTCCCAGGCATAAACACGAATGCCTCGAACTCGTCGCGGCACGCGGTGTCGCTCTTCCCGATACGCCCACGATGGCAGTCCATCGCGGCCGCCTCGATCTGCTCGAAACGCACCTACACCGCGATCCGAATTTGCTGGCCCGGACGTTTTCCCATGAAGAAATCTATCCGCCCGAACTTGGATGCCACGCGGATCATTCGCTCGCGTTGCACGGCACTCCGCTAGCGGGCGCAACCCTGCTGCACATGTGCGTCGACTTCGATGAAATCGAGATCGCGCGTTGTCTCATCGACCGCGGCATGGATGTGAACGTTAAGGCCGAGGTAGACTCCGACGGCTTCGGCGGTCACACGCCGCTATTCGGATGTGTAGTCTCGCAGTCTTACCTGTGCGGCCTTCAGCAGGACGCCGCCTTCGCCCGCCTGCTCCTCGACCGCGGCGCCGATCCCAACGCCCGCGCGTCATTGCGCAAACGCCTGCGTTTCGTCAAAGACGAATCCATGCACGAATTTCGGGACGTGACGCCCCTAAGCTGGGGTGAGCGCTTCCACGAACAGGATTGGGTAAACAGGACGGCGATGAGGTTGATTGCGGAGCGCGGCGGATATCGGTGAGAAACGGGAGCGGTCTGCGAGGCCATGATCCGCCGAATTTGCAGATCGGCGTACGCGCGGTGGAGGCAATGTGGCGGCTTGCAAGCTGCCACCTCCAAACGCTTGAGTCTGGCAGGAAGGGTACCGACGGGTTGTCAGCCTCGTTTTTTGGGCCGGATGTTGATCAGCGGCTTGCCGTTGGCTTGACGCATCCGATTCAGTGCTTTGAGGGTTTCCACATATTGTCGCCTCACTCGCATCGGTGCTGCAGGATCCTTCATTTCTGCAACTGCCTCGAACAATTCGCGGTCCGCGGCTTCTTCCAAGTGCCGATCATTAGCAGGCCTTCGGTCAGGGAGATAGTCGAGTTCCCATGAGGCATTTCTGTATGGTTTTCCGAGAGCTATGACCTTGATTCGCTGCTGAATCAAGGGGATCTCCCCACTAACTGAAGGGTGCACAAAAATTCGGATCCCCTTACCGCCGCATTGCTCCGCAGCATGGGCATATACGACCGCTGTGCCTACAAACAGGGAGCGGGCCACAACCGTTGCTCCTGAGATTTCGGTCGAAAACTTGAGCGGATAGAACGTGCCTCTTCCGATCCCCATTCGAACTGGAACCTTCGCCTTGACAAAGCCCCGCATTAAAGCCGTCGCTGCCAAGGCCGCGCGGATTGAGTTGCCAAATTCCAAGAAGGCGCAGTCCGAGAAGAGCATCGCTTGGAGAGCACCGTTCAACCCGTTCTCAAACACACAGGTGTCGAGCACCCGAGTGAAGCGGTTGAACCGGTTGGACATCTCGCTAGTTGACGAAAACTGGTAGCCCGCTTTGTCAGGTGGGTGATGAATGACCCGCAGGCGGAACCTAACCTCCGGCATAATAAGAGTTTGCCTCGATCTCACCGGACTCTTCCGGAACAAGGATATAAGACCTGTGTTAATGATTCGTCTGGCGCGCCGGGGTGCGCGCAAACAACCGCACTATCGCATTGTGGTCATTGAGAAGGAACGCGCGCGCAACGGCCGTCCGGTGGAAGTGGTCGGGACCTACAATCCCCGCACCAACCCCGCCAGCGTCGAGTTGAAGCGGGATCGCGTCGAGTATTGGGTGTCGAAGGGCGCTCAGATGTCGGACCGTGTGGGCAAGCTGTTCTCGAAGCCCGCGGCTCCGGCCACGGCCGGCTCGGCCGCGTAAGGCTGCGACTCTGGTAGGGTTCGACTCGGGAAAGGACACGGATCGGGAAGGGCACGACTTTAGTTTTTAGCCTGCCCTGAGCGAGCGAAGCGACCGAACGGGTGCCGTAAGCGCTGCCCTTTGATTGCGGCTTTAGCCGCTGAGGTCATTTGAGCCCCGCCCACAATTTTTAATTCCAAGCTAGAGAATGCAAGTTTATGACTGAGCCTTCTGGAAATATTTGCGCGCTGGTGGAGTACATCGCGAAGTCGCTGGTCGACGCCACGGACGAAGTTTTCGTCGAGCAGCTTGACGGCGACGTCATCGAGTTGGAAGTCGCGGAGAACGAAGTCGGCAAAATTATTGGACGGCAAGGCCGCACGGCTCGCGCCCTGCGCGCACTGTTGAGCGCCGCAGGCCATCGCGCGCACAAGCGCTACACGCTGGAAATCGTCGACTAGTCGACCACGGGCATGGCGACCGACGGCGAATATGTCACGCTAGCGCTGGTCCTGAAAACGCAAGGCCGGCATGGAGAAGTTGCCGCCGAAGTTCATAGCGGTGTGCCGGAGAGATTCGCGGAAGGCATGAAGCTTTTCGCTCTGCCACGAGCGGAAGTCTCGGGTAAGGCTCAGCGGCGCGAGTTGGAGGTCGAAGACTTCTGGCCGCACAAGGAATTACTGGTTCTAAAGTTTCGCGGTGTGGATTCAATCTCTGATGCAGAGACTCTGATCGGGAGCGAATTACAGGTTCCGCGCAACCAGCGGGCTAGTTTAGATCCAGGCTGGAATTACGTTAGCGACTTGGCAGGTTGTTCGGTCTTCGATCAAGGCCGCGAAATTGGCCGTATCGAAGACGTAGTATTTGGGGCAGGCGAAGCGCCGCTGTTAATCGTGGCTGACGGCTCGGGTAAAAAGTTTGATGTGCCCTTCGCCGAAGCGTATTTGGTAAGTGTTGATCTAGCCGCGAAGCAGGTGCGGATGAGTCTTCCCGAAGGATTGCTTGAGGTCAACGCTCCGGTAACTGCGGAAGAAAAGAAAGAGCAAGCGCGGGCGCTCGAAAACAAAGATTTGAGTCACACAGGAGGCGGAGTTTTACCGGGGAAAAAGAAATCCCGGCGTACTCTGCGTCCTCGGCGGTGAAAAGGTCTGTGGCCTGCGATGAGAGCCGACATTCTCACGATTTTCCCCGGCTTTTTTAGCGGACCTCTGGAACATGGCATTACCCGCCGCGCCTGCGAAATGGGCCTGGCGAAGATTGAAGTTCACGATCTGCGGCAGTTTACGCACGACAAGCACCGCACCGTGGACGACCGCCCTTTCGGCGGCGGCGAGGGAATGGTCCTGAAGCCGGAACCGCTCTTTGAATGTTTGGAATCGCTCGGACTGGCTTCGCGTGAAGTTCGAATCAACGACCGCGCAGCCGGAACCACAAAGCAGTCAGTGATTTTGCTTTCGGCGCAGGGACAGCGCTTCACACAGAAAGTTGCAGCAGAGTTGGCTGAGCTTGATCGCATAGTTTTGATTTGCGGTCGCTACGAAGGCGTGGACGAACGAGTCGCCGACTTTCTAGCCGACCGTGAGTTGTCGATCGGGGATTATGTTCTGAGCGGCGGCGAAATGGCGGCCGCAGTCATCATCGAAGCCGTGACGCGATTGCTCCCAGGTGCAGTAGGAAACGCGGCTTCGACGCGGCAGGAATCGTTCACAGTGCACGAAGCGCGAAACGATTCCGGCGGCGCGGATTCGACATGTGGTTCCGGAGGATTGCTCGACTATCCGCACTACACGCGTCCCGCAGACTTTCGCGGGATGGCAGTGCCGGAAGCGCTGATGTCCGGCAATCACGAAGAGATTCGCCGCTGGCGCCGCGAGCGGGCACTGGAGAAAACTTTGCGCAAGAAAAGGAACGATCACTAAACGCGCCTTTAGGCGCTGCGAAAGACGAAGGACACGACATGTCAAATCTCATCATCGAAAGACTGCTGGCCAAGACGCAACGCACCGATATTCCCGCTTTCCGTCCCGGCGACACCATACGGGTTCACGTGAAGATCAAAGAAGGCGACAAGGAACGTGTCCAGGCCTTTGAAGGCGTGGTCATCAAGCGCGACAACGGACCGCAGGCCAGCTTTACCGTGCGCAAGATCAGCTTTGGCCAGGGCGTGGAGCGCATTTTCCCCGTCCACTCCAAAGTGATCGACAAGATCGATCTGATGCGCTCCTCAAAAGTTCGCCGCGCCCGGCTGTTCTATCTGCGCGGACTGCGGGGCAAAGCAGCCCGTCTGCGCGACGCGGAATAATTTTCGCGGAATTTGGATTTAAAAATTGGCGTCCGCTGCTGCATGATTCGGCGGCAGCGGGCGCTTTTGTTTTTTCCAGGCGATAGATCTAAGTAATGCTTGCCGGAATTTCTGCCGCTCTGGTGATCTACCCTGCGACGGCCACCAGCGGTTCCGTTACAACTTCGACCTGGGCGAATTCCTCGACCTTTCTCGTTTTCAATTTACTCAGCACATAGGTGAGCAGGGGACCGTCGCCGCGGCGGATTTCCTGGAACTCCACGCCCATCCCGAGGTTGTTGACAAGGTATTTCACTTGCGCCTTCAGCGCCAGGCTGACATCGAAGACATTCAACATCAACCGAAAATCGGTTCCCGGCTGCATTAACCTTTGGGTCGCAATGCGTGCGCCGAATTCAGAAAGCTGCTGTACTTCTCCGGCAACGCGCTGTACACCATCCAGCACGTCGGCTTTGCCTTCTACGTGAAATCGCGGTCGCCGTCTCCGGTTCGCGTCGGCGTGCCCAAATCCTCCACCGAAGGCGCTGCGCTTCGGTGCCTCCACAATCACTGCCTGATACTGTTCTTCCATCTGACGCAATTCGTCGTCCCACGGCGTCCTGCCTTCGTCGACACAGTGCACCGTGAACTGTCCACGCAGCGCTGAGGTCGGGTCCGCGGTCCATATCACCTGGCAGATGGCCTTGTTGCGTCCGCGCTCGACCAGCAACATATCGCCTACATTTACTTCGCGGCTGCCCAGCAATCGCGCTCCGCGCGGATGAATGTCGTATGTGCATGCCATTTCGGCGGGTCCGCGGCCTTTCTGCGCCGCCGGACTCCAACGGACCGGAATCGCCATGTGCACCAACTTGCCTGGGCGCTGTCCGTCTTGTGGGGGCGTGTTGGTTTGGTTCTCCATGACCGCTCCTGTGTACGCAACCGAACTGAAGCCAAGTTACCAGTACATGTCCTGTCGGACAATGTACGTCCGTAATCGGAGTAATGGTTACTAAGCGGCGTTATCTGCGTTGGGAGGCGAAGTCGGCAATCGTACTAGGCGGATCATTCTACGAGCTTGTGAAAATCGCTGTGAAGATTGCGTGCAAAACTGCCCTTGCAGGATTTCTGTCCTTCGACGAAGATGTTGGAAACTTCTTGTCCGCAACCATTCCATCTTCGCCCGCGCGAACGCTATCGGCATCGGCGGCGAAACTTCGCCTGCTGAAAAAATTACGTTGCACGCTGCGCTACGAAAAACGCGCATGGGAATCGGGAGCCGTTCTCGTAGCGGGCGTCGACGAAGTTGGCCGCGGATCGCTCTTCGGTCCCGTGGTCGCCGCAGCCGTGATTCTTGACCGCGATTATCGCGTGCGTGGGCTGCGCGATTTCAAATTGCTGTTAGCCGATCGTCGCGAAATTTTGGCAGAGCGCATTCGTGAACATGCCGTTGCGTGGGCGGTCGCTGCGGTTGATGCTGCACGCATCGATCAGATCAATATCTACCAGGCGTCGCGAGTTGCCATGCGCGATGCGGTTGTGCAGCTTGCGCCATCTGCCGATTATCTTCTCGTCGATGCAATGCGCATCGATTGCGAAGTTCCGCAGAATCCCATCATTCACGGCGACGCGCTCTCGGCTTCGATCGCCGCAGCTTCGATTCTGGCGAAGGTTCATCGCGACCGCATGATGTGCGAATGGGACTCTGTTTTCCCCGCCTACGGACTCGCCTCGCACAAGGGCTACAGCACGCCGAAACATATTGCGGCCTTGCGAGAGTTCGGACCAACGCCGCTGCATCGGCAGTCGTTCGCGCCGGTGTGGCAGAACCCGGTGCCGCAGGGAGTCTTCGAATTTCTGGAAGAAGAGACCCCCACCCCCCTCCCCCTCGATCTATTGGAATCATCGCAGTAGCGGGAAAATGCGAAAAAATCTTAGAGGCACAACAACTTACGGGCAAAATCTTGCGTTTAAAGGACTTAGCTCGTTGCCTGCAAAATGTCGAGCTTCCAACACCATCTTGGACGCTTGAGGCTGTGGATGTAAAGGTTGGACGTCACATCGACGTATGGATTTTTCCAACACCAGGATCGCTTAGAGTTCTTGCCCTCTAGCTACTTGGCCAGTCAGGAGGAACGTCTTGGGGAACTTGCCTTCCCCGCAGAGCTTGAACGAGCCGAAATCTTTATACCACTGTCCGTCGGAGACATTTGGTTTCGATTCGATCCAAACCCGCAACTGGTTAAGGTCTGTTACTCCAATGTTGCGATCGTGCATTCGCTCGACCAGATGGTCACGAATGGCGGCGGGAAGTCGGGACCAGTTTTCGATCTGGGGCATGGCTCATCCGGGATTATTCGCCAAAGACGAAGCGACCCAATTCGTCGCCCAACTGTTTCACCTGACCTGGATCGCTGGCTGCGCGGAAGCGTTCGGCGAGTTGGAAAAACGCTTTCTCTTTTTGCTGAGCGGCCTCGATGCCTTGCTCGATGAGTTCCACTAGAACGCGATTGTCGCTGAGGTCTCGCTGCTTGGCGATGGTCTCGACTTGTTTAACGATTCTTTGCGGTAAGGTGATGCTTCGCCGGACAGATCTCACCGGCGCTCGTTTTGCAGTAGGCATGGCACCATAATACACCACTTTGGTGCATTTACGATTGAACATCCTGCCCCAAGGGACATATAGCTGTGGAATCCTACCTTTGCGCAAAGTACGCGCAAAGATCGGGCACCCGGCTCATTACGCCCTCCGCAGCAGCATCATCTTCACCACCGTAACAACAACGAGGTTCCAGTGAGGTGTGGCATGACACAGAGTTGTAGGCGACAGTATTAACATCTTCATTTGGTCAATCCCTAATCACTCTAACAAGCGGAACAAACTGGGGACAGGACGGATCGTTCGAGTCCCCAGTTTCCCCACCCTTTGCCACCCCAAATTACGGGCATTTCGTCGATTCACGAACCGCGCAAGAGCTGGTCGGCCGTCCGAACATCTGCGAGAATCGGGTCGACGGCTTTTCCCGGAGAATCAATTGGCTTGGTACGCATATGGATACTTCGTCCGGACTCCGAACGGCGTCGTTCATTCGGGTCACGACTTCGGTCCGACGCTCGACACCTACAAGGTCGGCGACAGTCTGGGCGTGAGAAGTGGCGTCGAAGGGATCGTCATCGGGATACTGAAAGGCGAACCCGCAAAGAAGAGCGGCGGATACGACGTGTTTGTTTTGGTGGGCCAGAGGGAACCGCGCCCGCCCGGTGCGCCGGCATTGGCTGTACAGGATTTTTTTCAGACTCCCGACGGCGAGTGGCTACGACGAATGCTAACCGGCGAAGATCGCCTTGTCAGCCGACCTCAAATCCAAGCCGTCCACGGAGACAAGAAGTTCCGTGCCGTTGGGAAATATATCTACCCGCGGCCACTCAGAGAAAGCTTTTACGATTTCCAGTTGAACCACCTGCTCTGGCTGCTCGGCAAGGACTGGTTCGATGCGGAAATGGCTAAACCTCTTCCTGAGCGGCATGTTATCTTGCGGTGGCGCGACAGCCGCAACCAGCAGTTGCGGAAATATCAGGATCCGAACGATCCTGATGCCCTTGTGAGAGCTCCTGTGACTGGTGAGATGCGCGCGCTGCAGGTGTTCGCGGATGATCTCTACCAGCTTGCCCATGCACTCGAACCTCCGCGCGCGATTGTCGCCCGTCTTCGAGACATGCGCCAGTTTCAGGGAGCCCGATACGAAATTCTTGCCGCGAGTCTCTTCGCTCGATGCGGCTTTAAGATCAACTTCATCGAGGACGCCACGAAACGCAATCCAGAGTTCATCGCGCAAAAGGGAAACGAACGGATCGCGGTCGAGGCGAAGAGCCGACATCGCGCGGGCGTGCTCAACGAGAGGGGCGCTTTTCGCGAGGACGCCCGAGCCGAGATACGCCGACTCTACGAGTCCGCTGTCGGTCAGAACCCGGGAGATCTTTCCTTTTTGATCTTCATCGACGTGAATCTGCCGCTGACTCCCGATATCCCTCCTATGGAGAAAGACTGGATCCGGGAGGCGATGGAGATGTTCGAGCACCGGCACCAGGAAGGCCTGCAGAACCATGACACGTCACTGATCTTGACGAATTTCGGCTGGCACTTCGAGCGCGATGAGGGAGCGCCTGCAGGAGAGAACATGTGGGCGCGAGCGGAGAATCCCAGATTTCCGGTGAGTCGCGACACGCTCGATCTCCTCGGACGAGCCATCTCAGAGTATGGAAAGGTCACCGACGAAGAGGAGCGACGAGGATAACCCGGCAAAAAAGGCGGGCGGCCCAGGCTTTGATCGTGCGAACTTCAGAAACACGGCGGGCATCGGGAATGCTTGCGCAAGTTCTGTTGATGATGCCGCTAGCTAGAGCACAAACCAATTAGCGCAGGCCGCATCGGCTCAGCCGTAGTCACGACCCCTATAAGGTCACAAGCAAACACACCTTCCGCATCATCCAGTAACCCGACGCCTCATCTCTCGACTTCAGGCGAGAGATGATTCTCGGTGGCGCAGGCGCTTCCCAGAGCCCGCGATCCATGGACGCCGAATTTCCACAACTCCATGTGACATCCAACCTTGCTTCTACGCCGGGAATTTTGCGATCATGGTCGAGGCCGCAACCATCAGCTAAGAATGGGTTTGCGGCGGAAGGGGAACCGATTTAAGTCCTTTGTTATCTAGATTATGCCTGTAAGTCCTTTAGATTGCGGATTTTGCCGGGATTTTCGTGCTAAACCGATGATTCCAAAAGACCGAGGGGGAGGGGGGAGGGGGGTATTT
>WNFI01523683.1_pt1 | contig 17143 bp, 18 predicted proteins | sample 5400471 | NCBI WGS metagenome assembly WNFI01 (sample SAMN13153348, study PRJNA577476) | soil metagenome | isolation source: 100 cm saprolite on Douglas fir-dominated hillslope | place: USA:California | collected 2013-09-17 | reverse complement strand
CGCGGCGGTGTTTATCATCCCAGGCTCAGGGAAAGCCCCAAGCGAGGAAAGATGCTCGCGGCAGCGCAAATCGCCTCGACACGGATCGTCAGTCAGCGCCTCCTCGCACCGGTGATACCGGCGCTTATTGGGCTACTCGTGATGGCCGGCAGCGCGCATGCCGACTCCGGCACCGAAGGTGCCACGGGAACGCCGCCCCAGACCCTCGCAGGGGCCCCGGAACAGAGCCCTTCCGAAGGGGGCAGCGTTCCATCCCCGCCCAGCGAAACGATCGGCGCGACCGAACTGACAGGGGCCGGCGCGGGCGAAACGTCGGTGCCCGCTGAAACGCCTCCGGCAGAATCCTCCTCGCCGCCGCCCGAATCCTCGCCGCCTCCCGAATCTCCGCCGGCTCCCGAATCTACGCCGGCACCCGAATCCCCGCCGCCGCCCGCCGGATCCTCGGCGCCGGCCGAAACGCCTTCGGGCGAAACCATAGGACCGGCGGAATCCTCGACCCCGGGTGAACCGCCGCCTCCGGCGGGCGAAGGACCGGGAGCAGAAAAATCTCCCGAAGGACCGGGTCATGGGACCGGCGAAGAACACGAACACCCCTCCGGGGCAACCGTGCTCCTGCCGGGGTCCTCGACGCCCGCTGGTGGGGCTCCCGCCGCTTCGCCCGAAGCTGTAGCGCCGACGGGCTCGGAGGTCGTGGAGCTCGCCCACGCTGCTTCGTCCCCGGCCCAATACGAAGCCGCTCCGCCGCTCTCACCCGCGCGCGCTCAGGCGGAACAGCGCGCCGAACAGCGCCGGTGCGAACTGTCGGTGCTCGGCGGGCCGAGCACCGCGGGCTGCGCCGGCGGTTGGGGGAGGACCATCGGAGCAATGGCGAGCATCGACACCACGACGGTCGCGACAGTCGCCGCCATCCTCAACGGGGCTGCAGGCGGCCAGGCCAAGGACGGCCACACAGGCGGCACCGCCGGCGGCGGGCGACCCCAAATGCCGGCGCCTGAACCCGAGCCCGGTGGTGCCGGCGGCGGCGTCGCCGCGGGTGCGGCGGGCGGCGGCGTAGGCATGTCCGGCTTCCTGACTTTCGCGGCGCTGCTGCTGCTCGCCGCTCCTCACGCGCTACGGCGCCTGCGGCTCTCGAGCCGCGCCTTCCTCACGGCGTTCTTCGTACTGATCCCAGAGCGACCGGGCTAGCCCCGCCCGTCACTCCCAAACCGCGTCCGGCCGACCGCTGGATGCATCTGGAGATCTTCGAAGCTGCTCTGGAAGGAGCAATCATGAAACGTCATCTGACGACGCCGGCAGTGAACATAGGAGCAAGGTTCAGCAGGGGTGGACCCGCCACCTTGGACCCGCCCGAGTCCGTGCGGCTCGAGCCCGACCCGCCCCGTCCGCGGCCGGAGGCCGCGGAGCTGGTGCTAACCAGCGTCGACACCTGGAACCACAGGCTGGTCCTCACGGGTGAGCTGACCCACCGCTCGGCTCACGCCTTGGAGCTCGAGATCGAGCGGCTCTGCGAAGAAGGGGTGACCGACATCACCCTCGACCTGCGCGATCTCACGAGCATCGACCCCGTTGGAGTCGCCGTGATCGCCTTCCGGTGTGGCCTCTGCGAGAAACGTGGCTACGGCTTCCGGCTGATCCGAGGCCCTCAGGCCGTCCAGGTCGCCTTCGAACGGGCGGGCCTGCTGGAAACGCTTCCCTTCAAGGAGGCGGAGGAGGCGGTCGCCGGCCGCGGAGCGCTGGGTCAACTCCCGCTCGACGCCGCCGAGCGGTGAACCGGCGCGGCGCCAGCCGGCGGCGCGCCCGCTACGTCCTTTCGGCGTAAGCCTGCCGACAGCCTGAGCGGTTCGGAAATATGATCGGCACGCCGGCTCTGCCGAGGGGCGGCAGAGGTGCGGCGCAAGATGAGCTTCAAGACCGATCAACTGCGGTATTTCGTGACGGTCGCCGAAGAGGGCCAAATCACCCGGGCGGCCGAGAAGCTCTACATCGCCCAGCCTGCGCTCTCGCAGGCGATCTCGCAGCTCGAGCACGAGCTCGGGCTGCAGCTACTCGAGCGTCACCCTCGAGGCGTCCGGCTGACGCCCGACGGCGAGGCGTTCCTGGAGAAGGCACAAGCCGTGGTCGACACCGAGCGCGACGTCCAGCTGACGGCACAATCGCTCGCGCGCGCGGCCAGGGGGGTCATCGAGGTGGGCTTCATCGGCCCCCCGCCCGCGATGACAGCGCCAGCTCTGTTTACCGCGTTCGCCCGGGCACATCCGGAGGCCGAAGTGTCCTTCCGCGAGCTGCCCTTTCCGCGCGGGGCCACCCGGACGTGGCTGGAGAACGTCGACGTCGCCTTCTGCCAGCCGCCGGAGCTGGGCGACCACATCGAGGTGCACGTCGTGCGTGTCGAGCCGCGTGTGCTGCTCGCGCCGGCCGGTCACCCGATCGCGGCGGCTGAAAGCGCGCGTGTCGCTGAGGTCCTCGACGAGACCTTCATCAGCTATCACCCGATGGTGCAGAAAGGATGGGCCGGCTTCCACAGCCTCGATGACCACCGCGGGGGCCCCCCGGCTTCCAGCACAGACGACCACGTCTCCACCTCCCTGGAGATGCTCGGGCGCCTCGGACAATCGGCGGGTGGAGGAGCCTTCACGGCCCTGCCGAGCGCCGATGCGCAACTCGTCACCCACGTGCTCTCGACCGTCCGGGCCGTACCGCTGCTCGACGCAGCGCCCGCGACCGTCTCGCTGGTCTGGCACTCCGGCGACGCCCATCCGCTCGTTCGCGCGCTCGTCAACTCCGCGATCGACGCGGCTCCGGATGGCGGCGAGCAGCGCGCCGAGGAGACCTGAGCGGACCCGGGCTCAGGCGGCTGGGGAGCGGTCGCGGATCCAGTGCAGGATCTCGCGCGAGTGGTGAAGGACGGTGCCGTCCGCGAGCTTCATCGCCGGCAGCTTCGCCTGGCCGGTGGCGGCGCGAAGCTGCTCGCGCGAGCCTTTGCGCAGGAACGGGATCGGGCTGCCGTGTGCCGCGACGACCTTCTCGTACTCGACCCCGGCGTCGTGCAGCGCCTCCTGGACGCGCCGGCAGGGGTGAACGCTCGGGCCCCCTTCATCGCCGTGGCAGACATACAGCGTGGGCGTCTCGGCCATATCGCCTCCTCCCTCGTGGACCATGGAAGCCTAACGCGCGCGTTTGCGGTGGCGCTTCGCGTCGAGCGCTGAATCGTCTACGACGATCCTCGGCCCGCCGGCGGCGGGTAGCTCGCCGGTCTCGAACACCGGCGTCGGCAGGCGCTCCACGTCCTCGGAGAAGGCCAGGAACTCGTCGGCAGTGTCCAGGAAGCCGATTCGCGGCGTGCGGCGTGAAGGAACGAACGACCGGTGAGGGTCACCTGGCGCTAGCTGTCCTCGGGCGCGGCTCGCTCCTCGCCTGGCCAGCGCCCGGTGAGGCGGCGGAAGGCCTCTCTCGATCCGTGGTCGACGAGGCCGCGGACGGCACGGAACACGGCACCCTGCACGAGCAGCGCCGTCGCGAGCTTCCCGATCGAGATCTCGCGCTGCCCGGGATCGGGTGCCTTCTCCTTGTCGATCACGCGCCAGATCCGCTCGAACAGCCTGGTCGCCAGCACCCCCGCGATCAATCCGCCGGCGAAGCGGAAGGGGAGGAACATCAGCCTCAGCATTCTCTTCACCCTATCTGCCCGGCCGCGGCCGGGGCGCTGCGCTCCCGCTCTAGTACATATGTCGAATTGCCTTGCGTGACGGCGAGACGTCCGTACAATCGCCCCCCACACCGCCGAACCGACTGCAAGGGCAAACCCGTCGTGAGGCGGGGGCGCAAAGTCAGAGGTCTCACCCTCGAGACAGCTCGACCGCCAGGTGACCGCCAGGGAGGGTCGAGTTGTTCACAGCAAGGCTGGACACCGTAGGCGTCGCGCACGCCAGCCACAGCCCGATCACCAAGAACGGCTGCTCGGAAGGCGAAAGCGGAAGCTCGTGATGGGGGAGCGCTCGGCTGGTCGGGGGACCCTCGCCGAGCCACTGAAGCCGCAGGCCGGCCGCCGCGAGCGCACGGGAGGCGCTCGCCAATTCAGTCGGCCGGCCTGCCGCTTCCGGTTCCGGTTCCGGTTCCGGTCCCACTTCCGCTCCCGCTTCCGGTTCCGGTTCCGGTTCCGGGACCTCGATCCAAGCGAGGCGGACTACTCGAAGGTGAGGCGCTCCTGACCCGGGATCGGCTCGGGTGGCGGCTCGTTCGAGCGGTCGGGGACCTCCCATTCGAGCAGCTCGTCTTCGACATCCGCCTCGTGGACGACGCCGGGTGCGGCGGCCGGCGCCTGCTCGGCGAGACGGGCGTCCTGCTCGAGCACAGCCTCCATGTCGAGCTCCGCCGTTTCGAGGCCGACCGCCGACAGATCCGGGACGGCACTTCCGGCGAGTTCCTGTTCCGCCGGCGGCTCGTTCGATCCAGGCATCTCGGCCGCCGGCGCCTCGCCCTCGAAGCGCTCGTGAACTCCGGCCGCTTCTGCCAGCGGGTCGCCCTGCGGCGGCGCTTCATCGAGCGGGGCCGGGAGAGGCTCGTCGTCGAGCGCAGGCGGGCGCGGCTCGTCGGGGAAGACCGGTTCGAGCGCCTCGCGCTCCTCACGGGCGATCTCTCCGGGGTCGGCGCCCCGCCGGCGCTTCAGCTCCAGATGGTCGCGTATGGCCTCGTCGAGCAATCCCATGCCGCCCGCAAACCATACTGCCCCGGCGGGAGCACGTTCTACCACTAAACTCCGGGGCCGAAGCACGCCGCTGTGGCGGCAACCCGCGGGGCTATAGCTCAGTTGGGAGAGCGCCTGGATCGCACCCAGGAGGTCGGGGGTTCGAGTCCCCCTAGCTCCATCTTTAAGGATCCGTGGACGTCGCCCGGTTTTTGCCGGGACGTCCGGACAGCCGCGAGACCGGCTCTCGTGCAATCCTGCGTGGGTGGCCGGATCGATGGTTGACGTCGAAACCGCGGACGGCGTAGCGGATGCGTACCTGGCACGGCCCGACGACGACGAGGCGCCGGGCGTCCTCTTCATCATGGACGGGTTCGGGCTTCGCCCGCGGATCGAGGAGATGGCGGACCGGATCGCCGAGCAGGGCTACGTCGTGCTTGCTCCGAACGTCTTCTACCGCGCCGGGCGTGCGCCGATCTTCGCGATGCCAGACGAGTCCGACCCGGACGCCCGGGCGAGCTTCTTCCAGCAGACGCTCCGGCCACTGATGGACCAGCTGACGCCAGACGCGGTCGCGAGCGACGGCAGAGCCTACCTCGACTACCTGAGCGAGGTCGCTCCCGGCCCGGTCGCGATCACCGGCTATTGCATGGGCGTTCGGGTGGGGTGGCGGATCGCCGCCTCGCACCCCGACCGCGTGGCCGCGCTGGCCGGCTTCCACGCCGGCGGGCTGGTGACGGATGCTCCCGACAGCCCGCATCGGTCGGCCGGCGACATCCGGGCCCAGCTGTACTTCGGCTTCGCGGATCAGGACCCGAGCATGAACGCCGAGCAGATCGCGACCCTGGACGAGGCGCTCGACAAGGCGGGCGTCCGCCATCAAACCGACGTCTACGAGGGGGCGAGCCACGGATACACGATGTCCGACACCGCCGCTTACAACGAGGCGTCCGCTGAGCGCCATTTCGAGGCGCTGTTCGCGCTCCTCGGCCGCGCCCTCTGACGCGGCCCGGCGGGCGCCGCTCAGCGCGACCACTCGGCCGTCACTGCGCTCCGTTGGTGCGACTCGTTCGGGAGCAGATCATCGTTGACGGCAACTTCCTGGCGGCGCGCACCACGTTCTCCGGCGACTTCAACGGGGCCATCACGTACTAGCCCATCAGCCCCGTCGAGCCCACCGGCGAACACCTCGAGTGGGAGGTGATCGGCACCTTCAGGTACGACGACGACCGGCGACTGGCCGAGGAGTGGGTGCAGACCGACTACCGCAGCTTCCTGACCAAGCTCGGCGTCACCACAACGGAGTCCGCCGAGCGGGGGAGGTCGTAGCCGTGGTCGGCAGCGTGCCGCCAGCGGTGGCTCGAAGCCTCGGTGGTCTCGACAAGCTCGGCCGGTCTGCTCGTCACATCCGACGTGCGGGCCTCGATTAGGCTGCGTAATTCCACGATGGGAGTGAGGAGGCTGGGGGGTGAACGGTTCGATTTGGCGGTTTCAAGGGTCTCTCGATGACTTGGCGGGAAGATATGACGCGCTCGTCGCGCAGATCCCTCGGGAATCGGCGATGGCGGCTGCGGGGCTTCCCGAGCCGACGGTCGAGCATCACCCGGTGCACGCCGCCTTTGTCCACGGCGCGCCGCTCGCGCAGTGATGGACGGGGGACGGCTTCTCACTGCGGACGGGCGGACGCTGGCGTGGACGACCTATGGGACAGGGCCCCCGCTGATCCTTCACGGTGGTGGACCGGGCGGTGATCCTGGCTACCTGCTCGACCTGCCGACGCTAGAGGCCCCCCGGACCGTGGTGGCGCTGCACGCTCGCGGAACGGGCGCCTCGACACGGCCCAAGAGCTACGAACTCGGGGACTACGCCGCTGACCTGGAAGCGCTGCGGGAGCACCTGGGCATCGAGCGCATGGACGTTCTCGGCCACTCCCACGGTGGATTCGTCGCGATCACCTGGGCCGCGGCGAACCCCGAGAGGGTGGGTCGGCTGATCCTGGCCAATAGCCACGCACGCTTCCACCGGGTCAGGGCCGACGGACCTGCGCTGATCGAGCGTCACGTCGGCGAGTCGTGGTTCGCGGACGCCAGCGCCGCGCAGGCGCGGCGAGTCGCCGAGATCGACGAGTTGTCAGACACCGACCTGGCGGCCCTCTACGCCCGAGCCGTACCGCTGCTGTTCTCGCGGGTCGGCGCTCGCGAGACCGCCCTGACCGCGCGGATCGCCAAGACGTTCAACGGCGACGCGCTGCGCTGGTTCAACGCGCGGATCGCGCCGAGCTTCGATCTGCGCCCGCTGCTTTCCGGTTTGACAACGCCGACCCTCGTCATAGCCGGTGAGCACGATCCAGTCGCACCGCCCAGTGCCGGCCTTGAACTCGCCGACGGGCTGCCCGAGGCGACGCTCACGGTCATCCCGAACAGCGGCCATTTCACGGCGTGGGAAAGCGACGGCCGCGCCGCGTTCGCACAAGCACTCAGCGCGTTTCTTGGCGAGTCCGGCTAGCTCCATGTGATGCTGCGCGTCAGCCGAGGTTGGTCGCTCCGCGCGGCTTTCGAAGCCAGGGATACTCGCCCAGCAGCTCGAGAAACGCGGTGCTGACCGGGGACCAGTCGCGGCGCGTGAAGGCGACGACGGGGCGGATAAGTCGCGGTGTGGCTGGTCGCGCAAGCTTCGCGAAGCCGTCGGGGACGATGTGATGGGGCACGAGCGTCGGACCGATGCCACAGGCCGCGAACAGAGGCGCCGCCGCGACCTGGCTGGTCCGTATCGCGATCCGCGGCGCGAACCCGGCGGCGGCGCATTGTCGGTCGAGCAGCTCGGCGAGCCCGTGGCCTCGCGCGAAGTGCACCCATCGGCGCTCCGCCAAGGACGCCAGATCGACTGATCGCTTGCCGAGCATCGGATCACCTTCGGGGAGCACGAGCACGAGCTCCTCCCATCCGAGCGGCTCGATTGCTCCGTCCCAGTCTGCCGGCGGCGGGCCGACGGCCATGTCAGCGTCGCCCTCACGGACGCCCTCGTCGAGCAGACGGCGGTGCGAATACTCACTGAGGCTCACCTCGATGCTCGGGTGCAGTTCCTGCCAGCGCTTCAGCACCGGAGGCAGGATCCCGGCCGTAACTGACGTCACCGCGGCGATCTCCAGCCGGCCGGCCTCGAGACCCAAGGCCATCCGCACCGAGCGCCGCGCACGTTCGGCGTGGTTGACGGTCGCACGCGCCTCGACAAGGAAGCTCTGCCCCGCCATTGTGAGACGCACTCCTCGCGGCATCCGCTCCAGCAACGCCCCGCCCAACTCCGCCTCCAGCACGCGAACCTGTTGCGACAGCGATGGCTGGGCCACCCGCAGACGTTCCGCGGCTCGCGAGAACGAGCCCTCCTCGGCGATTGCCAAGAAGTACTCGAGTTGCCTGAGGTTCACCGGCCAAGTATCGCGCGCGATGATCCGGAGGTGCTTGGCGCGATATAGAGAGCGCCTATCGCGAGGCGAGCAAGCCGGTCTTTGTAGTTATGCCACATCACGTCTAACGTGGCGTCGAGTACGGGCACCGAGCTCCGACGGAGGAGAACATGAGCCAGGCGACTATGCACACATCCCCAGATCCAGGCAAGGGCACCCATACTTCTCGACCGGCTTACACCGACGCGCTGCTGCGTCACTTCGTAGATCTGCGCGACGGCACTCACGGCGGCGCCAGCTCACAGCGTGACAAGGAGCGCCTTTACACGGCAGCGGTCGCGCTGCTCGATCCCCATGCTCGGCGGGTGCTCGAGGAGATCAACGGGTATCTGCTGCGAGGCACCGGGGAGGTAGCTGCCACCGACGTGCGGCGCTCGACTGACGGCGGGCTCGACGCCGCGTGGGCGCTGACCTGGCCTGAGCAGCGGGCCGCCGGAGTCAAACCGATCGTCCTGCGCGCCTACTTCGGCGCCGGATTCGCCCATCCCCACCTCCAGAGCGCGACCGTGGGCGACTGGCCGCTCAACGTGTTCGACGAGGACCAGGCGGCAGCGGAACTGCCCACCCTGAGGGCCATGGCGGCCGCCGATATCCACAACCTGGTCCTCGACCTCGGCGGCGACGTCCGCGTGATTCCAGCCATCTGGGACGCAGCCCGAGCGCCGCTGACCCAAGAGAGACCGGGCTTCGAGTGAAGTTCCTGTTCGATGACGAGTCGTTCTCGTTCGAGACACTGCGCGCCGCAGGGTTTGCTCCCTACGGCGGGGCCGATCTGGGCGAGGTCCTCGTGACTGCCGATGCGATCAGCGACGGAGACGAGTCCAGCTGGCACCAAGGGTGGAAGGCGACCGCTGAGCGCGTACGTGCACTCGGCGAGCAGAGCCTCGCCGACGGGCACCGGGTCAGCGCACGGCAGGCGCTGATGCGAGCCTCGAACTACTACCGCGTCGCGGAGTTCTGACGACTCGGGCACTCCACGGCCGACCTTGATCTACAACAACGGCTACGACTCGACCGCGGAGGAGGCCTGGTTCGCAGTCGCTGCGGCAGCACTGCTGCGCGGCTACAACGTTCTGGCCTTCGACGGCCCAGGGACGGGCGCCGCGCTGCGCGGGCAGGAGCTCACCTTCCGCCCCGACTGGGAGGCCGTGATCACACCGGTGATCGACTACGCCTTGCGCCGCGACGAGACCGCTGCAGAGGGAATCGTGCTGTTCGGCTACAGCCTCGGCGGCTACCTCGTCGCACGGGCGGCAGCATTCGACGACCGGGTTGCCGCCCTGATCCTCGACGACGGCGTCTATGACTTTCACACCGCGTTCTATCGCGCGCTCCCTCCGTTCCTCGCGTCCTGGATCGCCGACAGCCGCGACGAGTTGGCGGTGCCGGTCCTGTCGCTGCTCACGACCGTCAGCACACAGCTCCGCTGGGCGCTGAACAACGGCGTGTGGGCGTTCGGCGCGGGCTCCTATGCCGACCTCGTCCGCAAAACGAAGGACTACACCCTCGCCGGCTGCGCCGAGCAGATCACCGCGCCAACCCTGATCATGGACGCCGAGAACGACCAGTTCCTCAAAGGTGAGCCGCAGGAAGTCGAGCAGGCGCTCACCAACGCCGACACGACCCTGATCACCCTCACCAGCGCCGAAGGTGCCGGCGAGCACACCCACGCGGGCGCGGTCGTCCGTGCACACCAGGTCATGTTCGATTGGCTGGACACGACGATGGGGACGGCGGCGGCGCTCGGCGGCGGCCGGTCGTGAGAGTCCTCGTCACCGGGGCGACCGGCTACATCGGCAGCGCCGTTGCGAGCGCACTCCTCGAGAGGGACCATCGGGTGCTCGGCCTCGCTCGGTCGGAGGCCTCGGCGGCGACGATGCGCGATCGCGGGATCGAGCCGGCGGCGGGGGACTTCGCGGACCCGGCAGCCCTCGGCGCTGTCGTGGCGGCATCCAAGGTCGACGTCGTGGTCAGCGCCGCCAGCGTGGGTGCGTCGGCGGGCGACAACGCCACGACCTTCGCCCGCGACCGCGACGCCGTGCGCGCCATCCAGCGCGCTCTCTGCGGGACGGACCAGGGCCTGGTGTTCACGAGCGGGTCGGCCGTTTTCGGCGTCTTCAACGGTGGCGAGGGCAGCGACGTCGTGTATGACGAGGACAGCCCGGTGCCGCTGCCCGCGTCCACCTTCGCCCCCCGTTCTGCCGGCGTGCATCCGCTGCTCGCCGCCGGCTTCGGCGACTCCATGGCCGCACGGGTCGAAACCGAGCAGGAGGTCCTTCGGCATACGGGCACGCGAGGGATCGTGATCCGGCCCGGACTGGTCTATGGCCGCGGCGGCAGCTACGACGTCCCCGCGCTGATCGAGCGCGCGCGCGAGCGCGGACGCGCCGGGCATCTCGGCAGCGGCGGCACGACCCAGAGCTACGTTCACATCGACGATCTCGCCGAGCTCTACTGCCTGGCCATCGAGAGCGCGCCGCGAGGCGCGACGCTGCATGGCGTCACTGCGGATGTCAGCCAGCTCGAGCTGGCGCAGGCTGTCAACCGCATGCTCGGGACGGGCGAGGAGACGGAGAGCCTCTCACTCGAGCAAATGCTCGGAATGAGCTCCGGCGAACGACTCGGCTTGACCCTCACGCGGCGTCTGCCCGCGCTGATGAGCAGGAAGCTCGCCGGCGTGCTCAAGCCGCCGCCCAGCGTCGGCTTCGGCATCAGCCTCTCGCTCGACAAGCGACTGTCCGCGGCCAAGACAAGGCGGCTCCTCGGCTGGTCTCCGGCTCGGGCGGACATCCTCCAGGACATCGCGGCCGGCTCCTATGCGGGGCGGCCACCTCACGGCGACTGACGGAGATCTCGTCTGCGGCACTCATCGCGGGGAGGCGGGCGGCACGCTGCCCGGCCCGCCTCCCGGTCTCGACGACCCACAGGGCCTTGCCGTTGGGCCCAAGGCGCGCATCCTCGGCGCCCGCGCCGGCTTTGTCGAGCGGCGTGCTTCCCAGCAGTTCCAGTGAGCCGTCGGGGGCAATCGCGTAGCTCGAGACGGAGCCGCTGGCGGTGTTGACCGTGAACAGGTAGCTGCCGTCGTGGCTTATCTCGACCCAGCAAGGCGCCGTCTGGAAGTCACGAAACGGCGAGGAACCGATCGAGGTGAGCGTCGCGTCGCTCGACACTGCGAACGCAGAGACGCTGCCGGCTTCGGCGCCGCCATGGGCGTTCGAGACGAACAGCTGAGCGGGGTCGGTCGGCCTGAACTCGCTGCCGAAGGGCCCGGGGCCCTGAGCCGCTATCGGGGAGCTGGGGGCGGCTTTGAGGCGGCCGTCGGAGCCGACCGCGAAGCTGTCGATCAGCGACGTGCCCACGCGCGCGCCGACGAGGCTGGCTCCGGTGCTGTTGAACAGGACGTCACCGGGCGAGGAGCCGTCCGGCAGGGCGACGGTCGAGCCCGCAAGCGGCCGCAGTTGCCCGCCCGGGTTGAGGGTGAAGCCGGCGTAGTTGCTGGCGCCGTCGCCGGCGTTGGCGACGTAGACCAGGTTTCCGCTCACGGCGATGCTGACGGGCTCGTTGCCCCCAGATGAGACTGCGCCGCCGCCCACGTGTCCCAGCCCGCCGTGAGGCAGGATGCGCAGCACGGAAACCTGGTTGCTGCCCGCGTCGACGGCGAGCAGGTACCTTCCGTCCGAGCTCTCCTGCAGCGCGCCCTGGGAGCCGATGCCTTTGCCGGTTCCGGCGCCGCCGGTCGCAAACGGCGAACCGGGGATCTGCGTGAGCGTGCCATCCGCGTGCCGATCGAAGGCCGAGATCTTGTTGACGCCCGCGGTGTTGTCGTTGACGTACACCTGGCCGGTCACGCCTGATTGAGGCGACGCGCCGGCGGAAGCGCTCGTTGCTCCTGCCAATGCCAATGCGAGTGGAATCGCGATGCGCAGCAGTTTCATGCCGCAACCTCCTGGGTCCTGCGGGGATCATTCCCCGGCACGACCCACCGTGTCAGCCGGCTGTGACCAGGCCCTTGCGCGGAGATGAACTCCTGCTGAACGCGCGCGCGGCCGTCAGCGCATCAAGTGGGCAGAGCCAGCGACTCGACGATCGGCAGCGTGAACGCGAAGCGAGCGCCGCCCTCGGGCCGGTTCTCCGCCCAGATGCGACCGCCCTGCGCCTCGACGAAGCCGCGCGCGATCGCCAGGCCGAGCCCGGCGCTGCCGTTCGAACGCGACGCGTCGCCACGCCAGAAGCGCTCGAACATGCGCCGATGCGCTTCGTCGGTCAAGCCGATGCCGGTGTCCTCGACGGACACCTCGAGCTCTCCGGCGCCGCGCCGCGCCGTGACGAGGACCGAGCCGTCGGACGGCGTGTGTCGCAGAGCGTTGGTCATCAGATTGAGAAGCACGCGCTGGACGTGCTCGGGCGCGCAGCGGACCGCCGGCAGGGCCTCGTCCAGCCGGCTTTCGAGGTGGACCTGGCGCGCGCGAGCTTCGGCCTCCAAGCCCTTTACGCAAAACGAGACCAGACTCGGCAAGCGCGCCTCGCGCAGCTCAAGAGTGAGCGCGCCTGCGTCGATGCGCGCGAGCTCGAACAGGTCGTCGATCAGGCTGGCGAGCGTGTGCGTCTGCTGGCGCAGCGCCGGCAGGTACTCGTCGACTGAGGCCAAACCGTCCTCGACGGCTTCGAGCATCGCCTGTATGGAAGCCACCGGCGTGCGCAGATCATGGCTCGCCCACGCGACGAGCTGACGCCTTGCGTCAAATAGGGCCTCGATGTTGCCGGCCATCACGTTGAAGGAGACCCCGACATGCGCGAGCTCGCGGGGAGCATCGGTCGGGGCGCGCGCCTTGAGCTCGCCCGACGAAAGCTCGGCGGCGGCCGCCTCGAGGCCGCCGATGTGCCGCGCGATCCTCGCCCCCACGAGCAGGGCGGCGACCAGTGCTGTCGACGCGCATGCAGCCGCGACGGCGAGGATCTTCACGTCGTCGTGGGCCTGGAACATGACGAGCCCGCCGAGGATCACCGCCCCGAGCGGCAGAGCCACGGCGAGCAGCGCGAGGCCGGCGAGCTGCAGGCGCACCGTCGGCAGCAAGCGCAGCGCGAGCGACAACACGACGCCGGCCGCAAGCGTGCCGACAGCAGCGATCAGCTCAAATTCGATCACGGCGTGAACCGGTATCCAGCCCCGAACACGGTCTCCAGGTGTGATGGATGCGACGCGTCATCCTCGATCTTCTTGCGCAGCCGGCGAATGTGGACTGTCACCGTCCCGGTGTCCAATGCAGCCTGGTATCCCCAGACGCGGTCCATCAGCTGGTGGCGTGAGAACACTCGCCGCGGGTTGGTGGCGAAGAACAGCAGGAGCTCGAACTCCCTGTGAGTCAACGCGAGCGGCTCGTCGCCCTTGCGCACCTCGCGCGCCGCCTCGTCGATCACGACGTCGCCGAAGCTGATCATCTGCAGCGTCTCACCAATCGGGCCCTCCTGACGTCGCAAGAGATTTCGGACGCGGATCGCGAGCTCGCGGGGGGAAAAGGGCTTCGTCAGATAATCGTCGGCCCCGAGCTCCAGACCCACGATCCGGTCCGCCTCCTCACCCCGGGCGGTCAGCATCACGATCGGCACCTGTGAGCGCGAGCGAATCCACCGGCCGTCGTCGACCACCAGCACCGAGGGCATCACCAGATTCTCCCTGCCACAACTTACGCCCGTCTTAACTCCGCACCATCCCCGCGGTTCGGTCGACAGCGCGGCCGGTGCCATTCTCGGGGGCTTCAAACTGCTGTAGTCCGCGGCCTACGCTTTAGCTGACACGAGATCGGGACGAGGTTGAGAATGCCATCTGCCAACTCCGGCGCTTCGAGCAATCAGCGGTCCGCGAAGGTCCGCCGGACGGGCGCGATCGTCGCGCTCGGCGCCCCTCCGCAGGTTGTTCCGGCGATTCGCGCGTTCGCCGACCGGCGCGACGCGGGCCTGCGCCTGGCAGGCCTCCTGCGTCACCGCGCGCTCGATCGCGCCGTGGTCGTCGCGATCCCGCGTGGAGGTGTTCCCGTTGCCGCCGCCGTGGCCGCCGCGCTCGGGGCGCCGCTGGACGTCGTGGTGGTCCGCAAGGTCGGCGCTCCACGGAACCCCGAGCTCGCGATCGGGGCGATCGCCGAAGGCGGCGTGCGTGTTCTGGCCGAGAGGACGAAGGGCGAACCGGGGTTGTCCGCCGCGCGGATCGTCAAAGCGCTCGCCAAGGCCGAAGCCGAGCTGCGCGAGCGGAGCATCGAGGTGCGTGGAGAGCTCGCGCCGCTCGAGCTTGACGGCCGGACCGTGATCGTCGTGGATGACGGCTTGGCGACGGGTCACACTGCGCTTGCGGCGATCCAGGCGGTGCGCCGTCGGGGGGCACGGCGCGTGATCCTCGCCGTGCCTGTCGCCGCTCTGCGCTCGGTGCGTGCGCTCGCGGCCGAGGCGGACGAAATCGTTTGCGTAGAGCAGCCGGAGCACCTCTGGGCGGTGGGCTACTGGTATGAGGACTTTCGCGCCGTCGACGCGGCACAGGTCGAGGAGCTCCTGGACCGCAGCACCGGCGCCTGAGATCGCCCGGATCGCAATCCGGTTCAGCCGCAGCCGAGCCGCCCGCACAGACGGCCGTCACTCGACGCGGTCGATCGCCGGCTCGGGGCGCTCGCCGAGGTACTCGACCCACTCGCGCTTCACGCACGGGTAGTGCTTGGAGGCCTCCACGAGGTCCATGAAGTTGACGATGTTGGTGTCGAAACGCTCCTGGAGCCGTGGATCGGAGAGCCGTCCTTGTGCGTCGAAGGCCTTATGCGCCTGGGCGAGCGAGAACATGTCGGGGTACACGCGTGCACCGAGGTGCTCCAGCGGCACGCGCAGCGCCCAGAGCCCCCGGTTGCCGCCCACCATCGACGGCGACGCTGAGAGGAGCAGAGCGTGGCGCTCGTTGAACGGTTGGGGCTCGTAGCGCGACACCCAGTCGATTGCGTTCTTGAGTAGCCCGGGCATAGAGGCGTTGTACTCGGGCGCCGCGATCACGAAGCCGTCGCATTCGCGCAGGCGCTCGTTGAACGCCTGCGCGCCGGCGGGGAATCCCTCGCCGGTCTGGACATCGAGGTCATACGACGGGCAATCGAACTCGCCCATCCGGGCGCGCTCGACGATTCCTCCGTGAGCCTCGATGCAGAAGCTCGCAAGCTCGGCGAGGCGCGTGTTGAGAGCCTCCTCGCGGAGTGACGCCGAGAACACCAGGAAGCGAACCTCGCGTCGCTGGTCAGGCTCCTGCATGGCCGGATTCTCGCACGTCGAGATCGACAACGGCAACCTCCGACGGCAGCTCGGCGTCGATCACGACAAGGACGGAGGGCAGCCGAGCCTGGAGTCGCACAGCGCCTTCTCAACACGGTGGTAACGAGGTCTTGCGGACGCCCGGGTAGCTCCCGCCTGATCCTCCCCTCCGACAAAGGAGAGCCACATGCTTGGACGCATAGCTCGCGGCACCGCCTCGGCCCTCGCCGTCGCCGCGCTCGCAACCGGGATTCCCACGGCTGTCTTCGCCGACCCACCTTCGGGTCCCCCGGGACACCACAAGAGCCCTACAGCGCACGTGCTGCTGATCTCAGTCGACGGCCTGCACCAGTCAGATCTCGAATGGTACGTGCGCACGCACCCCGGCTCGGAGCTGGCAAAGCTGGCGGACGGCGGCGCCGAGTACACCGGCGCACAGACGCCGATCCCGTCGGATTCGTTCCCGGGCATGGTCGCGCAGGTGACCGGCGCCAATCCGCGTACGGCGGGCGTCTACTACGACGACGAGTACAGCCACGCGGTGCTGCCTGCGGGAACGACCTCCTGCCGGGGCCGGCCCACCGGAGGGGAAGTCGTCTACGACTCCCCGGACGACCTCAACCCGAACGCTCTCGACGCCGGGCAGGGTCTCACGGGCCTGCCGAACGGCATCCTGGAAATGACCGGGCAGCCGCAGACGCTGCTGAGCGCGGCGACGCTGCCCGTCGATCCGCAGAGTTGCAAGCCGATCTATCCGCACGAATACCTGAGGGTCAACACGATCTTCGAAGTGGCCCACGAGCAGGGGCTACGCACGGCCTGGTCGGACAAGCACCCGGCATACGAAGCTCTGGACGGGCCGTTGGGGACTGGCATCGACGACCTGTTCACGCCGGAGATCGACAGCCAAGCGGTCGAACCGGACGGCACCCCCTACGAAGGCGAAGTGAGCTGGACCGGCGACAACGCCGCCACGATGCAGTACGACGCCTACAAGGTCGCCGCCGTGGTCAACGAGATCGACGGCTTCGACCACAGTGGCAGGACGAAGGTGGGCGTCCCGGGGATCTTCGGGATGAACTTCCAGACCGTCTCGACGGCTGAGAAGCTCCTGAAGTCCGACGGCCTCAACGGCGGCTATGAGCCGGGCACGACCACGCCCGGACCTCTGCTGCAGCGGGCGCTCGACTTCATCGACGCCAAGCTCCAGGCCATGGACGAAGCGATTCAACGTCAGGGCCTCGCGGGCGCGACCGCGATCGTCCTGTCCGCGAAGCACGGCCAGTCCCCACAGAACCCGAACGAGCTGACCCGCATCAAGGACGGGCCGATCATCGAAGCGATCAATGCGGCGTGGAGCGCAGCTCACCCCGGCGCCGGCGCGCTGATCGTGGCGGGCACCGACGATGACGCCTGGCAAAGCTACCTGTCCGACACCTCCCAGCCGGCGGCCGACTTCGTTCAGAACTACCTGTGGAGCCACTCGGCGACCGGGGTCGCCTATGACGGCACCGCGAGAACCCTGGCGCACTCGGGCCTGTCCAAGGTCTACGCCGGCAAGGCCGCGGCGCGGTACTTCGGCGTCCCGATGAGCGATCCGCGGCATCCCGACGTGTGGGGTCTCGTGCAGGTCGGCGTGGTCTATACCGGCGGCAGCAAGATCGCAGAGCACGGCGGCGCCAACCCGGCCGACCGCGACGTGCCGATCGTCGTCTACGCGC
>WNFI01223266.1_pt1 | contig 17150 bp, 5 predicted proteins | sample 5400471 | NCBI WGS metagenome assembly WNFI01 (sample SAMN13153348, study PRJNA577476) | soil metagenome | isolation source: 100 cm saprolite on Douglas fir-dominated hillslope | place: USA:California | collected 2013-09-17 | reverse complement strand
TCCTACCTCCAGAGTGTCACATGGAAAAGAGAAGAAGATGAAGCTTTTTTCTGCTTGCTTACATCAGGTATTGCTCAGCTTCTAAGTGCAACTGTAGTGCGGTATTGCAAACGCGGGCACCAGCGGCCTGCTTCTCTCTCCAAAGAGTATTCAGGATTTCATCAGCGATCGCAGACCCGTCTGAAGCAGTTTGTAATCGGGACAGAGCTACCCAACCTTCCAAGGAATATCGATCTTCACCTGTTCCGGCCCGCTATTACCGGCTTCGCTGAATACCTGGCTGACCGGGTCTATAGACCGATTATCTCTGCGATTGACCATTTTCAGACGGTACTGACCAGGTATGAGTTGTGTACCCTGAAGGGTGGCAGCCGGCACAACGATAAAGAACCCCGTGCCATCGGCCTTGCGCACTACTCGGGCATCGACCCCAGCATATGCGCCTTCAGGTAGAAAGCGGCGCATGTGCCCTCCGGTTTGACCGGACAAGCGCACTCTGAGCGTGACGCCTTCAGGTGGCAGCTGGATATTGCCACGCTCGCCCAAGGTCGCGATGAAGCGCCGAATAACGCCGGGTTCCTCTGGTGGAGCATCGTTCTTGTTCCCCGCGTATACCCGCAGGCGCGTTCCATCTGGTAACAGACCCTCCGGCCCGAAAGTATAGTATGGCGCCCAGGTGGGTGCAGCTACCCGTACCTCAAAAAAGCGAGCACCCGCGTTCTCCCAACAATAGAGACCGACGCGCCCGGAGGGCAAAAAACGGTCGTCTACGGAGAATAGCTGCATACCATCGAGATAACCGGTCAAGCGTTGGCCCACACAATCGAGAGTCAGGATGTACTCACGCCCCATACGGTACTGCACATGGTCCTCCCAGAGGACCGTCACCGCACCGGCAACCTTTTTGATCAGACGCCGGTAGCTTCCCTGGTGATCCATCGAGAAACGGTAGTAGTTGTCCTTATCCTGGTAGCGGAACATGACACCAATGGCACCGGGGGCGTCCGAGCGCAGGCGCACGCTGGTGCGGTAGTCGCTCCATTGTGTCTCGCCTGCCAGCGCATAGGTACCCGGCTTGTCCGGTATAGTGGGATCACTGCTTCCCCCGTGGATATTGCTTGTTTGCCGCAGTTCTCGGTTGTTGACTGCCCATTGCGAGGACCCACCCTGATCGCCCTCATCTACGAAGCTCCAGCGGTCGGGGAGGAGGGCATTGAACGGCTCATCCAGCAGCCACGTATTGAAAGCCAGGTTGGCCGGGTACACTCTAAGCTGTGAGAACCTGGCGTCCTGGTCTTTCCAGCAGTAGAGCCCGACGCGCCCAGCGGTTAGGTCGCCGTCCTCCACCGCGAACAGAGGTATGCCATCGAGGTAGCCACGCAAGGCATTGCCAATTGCCACCACCGTCAGTTCGTAGATACGGCCCGTTTCGTACCCGAGGGCGCTCTCCCACAGCAAGGTAAAGGCTCCCCCCACATTTTTCACCAGCCGCTGATAGTTTCGCTGGCTATCCATCGAGAAGCGGTAGTAATGGTTCGCATCACCGTAGCGGAACAACAACCCGATGGCACTGCCGTCAAGCGATTGTAGCCGCACGCTGATTACGGTATCCGTCCACGTGGGGTCGCCCGCCACCACCTGGGTACCCTGCTTGCCTAGGGTGTCGCGGTCAACCGGTGGGGTATAAATGTCGCTGGTCTGGCGCAGCGCTCCCTCGAACGTCTTCCAGTTCGAGGGGCCGTCCACGGTTCCCTCATCCACGACACTCCAGTCGCTCGTGTCTCCGCTCGAGAAATGGTCGCGCAGCAGGGCATATGCCTCCAAGGGGGGGCGGAGCACCTCAACCCGCTCAAACCGCGCCCGGCTATTCGCCCAGCAATAGAGCCCCACTTGCCCGGCAGACAGGCTGTTGTCGCTCACCTCAAAGAGGCGCGCATCGTCCATATACCCCACGAGCCGCGAACCGATGACATCCACTGTCAGTACGAGGTCATTGCCCACTGTGTAATTGCTCACATTATCTACCCATAGCGGGACGAAGGTGCCGTTCACCTTCTTGACCAGCTGCCGGTAACTGGCCTGGGTATCTAGTGAGAGCCGGTAGTAGTTGTTGTCATCTATGTAGCGGAACACGACGCCGATAGCGTGGCTGTCATCCGAACGAAGCTTTACTCTCAAGCGATAGTCGTCCCAGGTTGATGCCCCGGCCACAACAGAGGTTCCCGGATAGCCAGGGAATGCTCCCCCATCGATACTGGCCTTCTGCGTGAGCACACCCCCTGCGATCCGCCATACCGACGGCCCTCCCACCGTGCCCTCATCGTGAATGGCCCACTGGCCAACGTATCGAGCGTTGTCTCTGACTACCACGCGCTCGAAGCGTGCTCCCATGTTCGACCAGCAGTAAAGTCCCACCTGCCCACGCCTCAGATCACCCTCGCCCACGGTGAAAAGCGAAACGCCGTCAAGAAAGCCGCGCAGTTCACCGCCCACTGCTCGCAGCGTCAACTCGTAGCTCTGACCTTGCTGGTAGGCTTGGCCGTCCTGCCAGAGCACCGTCACGACACCACCGACCTTCTTGATGAGCCTGCGATAGCCGCCTGGGGGGAGGGACTCCAGAGAGAAGCGGTAATAATTGTTCTCGTCCTGATAGCAGAACATCACGCCGATATCACCAGTGCTGGTCGAATTCAGCCTCACCGATACCTGCACATCTTGCCAGGAAGAGCTGCCGCCAAGCGCGTAGGTCCCCGGTTTGTGCGGTGTCCCGTCCACCACGTGAATGTTGGATGACTGTGTGAGCACGCCGCCCTGCACGCTCCAACGAGATGGGCCATCGACCGCGCCTGGTTCGTCCACAATCTGCACCCCGCTCAGGCTGCTGAAGGTGGGCTGCCAGAGCACCGGTGGCGACTCCAGGGCCGTGACTTCAAGAGCCTCGAAGTCCGCGCCCGGATTCCTCCAGCTGTAGAGTCCAATGCGCCCACTTGTGATATCTGGGTCCCGCAGACTGAACAGCAGGGTGTTGTCTACATAACCAAGTAATTGGTCGCGATATGCCTCGATCGACACGTGATAGGACTGGTAGAGGTTGTAGATGCCCTGATCCTCCCAGAGCACCCGCACCTGGCCGCGCACCTTTTTGATCAGCCTGCGGTACCCTGTCGGCGGTGCCTGTGGGGAGTTGCCAGGCCGCTGGCCCATGGAAAAGCGGGAGTAGTTATCCTCGTCCAGGTAGCGGAAGACGATGCCGATGTCTCCGCCTCCTATATTGGATCTCAGAGTAGTGTCCACGCGTATATTTGCCCAGGTGGTCGAACCCGTAAGGGCAAGCGTGCCGGGTTTATCAGGCGCCGCAGGATCTGTACTCCCGCCGTAGATCGAACTCTGCTGTTTAATAATGCCCTGAAGTAGTTCGACGTCCTCGATCTCCGCCCAAACTGACGGCCCCAGTTTATCCCCTTCATCCACGACGGTATAGTGATCCAGGGCGTTCGGCCAGAACGCCTCGCGGAAAAGCAGACCTCCCACCTCCCCAGTAAAGGTGTTCGTAAACAGCACTGGATCCTCCGCGGGAACTGCCACTGGACCGGGCGACCGATAATACTCGATGCGCTCTCCCGTCAGATCACCGCCCTCGCGCAGTAGCAGTGTCACCGCCTCTTCGTTGGGCTGGCTCGTTCCAAAGCTCACATCGGTGAGTTTGACCGCACCCGGTAATTCCGGCTGCGGGGCCCACTCGTGGGCATACATCACATCCAGTGCTATACGCTTCCAATCAACCGGTTCCGGCCCCAGGACCAGGAAGGCCAGCGCATCCTGCCCCTGCTCCACGCGCATCGCCTGCAGCTCGCGCGGGTTCAGCATTATCGCTGGAGCAGGCAGTCGTGCCATCAATGCTTCATAAGCACGTGCCTCGTCATCCGATAGCGGTGTGCCCGGCGGCACTGCTTTGGCGATCTGAGTCGCAATGGATGTGCCAGCAGGCAGCGACACCGGCCAGACCTCATCTTGAAAGCTATGCAGGTAGTGGAAGAAATGCGCGAAGCCAGAGGTGGTGAACTTGAAGCGGTACGCCACTGGCGCACCCTGGCGGAAATCGTCCACCCGCACGTCGCTGAAGCGAGCACCCGCGTTATTCCAGCAGTAGAGGCCGAAGCGCCCCTGGCTCAGCGCACTATCGCTTTCTGCGAAGACAGGCGTTCCATCCTGGTACACCCGCAGTGTGGGGCCGAGAGCTTCGACCGTGATCAGGTAATCCCGGTTTTCCTGGTAGACGAAATCATCCTCGGCCAGGATCGTATGGACGCCGCCAACTACGCGTACCAGTCTCCGGTATTCGCGCTGGCGGTCCATCGAGAATCGGTAGTAGTGATCGGGGTCGCTGTACCGGAAGACCACGCCCAGTCCATTCTCATCTGCCGAGCGGATGTAGACACTCACGCGATAGTCGGTCCAGTTGCCTGGCTGATCGGGGTCGATTGCCGGCAAATCGGGATTATCGGCGCGCAGCAGGAGAGTTCCGGGCTTGACGGGGTCGGTGCCGTTAAGTGTCCCGCCCCAGATCTTCGTCGTCTGCGTAATATAGCTGCTTGGTGGTCCGCCCTCCTGTCGGACCTCCCAGTGCGATGGCCCGTTGTTTGCACCATCGTCGTGTACAACCCAGCGATCGAACGCCCCTGCTGGCCCGTCGGCGCTTGTACCCGCAGGATAGGCAGAAAAATCTTCATGGAGTAACAGTGGAACGAGCCGCGCCTCGTAGACCGTATCCGCATCAAGCACCTGGCCTTGCTCGATAGAAGCAAGGGTGACGTCGTGGGGGATGGTCGTCGTGTCCAGAGCAGCACAGCCGCTGGTATTGAGGACTCTGATCCAACGCGTATCGCTCTCGTTCAGCGTCACCTCCTCCACCCTCCCCCAGCGGTTACTGAGCACGATTAATCGCCCTTGCGCATCGCGCACCGGACGGTTGTTGTTCTCGTAGAGATAGAGCCCAAGGTCGCGTCGCTCGATGCGATACATCAGGTCCACGTAATCCTCGTTGAACTCGGCCCCGACATCATAGGCCCGGTACACCGGACGGGGCAGAGGAGGTTTTTCTCCTGGGGCGGGAACCGTTGCCGGCACGGTCTGGCGGACGTAGCTCATCAGGTCATTCAGCCCACTATTGAACTCATTCGGATTGGGCGAACCACGTGGGGGGAAAACTGCGTGAGGGCCGGCGGTCCCTCCGTGCGGAAGTAGGCAAATTCAGAGAGTTCATAGCTAGAGATGCCAGAGCCAGCGCTTTTCGTGTCTATAATCGTCATCACCTTCAGCCGATAGGCCGTGTGGGATTCGAGCACCTCGCCCTCCTCGGACCAGCGTGCTGTCTCCTCGATCAAGTGCCTGGTTATCTCTTCCCGCTGCTTCACCTCCGCCGGGTTTGGGCCGTAATCGGCACATACCTGAACGATGCAGATCCGCCCACCACCGTTGCTCTGCACAATGACTTGCCTGACATCCTTATCCTTGCCCTCGATATCGATCACATTCCCCGTCGCGGGTACCTCCCACCTTATCCCGCTTTGGCTGATCGCGGTGCCTATTACATAGGCAGGGACAGATAGCGGACCGTAATAACACATCTGGTGCAGCTGGATCTGTTGATCGGGTGCATGGATTACAACCAACCTGATGGCCCGTCCGGTCAGTGTCAAACGCTGCATCACACCAGCTTGCTGGCTCCGCATCTGTAGGCGTTTCGCTCTGCTGCCATCGTCGTTGAACACTTCTATGAATCCTGGCGACTTGAAGTACGTCAGCAAGAGTTCTACTCTTGCTGAGGCTTGTGGCAGTGTGATCAGAAGACGAGATCTGCAATCAAGACCGATGGCTTGGCCTCCAGTGGTAATCTGAGTCGCATCCTCCCTGTAGTCATGGTTGTCGTTGGCATCGGTGGCATACGCATCGAAAATTACACCCTGTACGGTCCAGGGGTTTGGACCGTGAAAATTGACTTCAAAAGGCCGAAAATCGACACAATCGATTGACCTGAAATACTCTACCTCTCCAGCCTCTTCTTCGGCAACGATGATTCTGACGGCTTTGGCCGGTACGTTGAAGGACATTGTGATCGGATTGGCAGCGGGGATGCACAGGGCACGGCTGAGCCCAACGATAGGACGATTGAGTACCGACACATTCAGTACAAGAGGGTGGAGCCACTCGAATTTGACGGGCATCAGTGGATCGGTGTAGTACTCCCACGGCGATAACAGTAGTTCACCCAGGTCAACCCTCCCGAAGTCGATACATTTCGGGAGGTCGCTGGCAGGTGGTGGGCAAGGGTAGTGCTGGAATCGCCCTGTGAACCATTCATCCCAGGTGCGGCTGCTGCGGCGTGTGTAGTCAAATGGCGTCTTCGACCATAGCCAAAGTTTTACCTGCGCCATATGTTGGCCATTGCCATCGGGCATCGCTGGTATTGGCGCCCAGGAACCAAACAATTGCCGCACGTTACCTGCATTTGGCGTAGTCCCCTTGCGTGCCACCGTTACCCACCCTCCGCCGGTGTACTTATCTAACGTCACCTCTGTCAGATGGTAGCGTATCTGCAACGGCCCCTCGTTCTTTGACTGGTCACCGATCTGCTCCCACTCAGGTACAACGGGTTGCCCACTAACCCCTATCTCGGCATCATCAAGGACTGCACGTCCAAAGGTGAGGCGCGGGCGAGCATCGATTGGCACCACAGGTAACTGATCCTTCGGTGGAGGAGGCGCGTTTGGATCGGGCTGCGGCAATGGAAACAGCAGGAAGCCATCCCCACGATCGTAGTTAGGCTGGAGGAGTGGGGGGTTGCCATCCCTGGGCAGGGGCCAGCTTGTCGTCACCTTGAAGTGTTCCACTGCGACTTCTTTCAACGGCAATGGCAGCGGCGGAGAGCCCAATGCCGCCCATTTCAGCGAGATATCGGCATGGTAGGTGTGCCAGGGTAGCTTGATCTTCACAGAGAAATCGCCCTCGACATCGAACGGGTCAAAGACCTCTGCGGCGAGGTGGGCGTCCACACTCAGGGTCGTTCCGAAGCCAAATACCTTGAGGCCGACATTGCCGTGCAGCCACAGATCCCCTGAGAGATGTACGGGCTTCCAGCTGATGAGCGCGTTCCCCTCGATCCACGCTTCTGCTGTGACACTCAGCGGCCCAAAATGCCAGTGTTTACTATACCCTGTCCACGCTCCCATAGCGAGCTGGTGGGCGTCGAGTATGAGGTAGGCATTCGACTCGAAGATCGTGAAAACCTCGGCGCGAATCCTCTTCTCCATAGGGTCTTTCTGGCCGAGAAAGAGGTGCCAGGCACTTGCATCGCTCAGACTGAAAAACGCCTCAGCTCCGCCGTGAATATCGATCAGCTTGCCGCCAGTGTCATACCTATACAGCGTGTCAAGCCCGACGGTGAACGTTCCGGCACGGCTATCTAAAACAGCCAGAGCTCTGAACGTTGCTTCGTCACTCGCACTGAGCCTGGCGCGCTCCTTCAGCATGTTTGCTCTACCCTCGATGAGCAAGATCGGTCCTGGGAACACAATCACCAGGAGCATCTTGCCAGAGAAGCTATAGCCGTTGTCAGACACTGTGCCGATGGTAACTCCCCCACCCAATGCAAGGCTACCGGCTTTATTGGTCCACTTGTTTTGCAGGTCTGTTACCCCCACAGGGGAACGATGGTACCAGTCAGGCGTCCCAATTGCATACCACCCTTCGTTAGGTTGCCTGTTCGGCTCAAAGTTGAGGGCAAAGAGTCCATCCATACCGTACAGTGCCAGGCCCGTCGACCATAGCGGGATACCCGCTGGCAGTTCCGCGTCCAGGTAGACCGCGAAGAAGGTATAGACGGAATCAGAACCAACTACGAGCTTCCCATCGATCTCCATGTCCAGGGCGATCAGTTCAAGCTTGATGCTTCCGTCGAAACGATGCACGTTTCCTGATGGGCCTCGATACGAAACCGCACCCTTGAAGCGGAGCACATCCGGTACCTCAAACTCAACACCGACGCCGTTTAAGGCAATGTGCGGGTCGCGATGCGGCTGTCCGGGCACGTCATCATACCAGATGATGCGCAATCCCTCTACTGAGGCTGCTGCCGATAAACCGTCCACTAATTTCAAGCCCCCCGAGAAGCCGATCCACTTATCACCATCCTCCGTTTTGCCAAATCCAAGCTTAGTGATCTCCATGTGGAAACCATGAAAGTCAAAGTGGTATTGGTTCGGGAGATCGAGCCAGCCGCCTTCGAGATGCACGTTCCCCCGGGAGTCGATGGCCAGTTCCTTGACCTGGAAACCGGGCCAGTCAAGTCCTTGATCCTTGCCAAAAAGTGGTGTGACTTTGCCACTCAGTTTGGCAAGTAAGATGCCATGAGCCACCTCGAAGCTGAGGCTGTCTACTGTCAGAGTGAGGATATCAGGTTTAGTCAGAGGATGGAGTCCACTCGGGTCTGCTAATTTGACAGCAAGACTGCCATCGAGGTGAACGCCAATCTCTACATTAATTGGTTCATCAAAGAAGGGAAGCGTGATTGCTCCTTGAATATCTGACTCGGTAAGTGCATTCTGGACAAAAGTAAGGGTGAAATGTTCAAGAGCGAATGTAGTGCCGAACAGATTGCCGGAGAGCGGCGGGGCCCAATCGGCGGTAACCGAACCTGAAAACCCACCTGTACCGATGAAGCAGTTCTGAAACTTGAGATTACTGGGTACTGCCGTTGCTAGCCCTACGGGGAAGGCGATGGCTGCTTCCTGAATAAATATTCCTCGCCAACTATCACCGAGCTTCTCACCACCAGGAGGTAATGGCACATTCCCGGAGAACCGCAAGAGAATGTCGTCGGCCTTTATGATAATGCCCGTATCGCCGATCATAGCAGCCGGAAAAGAAAGTGGCAGGACGTTAGTGCCGGGTAAAACGAGTTCGATATCCATGCGGTCGGTAACGCGAAGGCCGAAAGGTATCGTGATCTCTGCAAAATGATTCACATCTTGATCGAGCACATATTGCCCCCCGGAATCGTGCACTACTGGCTGCAGCCAGGAACGTGGGAATCGGAGCCTGAGTTCTTCCAGCAACAGATAGACTTCGAACTGCCCGTCTTGCATAATAACCTGTAACTCAACTGGCCCTCCCCCGATAACCAGCGCCAGGTCTTTAACAACGGGGAGATCGAGTGCCAGTTCGCTGATCACCTGTAATTTCGCGATGATTACCCCACCGTTTGCATCGCCGATAATAGAGCTTTCCAGGTACGCGATGCGGTCAGTGACTGGACTTATGATATCAAGTACTGATCGCGGGAGGTCCTCTCCCATGAGTACCTCCGATAGAGGGATATATACCTGGGTATCAGTAGTCATGCTAGCGTCCTCCAGAAGCGTGATCGGCCGTTCTCTCCCGCGCCAAATACATCGTTAATCGCGTTATAAAACCTGGTTACGTCGCGCGGGTATCGTAGATTGTAGTAGCGCATTCTCCATGGATTAGGCCGGCAGGGACCAAGATTGCTATCGCACGGTACCGCTGGTCCTCCACTTGGACAAGATATATCGTTCGGTCCACAAGGCAAGCCGGGGTCACTCAGCTGCGCTGCATCGTTTGGTTCCAATTGACCCTCCACTTTGCGCTGCCCGGCGTTGTAGATCGATGCCATACGGGGTAGATCCATGCGGCTCCCCTGACGCGCGAAGTCGTACTTATGATCGGCGGTACCAACGAGAATCGAATTAGGACCGGTGAGCAGCCAGAAGAACCAGTTGCGTGGCTTTGGCTTGCCAGCTGCAAATGGGTCGATAACGCCAAAGGTACTGGGTACATCTGGATACCACGATTGCAACCAGCTGTAACGTTCTATTGCTAGTTGTATGAGTGTTTGCATGAGGCCTGGTGACATCCTCTCTGGCACAACATCGATAATGGTTAGAAGTTCATCCCAGGTGAGCGAGGATTTAGCAGCTTTAATAGGCGTAGAACCTGACCATGGATTGGGTACGCTGAGACTATAGGCAGGGGCGAGCTTAACGTAAGCATCAATGATCGCCTGTGGAACTTTTGCACCTTGTAACTTCTTAATATGGACGGCCTTCAGGGACTCGAGCGCAAGCGCACGGGGATCATTATTGCTCTCGTGTGCAATAGTAACGACTACAAGCTCCGCAGGAAACTGAAGCTCTAAGCAGGTCTCGTTAATTGCGTCGCCCCAGTCGTTCCATACACGCTGCACGCGAGCTTTGTTGGCATCCGACGCTTGTGGCTGGGGACAGACATCTACACCCCGTAGTTCCGCAGGTTGGGTCTTCGCGCAAACATCGGCGCCGGGCAAATCTCTGAGACGCGCCTCAAAATCAAGGTTTGCGTCATTCGTAATGCGCCACTCTATCATTGACAGGTCAGTGGCCCATTGCACACCGTGCCACTGGCTCAAGGAGCCAGTTGGGAACAACAGAACACGCGTTGGTATTGCCTGCCCTGGCATCAATGCGTTCGTTTCGGCGCGTGGTCTCACAATCTTATCCAAACGGATGTTCATTGCTTTCAAGAGGGGATGGTCGAAGGTGTGGTCGCCCTGGAGAGGAGCGCGGGTAATAACCTGCACCTTTCTTTTGTTTGCTGTAGGGTCGTAGGCGTTTTTCAGTAAGCGCCATATATAATATATCGGGTTCAGCTTGTTTTCAGCGTATTCCTCGATCATAATCGTGACGCGGCTGGTGCCAAATTCGCACCCTGCCGGTGGTGGCTCGTTGGCAGGTGCGGGGGCGGCCGCGCCGATGAGATCGCCTGCCAGGACTGGGACTGCGGCGAGAATAGGGCCCACAGGTTGCAAAACAGCTGCGATCAGGTTGTTGACCTCAGTGGTGAGCGCATTTCCTCCTTGAGAGCTAGCAAGGTCAAGACTCACTTTCAATTGCATGCCATTCCAAGGTATCCGCATAATAGGGTGCCAAACTTCCCAGGCTGAGTTACTGGTTGCGGCGTAGGCACCTTGAATGAGCTCGCTCAAAGCATTTTGGACCAGATCTTTGTCAACATTCTCATAAATCAAACGGTAGGGCACCGGTTCTAGCAAACCGGCTATCTCGTTATACCGTTTTTGTGTCCTCGCATTGATATCGAGTTGAAGAGTGTGGAGTTGCTGTGCATTAGCGGCTGGGACAAAACTCAGTTCGCCATCGAACATAGAGAATAGCGCTTTATTCGAATAGTCATTCGATAATCGGATTTCGAGGCCTGGACTAAAGTCAGCACTATCAGGCAAATCGACTGGCTGGCGAAAGGGTCGGCCGAGACAAAAGGTGAGTTTGGGCGCACTTGCCGCGGTTACGGGGACATGCCCAACAGGTAGTGCGAGATTACCAACGGCCATGGCAGGACCTCCTTCTCACGACAGTTTAAATTATTGACTGGCATCGTAGGCACGCGTTTGTACTAAAGGTGATGGAGTCGAGACATTCCCGGCGTCATCCACCGCCACCAATCTGTAATACAGTGTTACTAATCCGCGCACCGATGTATCCGTCCACCCCACCTCGGCTGGCCGTGCTGCTGGATCCCCTGCGGACACCGTTTCGGTGTGTACCAGCGTCATCAGTTGCAAGCTGCGTGCAGACACCTCGCTGTCCGTCCGATACCCCTGGTAGTAGGCCAGATCAGGTTCGCGGTTGGATGCCCAGCGTAATATAACCCGCCGATCACCGCCCAACACCTTTGTTATTACTGGCGAGCGTGGTGGTACCACCTTATGAAGCCAGACAGGCGCTCCTGATAAGCTCAGACTACTCGGATTATGCGCTCCGTCCACGTAGATTGCACGATAGAAGTAGCGGTTCGTCGAGCGCCCGTCCAGGGTATCGAGATAAGCTCGCTGATTGGGATCTGGCACATAGCCGTCTGGACTATCCGGCCCCTTCCGGTCAGCATTCGCCGGGTCGTCCGGGTCCAATGGGCGAATAGTCACTTGTGTGAAGGCCCGCTCATTGCCTGGGAGCCCGGCGAGTATACGTAGGCCATCGTTCGATAATCCATAATAGTACACCATCGCCCGCCCTATTCCCGCTGTGCCCTGAGGAAAGCTGTTCAACCGGTTAAGTTCACTCGCTACCTGCTGGCGCTTTTGTTCACTCCAGCGCGGATCAACTGTTGGGTCTGGGAAGAGCTCGAGCTGCGAAGCATTTAGAGGTGGGCGCGGTCGATGACTCCAATCCACCTTGAAAATGGCATCGTCCAGTGCCTTGAAGATGTGCGTTTTCAGGTTCGCGCTCGGCCTCCAGCGGTAGGTGTAGAACGAGTGGCCGTGGTAGTCCGCGGGTGTTGCTGTCGGAGAACCCTAAAGACATTCGCCGGCGGGCCGACTCGTCCTTCGTTGCCATAGCGACCGCCCCAACGCCCGGTTGCCCATTTAGGTGCATCAGCGGCGTATAGTTTATCATCCGCTGCACTCACGCCGATGTGGGCGAACACAACTGGTTCCTCCGGCGAACTGGGCATAGACGGTCCGCCATGGAAAAGATCGCCGGGCCCCGGTAGAAACACCTCATATGTACGGAGCGGCCACACAATTCCCCAGGGCGTCGTCGGTAAAACGCCCAAAAATGGCCGTCCATCGATGGTGACGGTTTTGGCGTTATTATCAACTCCGGTGATGGGATACATTTTATCTGGGCGGCTTTTGTCGTTCGCCAGGAACAAATGCTCCCCAGTCAGTCGTATGCCAGAGAGATCGGGATTGCTATCTAATGAGACAATCGTGCCGGTGACCTTCGCTACGGTGCCACCCAACTGGTTGCCACCCGGGTCGCTCGCAGGGAGCGATGTCTTTGTCACATGCTCGTCATAGCCCACGACATAGTAGCGATCCTGCCAGTTCGTAGCAATGGCGTAGTCAACGAAGAGTGGGTGCGGACGGCGAAGTGTATAGGTTTGCCCCGTCGAGGTGGCTTCAATGTAATTCCGATCCAAGGTCAATTGCGTAGGCGAATCGATACTCTGCACACCATACCTTGTCAAGTTCCCCGTGATTTGCAGCTTTGAGCCAGTTAAGTCGCCATTCCAGTTTGTCCCTACCCCGGTGACAGTGGGGGAATCCTCTACAACAGAAATCGTCCCAGCCGTGTAGGCATCATAGATCGATGGGATGGCAACTGTGCAGGGAGTATGGGCCCGCGGCAGCACCTCGAGGATCGCGGCCGCTTTTCCTGACCCCGTCGCTCCTGCATATGGGTGATCCAACGTCAATTGGAGGGGCGCATCGACTCTCAGGATGGTGTAGATCGCCTGCTCTCCCGTAACCAGCAAGAGCAACCCTGCCAGTTCAGGGCCCCAGGTGGTCCCGATGCTGGTAACGATAGGAGAGCCACTGGTAACAGAGACCGCTTGATCTGTAGAGACGACGCCAATGTTTCTTACACGCACACGCAGAGGGTTCGAAGCGTCGCTATCTAGGATAGGAAAGAAATCTGCACCGATCTGCAGTACTGCTCCTGCAAAGCCGCCGGCAGGCTGAGCATTGGGGATATCAGTATCGACCACGCTTTCTGTAGCACTATCAACCGAAACACTGACGGTGTTACTGACAAGCGCGTTGAAGCGACCTGGCTGGAAATAGACGCGGAATTCGTGGGCGTCTGGCGCCTGGCGTTCTTGCTTTTCTGACCACTGCCAGCGCACACGCAGGCCGATGAGATTCTTTTTCTCCTGCTCTGTGAGCTTCTGGTACCACGGAGCTGCGGCTAGGGAGGCCCACCAGTCTTGATACGCCCGATCCTTCAGAACGGTCGGATCCAGAGGATCGAGTGCGTAGGCCTCTATGCCTGTTGGGGGTGGTGGCGCGAGCTGATCAAGGAACCGCACTGCGACGGGGTGGATCACTCTATCACCGGGAGGGTCCTGGTAATACCAGGGGCGTGGGTCGGGCATCGGTGCCCACTCGTACCAGGCTGATGCCGCGCTGTTTGGACTGTATCTCCCGAAGATGTCAATGCCATTCACCTGGTAACTGTACCACCCATCGGCGAGACCCGTATCAAGGAATTGCAGCCGGAAAGGCGGCCAGTTACTGGCGTACTGCGGTGGGTTGGGGGGGATGCTTGCGGGCTCGATCACCAGCACCGGCTGAGCTTGCGTGAGTATGTCGTAGTTGCCCGGTTCCGTCGGCTGCGGTCCATCGCCCAGACTTGCGCGCCAGATGTGATACAGGACAGCTCCACCTGGAAGTAAATCGCCCGAGCCGGTCACGTCCAGTTGCCAGCGTAGCCCCGCGTTATTCGTAGCATTTTGCACGTCGCCAGTCTGTGTACGTAGACTGCCGCCCGGAAGGGCGTAGACTCTGAGATCGGCTGGGGGGGACGGATCGGGTGGGTTCCACGTGAGCCCCTTGTTGAACACAATATAGCCATCGTAGTGGGTAAAGAAGTTGGGATCATTGCTCAGCTGCGTCAGGATATCGTTAACGCTACTTCCCCCCGCGAGACCCTCGGGAGCAGGCAGGAACGTAACAGGGATGACCAGATAATCATACGCTGTGACAGCCGACAGGTCTACCCAGTACAGCCCGAGCATTTGGGCTACCGCTGGATGGAGGCTGCCCAGCAACACCAGATCCAGCGGGTATTGCCTTGGCATACTCGGGGACAGGACCTCCGCATCAGGCGGTTCTGGTGCGCCGGGTACTGCCTGGCTGCGCTGCGCCATCGGCAGCGCGTTGGGTCCGCCCACCACCAGATCCAGAAGCAAGTCGTGTAGTTCCGCAAAGTGGGGCCCGGCCCAGTAGTCTCGCGGGCCATAGAGGATACGTCCCAGCGCGGTTTGCTCATCAGCCTGTGGGTCTGTGGCTAGTCCCCCGTTGGCCGGGTAATCCGGGTGCGTCACGGGTAAGCAAATTGGCTCTGGGCAATCGGGCACTGATTCCCATCCTACCCTCGCATCTTGGGAGACATTTATGAAACACATATCGACCAGGGCCGCAGGCCCGCTGCTCAACTCGACAGAAGAAATCGCGTCGGCCTCCAGTGTGCCAACCGACAATGACCCGGGATTGACCTGTATACTGACCTGATCGACCGCCACATCTCCCAGCAGTGCTTTCGCCTGTATTGCGGTCGCGGGAGATGCAGGCTTGAGAGAGCAAAATTTATGCAGCAGGAGGAGGTTCACCGGTGCGTAGATGGTGACCAGGTTGATCGATGGACCCGCTAATGTGATCGTCTTGGTCTCGCGTTGCTGGCTCTTCAATTTGACCCTTGTAATACTCCCGTCAACGTTGGATGCCTCGATAATTGGAAATCGCTTGAAGACTTCAGCCCCTTCATCAAAGGATGTCAGCGTCAGCTCCACCTCGGGAGAGGGATTCGGGAGCGAGATCTGGAGCCGGTATGCGCAATCCAGGCCGATGTACTTCTTCTGTCCATCGGGGCTAACCTGCTCAATGATATGTGTTGCTGGTGAGAGTTGACCATTTTTATCGTAAGCAGAAAATTGCACTCCCTGCACAATTCTGGGATTTGCACCGGTATCGGGATTCTGATTGCTGAAATCAACGCAGAAGTGCGTGCGAGGTGGTTCGAGAAAGCCGATACGCAGATAGACTTTCCGAACTGGTTCAGCAGGTGGGAAGGTGAAACGCAAGTAGGTACGATCAGCCAGGTCAAACACTACTGTGCCTGTGGGGGTGAGGGCGCCATCGGTCAGGGAGAGGTCCCGGTCACTGCTGATTTGACCGTACGCGGTGTCTAATTGCCTCCCTACCAGCAGGCCGATCGGCACGTTATTAAGAACTGAGCGGAGACAAAGAGGCTGACCATCTTCGTGGCGGCGACGAAAGAGGTAAAAACCAAGCCACGGGAAGCCTTGCTCACGCTTGAAGGCCCAACGTAAGTGAATGCCAGATATTAAATGGGGTTGTGCGGCGTTGGATCGCTGGTCGCGGGGGACCGCGATTCCGGACATGACTATATTTTCCGATTGCAGAGCCATGTTTATACCCCCCACAGATTATTTTACGGGGCAGTATAGAGCCACGAGAAAAAAGTGCGGGTAGAACGCACTAAGGTGAAGGTAGGGCCACTCCTGCAAAACTAAACAGAGCTAGTTTGACTGCTCTAGGAGAGAAAGCGATTGTGGTTGGGGTTATGCCCATGATACCAGGTTTCCGGCATAAAAGGGCAAACAAAATACAGGTGATCTTTACAATTACTCTAATTTAGTGCCATGCTAGTATCGCCATTGCTCTACAGCTAGTATATACTATGGATGAGATTTTGTAAACTCCAAAAATGAGATAGATTCTACCCAAATCGGGTGCTAACAGATCGACACATGGGGCAGCTAGGCCGTCGTATAGTAGGGGCGACCGCAAGGGTCGCGCTGGGGATCAGCATCCGAGTAGCTTCAGGTAATCTGGAATGAAGGAAGGATGAGATGACCGAAGCAACAAACCACATGGACACGAGTTTGGTAAATCATACCAAGCGAAGATACGAAAGCCAGCGCAGGGAGGAGACCTCGAGGCCAAGGAGCAGAAATTCTTATAATGCTAGAAAGCTATATAAATAATAGAAACGGAACCGACGGGTTTCGACTACGCTGTCACCAATTTTATACCTCTTCCTTGCCCCGTCTGGTAAACTGTATCTCAAGGTGCAAGACGTGCTCGCTCACGATGAAGCATATGACGTCAGCCCCCCTCTGATGGTGAGCAAACGGCGACCAGGGCCAAAACACCCGAAATACGGCATTCCCACTGAACACTGGCCACTGATCATTTATCGTGTGGTGGAGCAGAAGGAACCCCTGCGCACCGTGGCAGCAGCGTATGGTGTCTCGCACGAAACGATCCGTCGTATTCTTCTGCATACGCATCAGCAGTGTGGACAGCAAGAAGCGTAACGGTACGGGTACTCGTCTATGGCAAAGGCGAGATGACATCCTGGCAGCAAGAGCGCTTGCACATGTGCGGGGTCGCCACCTGCACCTCGACCTTTCCTTGCCTCTTCCCTGCATACTGTCTACACGTGCAGGGAAGGACGCAGCTGGTCCACCGTGTGCTGCTGGTCTCATCGGCACACAACAAGCGTAGCACAAGAGGGCGGTACAACAACGGGTAGTACCTGGACAGGGGA
>WNFI01146694.1_pt1 | contig 17156 bp, 21 predicted proteins | sample 5400471 | NCBI WGS metagenome assembly WNFI01 (sample SAMN13153348, study PRJNA577476) | soil metagenome | isolation source: 100 cm saprolite on Douglas fir-dominated hillslope | place: USA:California | collected 2013-09-17 | reverse complement strand
AATATTCGAACGAAATGCCCGCTTTTAATGACACCTGCTTCCCTGGGTTCTTACTCATCCGCTGCAGCTCGCAGCTTCTGACTTGCTCGGTAAAATCTAACTAAAGACTTTGATTAGATGTGATAGATGACGCCAATATCTATCCCACTTTAGCGAGGACCAAAAGGGAAGCATATCTGACCCGGGAATGGGTCGTCAAGCAGCAAAACGCTTTCGCCCCCAAACGTACGATATTTTTGAATGTTGGTTGTCTTTCTAGCCCTTAATCAGCAACATCATTCGACCTCAGTTAGTGTTCAGCCCTAGACTCGAGATGGAGATGCATCTCGTAGGGCCAACGCACCTACATAACACGGAGAATCGTTTGTTCGTCGGCGTAATCTCGGAATGGTCACTGTCCATTGTCCTTTTACTTTGTTGTTGGCAATGATTAGAGGATTTTCTTGTTTCAGATGAGCGTTATGTTGAGGCGAAGCAAGACGTCGCTAGCATAGGTACCTACTGCTCGTGGTCACCGAAGACATCAGCTCCGCCTCTGCAGTCGTCTTAGAGCAGTAGCTGAACTGTTCGAATTAATTTATATCGAATCTTCTGATTTGCGTTGAACAGAAGGCCACGCACCTTATCGCGAACCCTATCCCACTTGCCATCCCGTCCTCACCGAACTCGTGATCATCTGAGTTTGGGGGGAGAGGGTATAACAGAAGTACATCTAATCCACTACAACGTTGATCAGGCTCCTATAGAAGGCCACATCCAGGTAGATACTCTAAGGTAGATTCTGGGTAACGACGCTCCAAGTCCATGGATATATGCTGTCGACGCGTTCAAGAATCAGCAGTGAGCATATCTCTCGACCTCAAGTCGTCTCATATGGCTAAGTAAATGCAACTGTGCTTTGAACTTATCCCGCGTGAAACCTAGCTTCCATCATCTAAGAGTTCTGGAGGACAGATATCCATCGCAGACGTTGCTGACGTCGAGAACGGAGAAGCATTGGCCGCTGAAGGAAATATAAGAGTCAGAATCCGAGAAAAAGAACAAAAAATCAAACTTACCGAAAAGATCACTCTGATCGACGAACTTGAAGGTCCCAGGTCGAGCTACAGTTCGAACCCGTCTACGCTTAGGTGGCTTCTCCTCGCTCTCCTCCGCATCCTCCTCGTCCTTCTCCTCCAGACAGGAACGACGGCGCTTGACACCTGCCTTGACACCTGCCCTTGGTTTCTTAGGCTCCCAACAGTGGACATCGTGAAAGTGGAAATCGCGGTCCTCGGTCGTCTCGAACGAAGTCTGAGAGCACCTTGGATGTGGGCAGGTGAGAGCCTTGCAGTCCATCGAATCCGCGGGGTGCTCTTTGGCGATATGATCTTGCCACGAGGATTTATCGAGGAACTGCTGCATCCTCTGGGTGAAAGGAAGATCGTCGTTACCGAGACACCAAAAGCAAAGCCCAGGCGCGGCGAGAGTCTTGGCGTAAATGAGAGGATCGCACTGATAGGGTAGAGTATCGAGGTTCGTCAGGTGATGCTGGCAATGGCTTTTCCAGTCGTCTAGGCTCGTGAACCACTTGCCGTCGGGGCACAAGAAGCAGAATTCGGCGAAGGAAGCCGAGGAGGAACGTCCTGAGCGTTTGGGCGTGAGGTAAGACTTGTGGCAGCTGTAGATGTGCCTCCATTGTATGTGTGCCGGGTCGCTGCTCACATATCACAAGCGTCAGCAAATCACCTTTGACAGAAAACCGAAGAAACATGCACTCTTTTGGCTCCTCGAAATGACAGTTCTTGAGCTCTAAGCCAAGTCGAGCCTCGACCTCGAATTTGGAACGATAAAGTTCGATAAGATCCTCGAGAACAGCCCTCCCAGCCTGACTCCGGATAGTACCGATGGTGAACATCGACTTGGAAAGACGTTCGCGGATGGACATCAGATGACGAATGCAATAGAATGGAGTGCGGTAATGGCCTTCGTCCGTCTTCTCGGTTTTGGAGGTTCTGGCGGTTCGTGGGTTCTCCTTTTGCTGCTCGCGGTACTTCTTGAGAGCGGTGCGCTTGAGACCTCTGAGGCGACCCAAGATCTCTACCCGTTCCTTCTTGATAGTGGCATCATCGGAGTCGGGGAGGTTCTCCAAGTCGGCGCGGATGGCTGAATACTCCTCGCTAGTGACTAACTCGTGCAACTCTCTGGCTGGGAGAGTCTGTGCGAGCTCCCGGTCGTGGTTCATTTTGAGGAAGCGGAGAAGGCTGAAGAGAAGAGTCCGAGGAGTGTCGCCAGTGTATAAAGCTTGACCATCAACTCCTGCGTTCGTCGGAGCGTAGAATTAGTCGTAGACGGAATCACTACCATGTCCAGCTTGTCTTCTACGCTGAGAAGAGGTACACTTCTCATCTATGTGGGACGTTAGCGAAACTGAAATGATGTACAGTGAACAAGCAAAGAGGCAACTTACCAGTCGCACGGAGGGTTTCGGCACGAAAGTCGTGATTCGCGAGCGAGTCGAATCCAGCTCGTTTGCCAAGATCAGAAAGACGAGAGCAGTATGTGCGAGCAGACCAGATATGACCGTCGCCGCGTTCATAAACTGGCCTCTCGAGGAAGTCTTTATGCCAATGGATTCGAATAATTCCTTCCTCTGGCGGTATAACGCCAAGGAGTCCATCTACCGTGTCGAAGTCTCGGAATGCGCCTTTGGCCAGGAGAATGGCTAGTCGCGTGAGCATAGGATTGCACATGAGGGGGCGTTGGCCTGAGCCCTCGTGTAATGAGTGTTCAGGACTAGAAGAACAATATAGTCAATACGCGTCAATGAAGCCCAAAAAAAAGGCTTACTTTCTCCAAGGGGTAGATGTCATACCCTTCCCGTCTTTCTTAACCTCCATAAAGAACTCGGGGTCGCCTTGTTCGTTGCGAAAGACGCCAACAACTAGGTCCTTGCTGATTTTGATATCATTCTCGGTATATATTGGATATGGGGAGCTTGGAGCAGAACTCACCTTATAGCGCAAACCTCGACCACTCCCTTGACGAGCAGTGGACTCGATATACTCGCCAACGCGAGCAGAGGTAAAGGCATTGAGCATAATCCCGTCCCACAAATCAATGCGGTCTTTGGGATTGCCGTATTTATGCCAATCGGATCCCCACAGTCGTGCGCCGAGGATAAGGAAGACAGATAGAGACGCGTACTTCCTTACACGCTTTTGACGTGCTAGGTTCATCTCCTTCTGGAGCGGACCCTCGATGAACTAGAAAAGAAAAAAATTGGTAAGTTGGACTTGTAAATAAAATAACAAACTGAAGTAAAGTACTCACGTTCGTAGTGGAATTAATGATTTCTTGTTCAACTTTCTGTCCTTCGCGGTCGAGAGCAGCGGTCGTGTTCTTCCAGTACTGGCGAACAGTTCTTAAACACGCCTTGGCGTCGCCATATCTGCCGTCGATAGCATAGGCCACCATCCGAATGTAATCCTTGGGCGTTTCGAAGTTATCGAGTTTGGCACCAGGATGAAGGTTCTGGTAGCTGTTGATCACGATGAGCACACAATGGAGCCTAAGGCTACAGGAAGACGTTGAAGTAAACTTCCGCCCTCCAGGTCCCTAGTGCACGCTCGTAATTGCTTTCGGTCCCGGATGCAAGAGGTCTCCGTTCCTGTTTGCCCTTGACGATGCCTCGTTCGTCGGGCCGACTTCGCTGTGCGCCCTGAGCGAGGAACGCTTCGAACGATTTGGCCTTAGGCATGGCTGAGAGCGAAGAGTGGCGGGATTTGGCAAGAGAATATGGTGATCAAGAGTGGGGACGAAGTCGGATATCGACAAGGGCGTGGTGGGTGGGTGTGTAGATTATCGAAGGGCGAGGGAACGGGCTCCTTATATACCTTCTAGGAGCTCATAGCCCCCTCGACTCGAGGAGGGCATATCGCGAACCGTCACGCTCACACTATGATATCCCGGACATCAGCATCGCGTCGTAGCCAGATTTGGAACGACTCACCTCCGGATTTGATCGAATCGGCGTCTGTTCATGGCGTAGACCTTGGATTGAAATGGACGGACAAAATTCTGCGACCGTGTATAAGAGTATAAAGGCATCGACGTTTCGAGAGCCAGAGTCCCCATCCCCGCTCTCGATAACGCAGTTGCCCTCAGCTCAACAACGCTCCTCACCAAATCGCACGTTAGCTTTCTGCTTCCATTTCGTAATCTCATTGTCTGATACTGGCAAAACAGCCTATCCGGCGTTTCCAAATTCCCAGGCTTGTGAATTCCCAATTATCATGGCGGAGTTGGCCGATTGTATTGTAACTATTGTAACTATTGGCTTCTCAAGTTCTCTTAGTGTGCTACGTCAACTCGCACTTCACTTGTCTGTCTGGCATAGGGAGGCATAATCCTTATCTTAAGTAATATTCTTTTGCGCATATTTTGGTGAATTGTGATGATGGAAGTCGAAACGGGGACCACGGTTCGCACGGAATACCCCTCGGCAGTGGCAGCTCAAGAATCAGGCCTGCCGACTCCCCCATCCCTGCACGCTTTTGAGGAGCAAAGTTTGGTTGAGATCGGAAATGTTCAGTCGACCAATGATGACGAGAATCCCAATGGTCACACGAGACTTTTTATACATGATGACAATCACAGCTATGACCTCTGGATCCACCCGAACCTGTCAAATCGCGCAACTGTTGTTGCGGGCATTGAGGTATGCCCCACGGTGTTTTATGGTTTGGTTATTTTAGGCCCTCACAAAGCTTGGACCGACAGACCCACGGTGGACACGTCGTAGCCAGCATAGAAGAAGCTTTCTTCGCGATTGTCCATCCTGATATGACTCCTGATGACTATCCCGAGCTCTGTAATGATGAGGAAGGCACAGTCGGCATTTCTCTTGATTGGGTGCTAGATTCCGTCCGTGCTGGTTGCGTGAAAAGTCCAGAGGATTACATCATTTGGAGACTCGAGGACGATGATAACGAGGACGAGGACGTATCAACCGGAGAGGAAGAGAGAGAAGAGGACATGGAATTAGTTGAATTGGATGATCTCCTCTCATTACCATCTTGTCCTAAGATCAGTGATCTGCCACCTTCCCCTGCTACTAAATCACTCGACGAGAAATTCTTTATATGGATCGTTCCTCGTTTCTTCACGCCTCGGCCTGCTGCTCCCTGGATAGATGTTTACCGCTGGCTAGGTGCTAATGTACGTTGCGCCTGACCAATAATCTCCACCTTGCTAAGGCTTTGTCCTTATGATGTCTAATCAGATTCCGCACCGACCCGAGAAATACTGGACCGCTATGAACGTCAAAGGGACTGAGGTCCGTCGTAAAGCGAATGCTCTCCTAAAGGAAATACTTCCGAGACCGACTCGGGCCCCCCAGGATTCTAGGAAGAAACTCAATTCTCTAACGAAGAGTCAGGGAGGTGAAATGGGAAACAAAAGAAACAAATACACTGATGACGAGATGGAGGAGATGATTAGACACATCGCCTCGCATAGTTCCACATTAAAGGGGCAGGCCCTGTGGGTGGTGTTCCATGCCAAGGCGAGTTCTGGTCATTATCGGTAGGAATTATTCTGAACTCATGTCTGGTGTGATCCGTTTCATGTAGCATCCGAAGCGAACGGCGTCAGCATATGCTCAGCACTATGGTTCACATCGTGCGTACTTCGACGCAGGAGTCCAACGATTCCTTCTCGAGGAGGGTCACTCCCTTCATCCGTCCGAAACCAGTTCAGGTGGTAATGTCAAGCCACAGAGTACCAATACCACGGGGTCTGCAAGCGTTTTACCTAACTGTCTTAAGCCAAAATACACGCCTGAGGAGCACCAAGCTATGAAGGATTTCTACGCGAAACATAGGCATGAGTATGCGAAAGACATAGATTTGTGGATTGCATTTGAGAAACTGGTGAGGAATTCATGTTCGCACTGCGCCTAGCTTCGCTGACTTGGATATTACCCATTAGCATCCTAATCGTACTGCTCCTGGATTGTATTCCTACTTCCTCCGGCACCCCGAGATTGGGGGGGAGGGCACAATCGCCACCCCTCAGCCGATTGGACCAGTCACCAGGACCAGTGATATCACTCCCCCCAAACCATCCATAAGTTCATCTGGTTCGGCACAGAACCCAAGGACTCCTCGATTGTTTACACCTGAAGAAGACCAAGTCTTGATTCGATTCGCGCGGAGAAGGGGATATCCTTGTTCTTTGCCAATGAGTGAATGGATGGAGCTTAGTCAAAACGTGCGAGCATCCACTTTGTGTCTCCTGGAATTGTCTGACGTCCAATCTCCGTCCCAGAACCCTTCTAGGAGTCAATGGGGCTGGAGAACTCGCTATCAAAACCATATCTACCCCAATAGATACAAGATTGATGAGGATTACGTGTTATCCAATGGGCTGACATCCAAGGCAAATGCCTCTACCGCTGTCCCTAATCAGACTTTGAAGCGCTGTCCCTCTGAGGATTTGGACTTGCCTCCAAGCAAACGGGTTGCCATTGACGTCAGACTAGCATCGCACACCTCAGCTCACAGTGCCTCTCCCACCCTGATCGCACCGCCACCTCAGTTCAGCACGGTAAATGCTGCACCAAACTCCCGAAAGTCTTTGGCGTCAAAGTTTACTAGAGAGGACTTGGTGGCGGCGATCAGCTGGGTTACCATGCGTACTCGTCCGAAGAGTATGTTCCAGAATTTAGCAAGTTGGGAGCAATTCGCAGAGCAGGTGTGTACCATATGTTCGATGTTGCTCCGTCCTGTCCTGATGGTCATTATTTGTCGTAGCATCCATCGCACGATTCTGAAGAGTGGGTGCAGTACTACTATAACAAGCGAGAGCTTTTCCAACTCATCGAGCAACACCTTGAGCTTGAGACTACGTGATATTTTATTCCTCGCTGCCTCTACCCTCCAATTATTTGCTTCGGATGCATCATTCACTGCCGATATTCCCACGCCTCCGCACTAGTATATCCCCGTTGCTCAGCTTTACAGCTTTATCGTCCCTTGTACTTCCGGACTGTAGTAATTCACCTTTATTGCGTTTGGGTATGGTCCGTTAGATCAACGAGGGATACTTCACGGTCCTTGACCCCGTTTACACTATCTTCTTTTCCTATCGACAAATGTTCCTGGCGGAATCAACTTTTGGTTTAGGCAGAGTTAGGGCAGGCTTGATCGTCAGAGCTCAGAAGGAACCGTTAATGCTTGCAGTGATTAACGCTTATGGTACAATTCGGGTTCCATTAGACTCCAATGCTAGTGCCTTTATTGCTAAGGGAGGCGATGGCATCTTTCTGTCACGCCATGTGTCCGTTCTGTTGGTCCATATACATGCATTCCAAACATTGAGATCTGTTCTCGCTGTTGCAATATCTGTCCGAAATTGAGTTTCTGTTAGTATAAGTCTTCGGTGGCTCCGCTCAATCTAGGGCGGCGCACCAGAGACGCCGGTTCTACATAGTTGGCTACAACGCACTTTTGGACCAAATGTGTATCTAGCAGCTGCAACGTATGTGCAATGCGACATAGTATGCAGGATGAATAGTCCGTGTCGAGGGTCGTGTAATCCAAAACCAACTTGAATTAAGCGCGCAACGAACAGCGTACCCTAGGTCGGTACTGGGGTCCGCGTTTTCGAAATCATATAATGCTACATGAGGCGAAGCGACGACGGGCTGCAGCCAGCAGGAGAACTGCAAGAGACTTTCCCAATAAGGTAGTTCCGGAAAGGGTCACTTTCAATTTTATTGCTGAGGTTTGAATTGAGGCGTCATTGACCCTTACATCTCCAGCCTGGAACCAGGGAGATGGCTACAAGGGGCAGTACCCCCCAAATATCAGATCGAGGTGAGGTGTGATCTCCTTCCTCAGCCTCAGTACCTTCCAATTCGTTATCGGCTGTTTCGGATGTCGTATCGATCGATTATGTACTAGGGTTGTTCACCGTAGACGGCATACCTATGAACGTCTGGGTCCACCCCGAACTTCCGCGTAGATCGGAACTGGTCGAACAAATCAAGGTGATTTTCAACCCGTGAACAAGAGAATGCGCACGACTTCACTGATCCCCAACGTAGGACTATGGTGGAAGAGTACTGGGTGGTTTATACTGGGCGTATCTCGCGATCATTTCTGACCAGATGAGTGATCACCAACTGTCGATCCTCCATCAAGATTCCCAGGGCACCATTGGAGTGTCATCCCAGTGGATTCGGGAATCAATCGTCTCAGGTAGACTGGAGGATCCAGCGGGATATCTGCTATGGGGAAGCAGAGGAAGCGAAGCGGAAGATGAGGCTTCCTCACAGGGCGATGTCGAGGTGTGTTCTGGTCGTGCGAAGCGTGGCAGGGTGTGTCCACCTTCGTCAAGTTCCGCAATGACTAGGCACATCACCCTAAATACTGGCCCTCCGTCGACTAGTTTATGGCCATTCCAAAAGAAGGTCTGTGAAGGTTCCTCGGAATAATTGATATATGACTCACCTTACACCCTAGCATCCCAAGAGAGACGTGAAGTGTTCTCGCCAGTCTCGTCGCAATCATCCTTCCGGACTTAGTGCTCAGGAATATCCAACACACAACGGAAAGCGTGCTAGTGCCACCACTCTTGAGGTATCGAAAAGGCCACAAATCGAGGCATCCGACGAGTATGCCAAACCCTGCGAACCCAATTCCCCGCCTGGACCCTCAAAAGGCACGAAAGGAAATCGGGAGACACCGTTTACTGGGCAGGAGAGTCAGGAAATGAGGCTGTTTTATTGGAATAATCGTTCTAGCTTTCAAAATGACACTCTTGTGTGGGAAGAATTTGCCAAATTGGTAAGAGGCTTAGACTATTCTTAAATTCGTATTTAGTCCACATCCCATCCAGCATCCTACACGCAGCGCTAAATCCTATGAGCAGCATGCCATTCAATCCTCGGACATTTGTGTGACCTTCCGAGGACACGAAACTCCCTCAGACTGCGAGAGGCCCGACGCTGAAGAAATCAAGAGGAGGATTGGTTCCTCGCTCTCCCCACCCTCCAAAACCCAGAAGTCCAAACGGCGAAGTTATCTGTTCACTGCCTCGGAAGATAGAATCTTGAACGACTTTGCGCGGAAGATGGGGTACCCCACTAACATACCTAACAAAATGTGGGAACAGCTCCATCATGAGGTACGAGTTCCCTGAACTCTAGTGATTGTCATTGGGATCGATTTGATCCGCAGCATCCTCAAAAGACTGTTTGGAGCTGGAGAAACCGCTACCTCAATCACACCTACCCAAACAGACAAAGTGCAGAAAAGGCTCATCCCTCCGAATTGCAGAGCTCGGCGAGTGTCCAATCCGCGTCGGTGAATAAACCAACGCCGCCCGAGGTTCATGCCAATCCCATACGATTAACGCCCAAAAGACTCAGGCCCCTACCACCTCTCACGCCACCAAGCAAACGAGCCCGTCACCATGATCCGTTCTCGATCGATGATCCAACTCCAAGCACCAACGCAAAATCACCATCGTTGACGCCTAAGGTACCCCGAGTCAATGCTGTCGCCAATCCGCCGAAGAAACACAAGTTCACTAAAGAAGATCTCAACACTGCTATTACTTGGGGTATATTTCGTGAACGACCTGCGAGTATGGAGGAGGACGTGGAAAGCTGGCGAAGTTTCTCTGCGAAGGTAAGCGTAATCCAATCGGTGGCCTCGATCTTGTTTGGAGCTCAATGTTGGACAATGCAGCATCCATCTCATAGCAGCGATGATTGGTTGAAGTTTTACTACGCGAATAAGAGTCTTCTCGATGGTATCGAGGCCGCGTGTGACAGCCTATAGGCAAGACTCACACCATTTAATGAAACTTGCAACAGGACATCTGTGCGAGTTGTTGAAACCTACACTGTAATATGTACGCATTTATCGATAACCTGTCCTATGTTCATAAGAAAGAAATGTAACCCTTGTTCACCTACGATGTATGTGGTATGGATGAGAAAGTGTGTCATAAACGAGAAAGAGAGGACATTGATATCATACACATATGGAGAGTGACTTGGCACGGATATGCACGGAGTGGGATCGCGAAGGTGCATCACCACAACATCGATGTATGGAAAGGAAGGAGCTTCCATTACACCGTGGCATGAGAACAATAGTCGCACGAATAAATCCAGATCACGTATAAAACGAATGCGAAGGGATTGTTGCCGATACAGCTACAGGATGAACATCACAAAGCGAATTCATCCAACTTCAGAGTTGGCAAGAGTACGATGGGAGTCAAGAATGAGTGAGAACATGCTTTTGTAACAAGCATGATCGAGAACATTATCAAGTTCAGAAGCGGAGCCTGTCGCAGAAAGTGCGTGCCTTGACATGAGCGCGTCAAATATGAAGTTGGCAAAGTATTAAAACCAGAAGAACAAGACTTTTAGGTGAGGCGGAGACGCATTCACGCAGCCGTGACATGCGTAATAGAACATGAAGATAATGGTCAACCTTAGTCACCTTTTGAGAGCCAGGAATTACAATACTGGCTGGCCTAGGGATAGAGCAACGCGCAATCTCATACTTGAGACGAAGGACAATCGAAAGAACGGTCCTAGACACACTATTTTTTCTCCGCCACCAGCGGACTGGGGTGCGGATATCGTGTTCTGCTTCACGACCTAACGAGAGATCTAGGGACTCTAAAATGCAGGCAAGCCCATAGGTGGAGCCGCTGGAGATATCCGATTGCCAGAGAACAGTTGGTACATCAGGGCCGTCAACGGTGTGTGCATGATGACATTGTGTGCACCGCTCGTGAGAAAGGGCTCTGCCATTCAATTATTAATCTCATCTGGATTCCATACTTGGACAGGCCGAATTCCGGGATCCATTTGAACACGAGGCAGCTTAAAACCTGCGCCTAAATAGCCAGAGCTTCACCTTGATTCCCCTCTTGATGACCGTGTAGGTCTTACGGGATGGACGAAGGAGACGTAGAGTATGAGCCTGCCAATTCAGGTCATACGGAGCCCGCTACGGATCGCTTGGCATCAGTCGGGTCAGAATTGTTCGTGGAACAAGATGGTAGAAGCATGAGCCTCTGGGTTCATCCTGATCTCCCAGACAGATCAGAAATTGTCGATCGAATCAAGGTGGTCCGTTTATCGGCTTCTATCGTGTTTATGGCCCAGAAGTCTGACTTGATAATGTTATTCTCAGCACCACGGAGGAAGCGTTGTGAATAACATCGCTGAATCCTGCCTTGCCGTCACGGACGTCGAATCGTGCGATAATCTGATACTAGAACATTGCCCAGAGAAAATATCTGGCGTCTCGTCACAATGGATCCAGGATTCAATCGATGACACAATGTCGGTAGATCCCGGATGCTACATCGTGTGGGATCCTTACAAAACGAGCGAAGACGCGGGGGGAACGATAAGCCCTGGACAACAGAGAACCGATCCAGATAACAACGCTGAAATTGACGACGACGACGAAGAACAAAACGATCCTCCTGTTATGGTTCTTTCCCCTCCGAAATTCAGGGAACTGCCAATGGTTGCAGACAGAGCGATCGACGAGAAATGGATGCTTGGAACAGCACGTTCTTTCTTCTCTGACAAGCCCAAAGCGAGCTGGGGAGCATTTCACCGTTGGTGTGCTCGAAATGTAAGTTCACTTCACTTTGTGACCTTTTGGTGACCTCCCAATCATTCCTCTATACTGAATAGTCTCCATACCGTCCGGATGAATATTGGACAGACCTGAACGATGTCAATACGCCATTTCGAGAGCGGATGGATGCTGTGTTGGAAGAGATCAGGGATCCCTACTCGCTACGTTCTCGAGAGGACGAGCCTCAGGACGAACCCCAGGACGAACTTCAGGACGAACTTCAGGATGAGCCTCGCGAAGCACGTAAAACCAAGGCGCACACTGGACCACGATATTCTCAGTCGTTACTCACAGCTATGGTGAAGCACATCGCATCCAACCACCGCACTCCCATTGTGGAAATGTGGGAAGACTTTCACACAAAGGCGCGTCTCATCCTTTGGAATCAATAATGACGTTGATACATAACGCCCTGATACCCTTCCCTCCCCATTTCCTCTTCCCGATGCCAATGATACACATCTATCCAGCATCCCCAAAAATCGGCATCGTTATATCTCAATTATTATCGAAGGCACAGGCAGTACTTCACCACGGAGGTTAAGCGGTACAGGGGAAGAAAGAACCGCGACCCAAGCGAGATCGCAGCCGCGATTTTGGACGCTCTACGGAATTCACCACCTGCTTCCGTCCAAGAGCAAGAGGCTAGTGGGTCTGAATCGGGCTGCGACGAGGAAAATCACAAGACTGTACCGTCCCCATCCCGGAGTGAAAGAGAGCCACAAGGTAGATTCAGAAAGTACAGTAGGTTTACGCGTAAAGAACAGGAAGCGATGACGGAATTCTACGCTAAAACGCGACCTGAATGTGCCACCGAGTATGAAGTTTGGATCAAGTACGCAGAACTTGTGAGTAGCCCAACCATAAGCTAGAACATGACACCAAAGTTGGATACTGATACGTACTTTGACTTTTTGCGGCCTCCTACTGTAGCATCCGGAACGGGATGCAATGGCGTATAGTAAATGCGCTTACAGGAACCCTGAGATAAAGGGGGTAGGATCAGATGTGGGGAGTGACAGCAGCGACACCGATGACGGCGAAGCAGATGACAAGGAACAAGACGACGATGTACCAAACTTTCGCAGGTCCCGATACAATCGTCAAGAAGATGACATACTCGTCGAGTGGGCAAGCAAGAGGGACTTTCCAAGAAGGCCGTCACGTCCAGAATGGGCGGAGTTCCAATCAAAGGTTAGGCGCTTTCTCTACTTCCCCCCCTTAGGAAGCTCTCAAAGCCGACACGACAACTCCTTTATATATATTTCTAGCACCCCGAAAGGTCCTTAGATTCCTGGAGAAGTCGGTACGAAAAGTACATCTATCCGCGGTATCAGAGTCGACCATCGCCCGGAGATCCATCTGATGAAGATCGCTCAACTGTCGACAATGGTGGTAAATGTCTCCGTCCAAGGACAAACGGGCGCGTTGTTAGAACAAGGGCTGCGTTACAACTAAAAAGACGTCGGCGATCGAGCGACGAAGAGAGAGCGTCTAGGTCAAGGGTGAAGCGAGCACGGAGGGTCATATCCTCTTCAGAGTGGGAAGAATTGGTATCTGGCTCTGACCCTGAGGCTGGAGATCAAATGGAGTCTGAATGTGCAGTCCAGATGCCATTGATCCCTGGTGATGACAAAGCCATTGCACCTCCACCTCCACCAGTCACACCTGCCTGCCAGCATATGCATTCGGTGGGGGATGCTGTGTTGGCTTGCGGCCCATCATTGGATATGCATTTCACAAAAGATGATTGGTTTGCTATGATTCAGTGGGTGGGCAAATGTCAACCTCCATCGGACTTGGTTGCAGATGTTGATAGTTGGAAAACTTTTGCAGCAATGGTACATATGACTGTTCCCTTGATTTCAACTCTCAGCTGAGTGGTTTAACACCTTTGAACCTCTATATGTGTACGAAAGTGTTGTATTGTTTCAATCTCATGTCAAATTGAGGTGGTTGAATGCTTGCAATCACCTCAAGCAACCTTCGAGGTTTGCTGATGGATGTTTTCGATTGCAACCAGGACTCTTTCAGCGGTAATCAAAACGCTTCCAATGGCAACAAAACGCTTTCATTGATAATTAAACGCTTTGATTTTCAATTAAACGCTCCCACGGTGTTTCTGCGCATATGGCACTTTTCCGACAAACTAACTATTAAATCACATGATTTGACCGTCGGTATGATTAAGTTACCTAGGAGTCTGGTTTGAACTGTAGCGGAGTTGACCGAATATATTGTGTTTATTGTGTTTATTGTGTTTATTGAACACTGTGAACTGAGTAGGCCGAACCGGATCCGGAGTAGATTCTCCGTGAACCGAGTCGAACCGAACCGTTCCGGTTCCGGTCGCCAAAAAATGGCTCTGAACCGGACTGAACCGAACGGTGGCAACACTAGTCACCACTACCATTCCGATCTTCCAGTACTTTAATTCGTCCGATCGGTTCTTGAAAACATTGGTCTTCTTTTTATAACCAGAAGCAATTCCAACCAGAGCTGCATCTACGCAAATCAGAAGACACGGAAATCAAAGGCCATAGTCAGATGATGGGATTGACCATGAAATTCATCTCGTCATCCTTATGCACCTCAATTGCTTTGTTGACTCCGCCTGTCCTGGTGGCTTGGAGGGAAGGACTAGGCTCTCGCGAGTCCTACGCATCCGATGTATGCATACTGCCACATGGCAGTAACATCCATTTCAGGTGGGCGAGGGAAGAGTTGTCGTTGACCCGTCCAATTGACTAGCCCCACGGATTCTCCGCGAAGGGTGCATATACAGGCATGTATGTAATTGAGATCTAATATTTGCACCTATAGTCTCTGAACCAATGCTGGGGTAACATTTCAGATTGAGAAGCGACGGTCGATCATAGTGGGACAACGTTCAATCCCGTTCTGGGCCATAATCGGACTGCGCGGAAGCTAGGAAAGCATCGGAGAATCCTCAGGCGTCCTTGCCAAGAGGAAGGGTTCAACATTCACCCGGTCATCGCATGTACGGGGCTCCATGCAACCAACAACAGTGCACCGATCAATTCATTTTTCTCCGTCTATAGGGAGCGATATGATTTCAGCAACTTCTATCATCCATGTCTTGAGCAACCGGCGCCGCGAGTCCGAATGTTCAATATCCTCACTTCCTAACGACCAGAACTGATTCCCAAAGTGCTGCCGCCGTTACTTGCTCCGTAAGGTATACAGAGCCCACAAGTCCAAGATCGTGGATCCGGATCAGGCGAACTACGGTTCTCTGGAAGATCATAGAGGATCGGATCGATCCATGTAGCCCCGTGCATGATATGTAGCAGCATGCATAGAATGCCGACGTACATGCATCATCAGGCTCAGCCCTGCTCAGCCTAGGGTTTGATCCATCAGGAGACGATCCACCCTGAAGCCCATCCTGAAACCGCCAGATCAATCTTGAAGTTCCTACGGCCAGCTTTTGCACGCACTGGCAATCATTCAATATTCAGAATGCTATGGAAAAAATAGCATCGGAATTTTAGTATCCCCCTGGATATCAGAGTGATTCAGCCTGTTAGCTCTGTATCGCCATTAGGCAGGGATCACTCACCTAGTGGTCGACCCTCGGGCCAACAATATACACTGATACATGTCTGGAGGTTCTCCATGTCTGATGATCACTGATTATATTTATACACCACCCATGATTCTGACTGATTAATATTATAATAGCTTGATAATAGCTGTGAAACTGTGGCATGCATCACGTGCACAAGCACAGAGGTCGGTTCCCACTACTGATAAGATAGATATGGTAGCTTTCCTTGCTCCAATAATGATCCTCCGGCATCCAATAGGACCCGACGTTCAGCTCGACCACGGAAGTGTGTACTTCAACCACAGGGGAGGAGGAAAGAAGGCGTCCATTTTCATGATACGCGTTAACTTTCTTGACTCCATAGTTCTTCTCGATCTCGATCTCTCCTCCCGTGCGGCGCCCCCATTATATGGCACTGGAGCCCCTGATCGTGATACATTCCAGCCATTCCCTCTGGGGGCCAGATAGGGCGCCACATTTTCCAGGGCTCAACCTGACCAAAGAAACGGGAAGAACAACAAGCATTCTTGGAATGTAGAGTACTAATACAAGTAATGAAAAATGATCAACGCAAGAAGAAAGGGAAGGAAAAAAAATGGAGCAGCCTTGCAACACCGATGACTAGAACGCTAAAAATGGAACCTCCAACCCCTCTCACCCCAGGATCGCAGAGATCGGAGTTTTGATGTGGGTGCTGTAAGTCTAATTAGGAAGGGAGCGACTAAGTTCAAAGATGCGATGCCAGCAAGAAGGGAAAAGAATGTAAAGAAGGACTAGGTAAAACATATCGTTCGTACGAAAAATAAAATTGCAAAAGCGTTCGACGAACGACGCAACACATGCTATGGAATGACAAGACACAAACAGGAAATTTCAACAACAGCAGCAACAGAAGAAGATACAACTCAACGAGTACTTGGCATTGGGAACCGATAAAGACTTTTGGGGCGGATTAGGGAGGAATAGGTCTAATGGCTCCAAAGCGATGGGGACGACGAATGCAAGGTACTCATCGACGGTCTTGGAATAGGACTGTACACCGGAACAACACCGCTTGGACCATCTCTTGGAGGGGAAGATGCAGATGGCGAAGTCGAGGCAGGGATACCTTGTGCGAACTGATCCAGAGAGGGACTGGCGGAATCGGAATTCAACCCGAATGATGTCGGACTAGAGGTATCCATGCCCTGGGAGATGTACGAACCCCACGTGGCAGGCTGATACCAGGCCTGCGCCTGGGACGAAGGCGAAGGCATAATGGGAGGCTTGAAATCTCCACCATTTACATACCTGTCGAACGGGTCCATACCCATACTCAACGGTCCTTCGAGGGGTACGAGACCAGCTTCCACACCACCATACGTAGTACCAGCAGACCCTCCTGGCAAACCACCCTGGGAAGTAGCGGTAGAAAGCATACTCATGCTCGGTTTCACATCCCCACCCATGGCAGCGTTATACAACGGTGGTGAAGGAGCCGTCGGCGGCGCTCCTGCGAAGTCCACGAACGAGTACGCCACTTCTTCCTGCTTAACCTGATGGTCCGACGTCGGTGAGCTGCTGCGGGAACTCGCACTGCCGCTCATGCTAGGCGGACCCGACGCCACGGCTGAGGTCAAACGGGTCAATGGATTCAGGTACACGAGGTACCTACCCAACAAGGATTCGTAATCCAGTGGACTTGGAGGTACGGAAGAGGTGGCGGACGATTCAAGCCCAACACCACCGTTCGCATTGATATCAAAACGCAATTCTGGGATACCCAGCGGAAGATTGTTATTATTCGGTGGAGTGGGAGCGATAACCCCATTGGAGTTGGGATGGTAGGAGCTGTATGTCGTTGACGATGGAACCGACAACTCCAACGCGCTGCTACTGAAACTTCCTTTTCCTTGCTGATGATAATGATCCGTCGGCGGGGA
>WNFI01419648.1_pt1 | contig 17158 bp, 10 predicted proteins | sample 5400471 | NCBI WGS metagenome assembly WNFI01 (sample SAMN13153348, study PRJNA577476) | soil metagenome | isolation source: 100 cm saprolite on Douglas fir-dominated hillslope | place: USA:California | collected 2013-09-17 | reverse complement strand
CGATATCGGCGCCGCGTGTGCGGGCGTCGGCTTCGCCCCTGGCAACATGATCTTCGCTGCTCTCAAAGAGCGCGCGCAGCGGGTCAACCTTTCGCTGACCGGCCATCGTTTCCTCTTCAACACGGTCCAGGTCACACGCAGCGATATCCAGATCGAGGAGGGATCCGCGCTCGCTGCGCGCAGTGAGCTGCGCGATATCCGTCTTGCCGCTGAACGCGCGTGGCGTGAGCTGCTTTTTCACGGTTCAGTCCAGAACCGTTTCGACCGTGTTGGCGTCATCACCACCGCCGACGCTACAGCGCTCGGCACGGTGGGACCGGTCTCACGCGCGTGCGGTCTAGCAAACGACGTGCGCGCCTCAAGCCCGCGGCTCGCCTACCCCGCCTTCCAGCCAGTTCTGCCAGCCGATCCTAGCGGCGATGTCCGGGCACGGGTGGAGATGCGCGCGCTCGAGCTGCCAGCCACTTTCGAGCTGATCGACACAATGCTCGCCGGATCCGTGAGGCCGGCCGCGTGCGAACCCGCCGGCGAGCCGACAGCGATTGGGATGGCGGCGGTCGAGAGCCCACGCGGGCGGACTTTCTGCACTATCGAGCGTGATGGCTCGACTATCAAGCGCCTGCGACTGCGCACCTCGTCATACGCAAACTGGCCGGCATTGGCGGTCGCTGCAGCTGACAGCTTGCTGCCTGAATTTCCATTGATCAACAAAAGCTTTGAGCTCTGCTATGCATGCTGCGACCGCTGAGCCGGACGGGATAAACCAGAGAGGAGGAACGCGCCATCTATTTGCTGTTGCGTGATCTGTACCGGACCCGCCGCAAGCTCGGCCTGCGACCGCCCTCACGACCATCGTCACTCGCGGTGCGTCACGTTGACGCCGGCTCATGTAACGGCTGCGAGCACGAGTTGACCGCCGCAGCCGGCCCGCACTACGACCTCGCCCGGTTCGGGCTGTCGATCACCGCCTCGCCCCGCCACGCTGATGTACTGCTTGTCACTGGACCGGTGACCGTACACATGCGCGCCGCATTGCTCGCGGCTTATGAGGCGATGCCTGAGCCACGCATTGTTGCAGCGCTTGGCAATTGCGCCCTCGGCCGAGGAATTATCGCGTCTGCCGGCTCGCTGGCGGGTCCCTTGGAGGATCTGCTCCCGGTAACTGTCCGCATCGCAGGCTGCCCGCCCACGCCGCAGCAGATAATCGATGGGCTGGAGCCTCTGCTCCATGCATCAACGGTGCGTTGACCTGCGGAACCGTAGCGGTGCTCGAGTTAGTTGGAGACGTCGGGCTGCCCGAAGTCACCAACGCTAACGGTGGCACTTGCGGCCAGAGACCCATGGCTCGTCGCGCCTCTTCCCTTGCCTTTAGGTCCGGTTGGCGACTTCTTGTCAGTCCCAAACCTATGGTCCGCCAAGTGCTCGATCACGCTTCGTTGGCCAGCGTCCTGCGCGGGGCCGCGGGATGACGGTTTGCTCCCAGCCGAATCGAGCCCTGAACCTTGCGGTTAACAGATCGCTGCGGCCGGTTCGGAAATGGCATCTTATATTCGCTCAGTGTCGCTGAGTAACACCAAATGGCACGGTTTTGCACCCGCGTTGCTGCTATGGACCGGTCGTTGTCAAGAGGGCAGGCGGGGAGGTTGGACACATTAATAGAGGTATGGAGTCCGAGGGAGGCGAGACGGCGCGGCCGGTTGAGTGACGCGAGCGCCTTGGTCAAGCTGCTATTCGAGGACTGGTTACCTCATGACCACAATTGCGTCGCAGGCTCGCAGTCTGTAACGTCGGGCGCGGCCACCAAGATGGGTGACTGCCCATAGCAACAGCGCGAGCCCGTCGATGCGCGCGTTTCTCGGTTGCCACGCCGCCTCGCCCACTGCGGGCAGATGTGCTCCGAGCTGATGCGTTAGCCAGTCAAGGTTGCGATCTCCCAACAGAAGGTGGCCAATTCCCGACCGACGGCTACAGCCACCACCGTACTTCTCTTTCGACGCTCGCCGAGGAGACGCTGCCAACGTTTGTAGAGTCGGCGTTGAGCGCGCCACGCGATGTCAATCACCCGCGGGTCCTGGCCTTTTTGCCGCTGCGAGATGTGATGAGACGTACGGGGCACATGGCGATACTGCCAGGCGGCCTCGACGAGCAGCCGTCGAGCGTGCTTGGAGCCGGCCTTGGTGATTCCACCTTGGCGGCGCTTCTCGCCTGAGGAGTGCTCGCTTGGGACCAGACCTAGGTAACTGCTCAGAAACCGTGGGTGTTGAAAGCGACGGAAGTCGCCCACCTCCGCCACCAGGCCGAGGGCTGACAGCGTGTCGATTCCACGCAAGCACCTGAGCCTGGCGATGGTCAAGGCCCACACCGAAGTCTCGGCGATCTCCACCAACGCTCGCTCGAGCTGCTCTCGCCTGGCTACCAGGATGTCGTGGGCATGCATCGCATCTTCGAAGACGAGCTCTGAAGCACGGTCCTCGAAGAGGAGTCCGCGCAGCCACTTGCGGTGAAGGACTCCCCATGTCTCGGTGTGCTGAGGGGCGTAGATCTCGCGACGCAGCAGGAACTTGCCGATGCGGTTCCGGATCCGTGTGAGGTCGACGCGCAAGTCCTCACGACTGCGGACCAGATCGCGCAGCTGCTCCTCGTCTGGCTTAGGGATGCGCACCAGTCGTAGCTCGCTAGCACTGAGCAGACGGGCCAGGCGGACAGCGTCACGCTTGTCAACCTTGATGTGGTCGGTGGCGTTCTTGAGGATGTGCCCCGGCGCGCAGACAACGACATCAAGACCTCGCTCGCGAGCTCTCCGGACCAGTCCATAGCCCGTCGGCCCTGCCTCGTACACCGCCCGGAAGGGCTGCGCCACCGTGGCCAGCCACTCGAGTACTGCTTCTCCTGGTCGACCACTGATTCTTTGTGTGTTGATCTCCCCAGTCGCCGGGTCCAACACCGCGGCCAGCGACTCCTTGGCGTGAACATCGACTCCCACCCATCGCATACTTTCCATGGCCGGCGCCTCCTCATCCATAGATGCGGTCATCGGCCGAGGGTGCCTCCTTCGACCGACACCAGTCCGCGCCAGACTATGCGCGAGGCGCCGGTCTTTGTCTCACCTCAAGCTTGCCGCCGGCCCATATGGTCTGTACGAAGGTCCCGAGTTATTGTAGTATGTTGCGACAATGCTGACAGTGCCAGAAGCCGCGCGGCGTACGAAACGCGACCCGGAAACAGTTCGCCGCTGGATCCGTTCGGGCAGGCTAAAAGCGACCCGGATCGGCACGCAGCACCTGATCGACGAGAACGACTTAGCGCGTCTCACGGACGATGCCACTCTGCCAGTTCCACCATCTTGGAATCGCACGGCCACTGGCGAGCGCATGCCCGACGTATTGGCTGCGATTCGCGCTTCGCGCTCCGCTCGCTGACTTGCTGGTTGTCGACGCTGCGGTCGTAATTACGGCCTGCCTGTTCGAGGCAGGGCTGAAAACCCTTGGCCGCGAAGAGCTCGTGGCGCCTCATTTGATGTGGTCCGAGGCTGCGTCCGTGCTGCACGAACTTCGCTGGCGCAAGGAAATCTCTGGCGAGCTGGCAAGCATCGCCCTGGAGAGGTTGGCTGCTGCCGACGTTAGCTCTCGACGGCCCAAGGGCCTGATAGAAGAAGCGTGGCGCGTTGCCGACCGCCTCGGGTGGGCCAAGACCTGCGATGCCGAGTACCTCGCCTTGGCAAGGTTATTGAGGTGCCGGCTCTTGACTACCGACGCGAAGCTGAAGGCGGGTAGCTCAGGTCTTGCGATTGTCATCGGCCCGTCAGAGTTGTAGCTCCTTGGCAGACGACCCTGGATCTATCTATCCGAGCGCTAACCAGCACTCCTACCCTTCCTCTTGACTCGGGAGCAGTTGCCTCCAGCACCGGAATCTGGCGGTTGCTCTCCCGGCCACACGCATAAGGACGCGCGAGGCTGAATCTGGGGCGGGCTCTCGACATCCACCAGTTCTGCATATCCGGTTAGCTCCGGTACGATCTTGGCGTGCCGCGGCCGGACTTCCTTAGGACGATCGTCGAGTCCCAGCACCGCTTCCCAGATGACGCCGCTTGTCGTGATTACCTCTTTGCCTGCCGGTGGCCCGAAGGATTCCGGTGTCCGGCCTGTAGCTTCGAGCTGCCGAAGCGATTCCTCAGGGAGTGCTCCAGCTGCCACCACCAGGTTTCGGTCACAGCGGGAACCGTCCTCCACAAAACCCGAACGCCCATCCATCTGTGGTTCTGGGCAGCCTATCAAACGAGCACAGGAACGCCTGGCATATCGGCTCTTCAGCTGCAGCGCCAGCTTGGACTCAAGCGCTACGAGACAGCCTGGTTCATGCTCCACAAACTGCGGCGAGCCATGGTCGCGCCTGAGCGGTCGCCGCTGAGCGCCCTAATCGAGGTTGACGACGCATACGTAGGTTGCTCCGACTCCGGCCGGGTTGGCGGGCGAGATGCATTCGGGGCCGCCACGATCGTGATTACTGCGGTCGAGGTCCTTGGAACCGGGTCCGGGAGGATCCGGATGGAGGCCGTGGACGACCTCTCGGCTGATGCCTTGTGCGGCTTTGTCCAGGACAACGTGCTCGAGGGGGCGACGGTTAGGACCGACGCCTGGCAGGGCTTCAAACGTCTAAGCCGACTCGGTTACGACCACCAGCCGACGAGTCTTCGAGCGGAATGGATGGTGGGCAAGGACAACGCCTTGGCCCTGCCGCATGTCCACCGGGTGATCAGCAACTTCAAGACATGGTTGCGAGGCACCTACCGCGGCGTCTCCGACCACCAGATGCAGGTCTACCTCGACGAGTTCGTCTTCCGGTTCAATCGCCGGCGCACGCCAATGGCTGCCTTCCAAACCCTGCTCGGTATTGGCAGTCGGCGACCCCCACCAACCTACGAAGAGGTCAAGGACCCATGCACCAACCGACGGTCCTCATCTACCGGACATTGAGTAGCGACGGATCGGACCACACGTCCTCGTGGCCCGGCGCAACCTGGAACCGATATCCAGGCGGAAGCTGCAGATACGGCAGAACCTCTGGACACCAGTCGCGGAGATGCTCCACATGAACGGGTTCGAAGAAGTTGGGATCCGTGGAAGGCTCTCCCCCTGCCCAGATGTACCAACCAGTTGTGTCGCCCTCGGGAGGGTGGCGCAGGCCATTGATCGGGAGTACGCCGTCGCGAACGTTGCGAGCGATGCCTACCTTGAGGTCACCCGGAGACTCGACCGGCTGTACTTCGAAGCGCGCGCACGTGTCTTTCTGTAGCTGCTTTAGTCGTAGGTCTTCAGGGTTCAACCGGCGTCCTCCCCGAAGTACAGCTCACGCATCGTCCGGGAGTACCAGCTGAGGCGCCCGCCCTGCGCCGCTGAGCACGCTGCGCATTGGGGTTGGACAGCCTCGAGAGCCCTCATGAAGTCCCGGTCGATTGTACCGGTCTCGTACCACTCCCTAACGAGAGGTGTGATGTGGTCAGCAACCTGAGTAGGCGTGAGCACGCCGCAACCGACACAGGGCAATCCCTGCACCGAGGCCCTTTGCGCTGCTGTCGTTGCCCCACTCGGTCGGACGTAGAGTGATGGCGGTCTAACCGTAACGCCGGCGTCGGCGCGCTCCCCGCTACCTTCTCGCCAGGATTCGATACCCCCTCAAGCCTGGACGCCGATCGCGAGCGATAAGACGAAGGCCGCTACAGCGGCGGCCACGCCGCCACGCCGGCTGCTGCCGGGTTGCCCGGCATAGCCTGCATGACCACGCTCATGCTGGCGATGAACAGCATCGCGAATGGGAACAGCAGACGACGCATCACCACCGCCGTACGCACGTCAACGGTCAGCTCCCTGATCTTCCCGGCTGGGCCCAACCGACCTGTCGGGAACCTCGGCCCGAAGCTCGCTCACTCCTCGACGTGGATTGCCTGCCAGTACCGCTCTGACACGCCGAGTGACTGGCACTCGCGATGCAGCATGGACGCCATATCTGGAGCGAGCCTCACGCTTTCATCCATCAGGTTGGAACAGAGATTCTCGAGAGCCACTTGGCCTTCGCCGACAGCAACCAATTCGTGAAAGCTCGCCAACATCGAGGGGGGTAACAGACCCTCAAGACCGTTCCCGATGGCGTGGAGGCGCGCTTTGCGCTCGAACGACTCGAGGGTATCGGGTCGCCTCATGGCAATGGGAACCCCGTGATGATGCCTTCGCCCATCGGCTCGATTATCGCCCGGATCCAGATCCCGCCCCTGAAGCCGGTGGCTGCAAAGCGAGCTGGCAGGCCCGCATTCGTGAACATCGACCCTGCCGGGCCCGTCTGCTGCACCCAGGGAATTTCAGGATCTGTGGCGACGTCCGAGATCGTGTGCATGATCTGACCCGACGACCAGTTGGCTGGGAACAACGTGTTACCTGGTTCGCCTGGTGGCATGTGACCAGACAAGATGTGACCTGTTCAGGGGCTGGCCAGATTAACGAGATCGTCGGTTGGCAGCGATCTGGCCGCAGTGTCCGCCCCAGGTCCTAGTCTCGCTTCTGGGGCCGGGCCTTCTGAGGCAAATAATCCGGCGGCCAGGCCGGGGACGTCCGCGGCCGCCCAGCCCGCCCGCCACCGCCCCGCCTCGGTGGGACGATCGGATACTGGGCGGATGTGGTGGGCCGCGATCGTCGATGTGTCCGGCGCTGCCGCGTTGGACTTCGCGAAGGCCGAGCCCGGAGCAACTCCAAAGGCCACGGCGACCACCAGGATCGCGAGGAACCAAATCCACCGAACGAGACCGCGCCAGGTCTGCGCTGACCGGCCTGCCCGCAGGCTGGCACGGATCATGTCAGTGCGGACGCGAGCTCCGCAATCGTAGTTGTAACCTCGCCCGGCGTGACGTCTCCGGTCGACTTGCGAAGAAGGACGTTGCCCGAGTTGTTCTCGATCGCCTCAACGTCGAATGACAGGTTCTGCCAGAGACTGACGTTCGCCATCCCCCGATCGGTGCTCAGATCAACTTTGACGCCAGGGTTCTGGGTGTCGCTCCCAAAATCCTGAACGACCGCCCCGGGGAACCCCAGCTGCAGAGCAGCTTCAAGAGCGTCGCGGCAAGATTGGAATTTCGAACGATCTGCCATCACCACCTCATCCTCCGCCACGGCATCCAGGAGCATCACCGCCGCATGGAGGCCGCCGACAAGCCGAGGTAGCGGCGGCGATCAGCTCCCAGATCTTCAGTATCCGCTCGCCACGAGCTCCAGGACGGCGTCGGTAGCCCAATCCCCCATCCGCATGTCGTCGATGAGCGTCGACCAGTACCGATCAGGCACCAACGCCTCACCGTCGACTTTGCGGACGATTTCCGAGACCGCCTCCGCGGCGGCCATGATCTCGTCTCTTGAGGCATCGTCTGAATAGAAAGGGAAAGCGTTGCTCACCTCGCGCACCAGCCTCGTGAAAGATGCCAGAGTTGAGTTGACGAAGAAGCGATTCGAGCTCCGCCCGACCAGTTGAACAACCTCGCCCGTCACAGGATCAAGACACATCGCACCGTCGAGCACCATGGTGCCAAACGCGATCAGCTGGCGACCATGGTTGTCAGTCCTGAGGGAGAGCACGCGGTTGGCTCTGTACCGCGCGCTCACGAAACCCTTCGGAACCCCGGTCACGTAGAAGGTCTGGAGATCCTCCGGACGGCTCCTCAGGAGCGCCTCGGCCTCGGCGCTCGACGGGAACGTCACGAGTTCGAATGGCAACGTTCGCTCAGCCACCGAAGAGCCCCCGTACCGCTGCAGCGAGCGCATCGTTGGATGCCATCCGGACACTCGCCGGGTTCCACGGGAACGACCAAGTCACGTTGGTGCCCTCTGAGATCAGCCCGGCGCACCGCGCGCACGGCCCCCGTTCGGTGTACATGTCAGTGATAGACCGATCACCCGCTTGCGAGAGGATGTCCTCTTCGGCATGCATCGCGGCGTTCGACCTACCGAGGATGATCTCCCCGTTGTCAAGCCGCGCGGCAGCAAAGTTGCCACCTCTGCCGAACGATCCGCCAATGCCAACTCGGGCTTCCTGAACTGCCTGGCTCAACTCTGTGGAGCCATATGCCACTTGGCCTGCTTCTGGTGCCGGGCCTTCTGAGGCCCTGGGGGCGCCGGACCAAGCCGCCGGCTTGCCGGCTTTGGGTGCTTCGCTCGCCGCCTCCGTCACCTTGCCGGCCTTAGCCGCGCTGCTCTCGACCTTGCCGGCTCGTGCCACCACGGTGACCGCCTCATCTGCTCGTGCCGCCACGCCGGCGGCCTCCCCGCCTTTCACCGCAGCCCCGCCGGCGCCGAAGCTCAGGACGGTGATCACGAGTGATGGGGTTATCCGGCCTTCCCAGTAGCTCATGTCGCCCTTCTTCCAGCCCGCCTGGAAGTCCTTGGCGTCAACCAGGCCGCCCAGGAAGCCACCCGGATCGTTCTTGATGTTGGTCGCGATCGCGGACACGTGTGACCCGCAGTCGCCCAAGGGCCCCCCGCCGAGGACGGGGTTGCATTCGAAGTTCAGCTTTCCCAGCGCCAAACCGCCCTGGACCATATCCCCAATGCCGTCCTTGACGCCCTGGGCGTACGCGCCAGGGTCCTTGATGCCTGTCACGACCTGGAGGACGGAACCGCAAATGTCGCAGGAAAGGTGGCCGTCCCACTCGCCGAAGCTGATCGGATTGCCCCCGGCCAGGTCGTAGCGGTTCTGGGTCAGGGGGTCGATGGAGAGCGAGAGGTCGGCCATCGATCCGTAGAAGAAGTCGGGGGTCAGGAACTGGCCGGCGCCGGAGGCGAAGCGGCGCACGCCCATGTCGAGGGTGCCAGAACCGCTGTCCACCCGCTTGGCCGAGTACCTGAAGGGGTTGAGCGGCGTCGTCTGGTCGGTGTCGCCCTGGCTGAGCTGGCTGTCGCCCTGGCCGTAAGCCGCGTAGCCGTAGCTGGCGGTGGTGCTGCCGTCGGGGGCCACCAGTTGGGAGACCGAGCCGAGAACGTCGTAGACGTAGGTGTAGGTGGTCGGCGTCGCTGGCTGCCCGTTCGTGTAGGGCGTGTTGGTCATGGCCAAGCGGTGGCCGTAGACGTCGTAGGTGAAGTCCTTGACGGACAGAATGTTGCCCGTGTTCTTGGACGTCTGCTGCTCCTCCACCTCCAGCCCGCTCAACCCCAGATAGCTGAACTGGGTGGCGTGGGTGTCCCCGTTTAAGGCCGGGTGCTGCTCCTGCTCCTTCACCACCCGGTTCAGAGCGTCGTAGACATAGGTCGCCTCGTCGGTCCGAGTCCCGTTGGAAAAGGCCCTGAAGGTCTGCAGCCGGTCCAGGTAGTCGTACTTGTAATCGCTGAGCAGGTCAGAGGAGGCCGGCACCTGGTCGCTGGGGTTGCAGTTCGCCCGCGAGCCGTTGATGTCGGTCACGCACTGCTGCCGGCCCAGGTCGTCGTACCAGAACTTGAGGGTTTGGCCGCCAGTTACCGACTGCTGGAGCTGATTGCCCTGGAAAGTGTTGTTGGTGGTGACCCCGTCCTTGTTCAGGGTCAGGATGTTGCCGTTGCCGTCCAGGCTGAAGGTGGTGGTCTTCTTGATCCCGACCCGCGTGTCGTCCTGTTGGACCAGGCGGTCGCGCGGGTCATAGGTGTAGTGAGCGGTGCAGTTGCTGGTAGGCGTGCAAGGGCTGGACGCGCCGTTGCCAAGCTGCAGGCTGAAGCTGTCATTGGTCCGGTTGCCGTCGATGTAGATGCCGCCGGGATCGGGGTGGTCGAGGTAGCTGACCGTGTGCTGTTCGATGGTCCGTGTCGTCAGACAGGGTGAAAGGCAGGGCGTCTGGCTGGGCACAGTCGTCGTCAGGCCACTCAGCTTGCCGTTGGCGAAGTAGCTCCAGTTCGTCGCCTGTGTCAGGTTCCAGGCGCCGGCCCCGTTGCTCTGGTCGATCTCCCTTGAAGCCTCTTGGCCGATCGGGGTGTAGGTGTTCACCGTCCTCTGGTTCAGGGTGCTGTCGATCTGATCGGTCTGCCAGTCGGCGCTGTCGTAATCGGTGTGCAGCTTGTGTCCGGCCTTGACAATCACGCCGTTGGGCAAATTGTTGCTGTTCCCCTCCAGCCCGTTCTGCTCCTGGTCGCTGACGTTGCCGTTGAGGTCGTAGGCGAAGCTGGAGAACGTCCAGTTGGTGTCGCTCATCTGCTTCAGGTCGGAGCGCACCAGCCGGTCCAGATCGTCGTAGGCATTCAGGGTGTCCACCGGCGTCTGGCTCGGGTCCACCAGCCCGCTGGCGTCATGCGAGCCGATTAGGTTGCCGTCGGCGTCGTAGGTGAAGCTGACTTGCTGGTTCTGCTGGTCGGTCCGGCTGGCCAACGGCCCGTTGGGCAGGTAGCTCCAGAAGACCGCGTTGGTGGTGTCCAGAGCGCCACTCTTGCTCTGGGGCGTCCGCCGCGTCTGCTGGCCCTTGCCGTTGTAGTCGTAGTGGGTGGGTGGGTTGGGGCCGTTCTGGCTGCTGGCAATCCAGCCGGTGTCGAAGTACTGGCTCACCGTCTGGTCGTTGGGATCGACCAGCGCGGGGTCGCTCTGCTTGGTGGCCAGGGAAGCGGTCGTGAGGTTGCCGTTGAAGTCGTAGGCCCGGTGCAGGTAGTACTGGGTCGCATAGGTGGCGTCGGTCGGAAGGTCCTGCCGGACGAGCCGATTGAGTTGGTCAAAGTGATTTGTGGTCACGTAGTTGGTGAAGGTCTGCTTGTCGCTGGAGGCGTCGTAGGCCCGCGGGCTGATGCTCTGGAGCACGTTGCCGTCCGCGTCGTAGACCACACGTTGGACCACTGGGTGGCCGGTCATGAAGGGCCGGGAAGTCTGGCTCAGCCGGTTGAGGGCGTCAAAGCTGTAGCTGGTGTTGTTGTTGCTGGCGTCGGTAGCCGTAATGAGGTTTCCGTTCTGGTCGTAGGCGAAGCTGGACTGGTGACCGTCGGGGTCGGTGACGCTGATCAGCCGGTGGGCGACGTCGTAGGCATAGACGGATGTGAAAGGCGTCGAGGTCGTGCCCGGGCAGGTGACTGAGCTGAGGTTGGCCTTGGGCGCTGTCAGCGAGACAACATTGTCTACCGAGTCGTAGCAGGCCAGCGTGTTCAGCGCGCTCACGCTGCCGTCGGGATTGACGTGGTTCACGCTCAAAGCTACGGTCCGGTCGAGCGCGTCGAAGCTGTGGTTGATCGTGCGTGTGTTGTTGGACGTGCCGCTCTTCACGCCCAACGGAAGCGTCACCTGCACCAGCCGCCCAGCCACGTCGTACCTGTTCGCGGTCTGGTTCCCGATCGGATCGGTGACCAGGGTCTGGCGGTCGAGCACGTCGTAACTGATGGTGGTGGTGTCGCCGGTGGCTATGTCGCTGTTGGCGGTCTCGTTTGTGCAATTCCCCTTGGGTACGCAATGGGGGGCTATCACGCTTAGGACGTTGTCGTTGGGGTCGTAGCTGATGCCCGACCAGACCAGCGTGCCGAGGCTGAGGCTAGTCGACTTAGGAGTGCTCTGCCGGTCCAGCCGGTTGAAGCTGTCGTAAAAGAACTGGGTCTGGTAATTGGCGGCGGTGCCTCCGGAGAATTGGGCGTGGTTGCCGTCCTGGATAAGGCGCATCCGCCCGCCGTCGTCATAGCCGATCTGTATCGCGTGGGTAGGCGAAGTCGGGCTGTCGCTGGGGTCAGCGATCTTGGTCGGCAGCCCGTTGGCGTCGCGGCTGAGATAGGTGGTTTGGTTGCCCAGGAAGTCCTTGCTGGTGGCCAGTGTCCCATCCACGTTGAAGGTGTTGGTAGCCGGGTTGTTCGGGAAAAGCGGCTCGGTGACCGAGGTCATGTTGCCGTTGCCGTCGTAGCCGAAGCTCCAAAGGTTCTGACTGCCCGCCGCCACCTCCTTGGGGTCCTGCTTGGTCGCCAGCTGTGAGATGTGGGGAATCGTGCGTCCGGTGCCGTTGGCGCCGCCGTTCGGATTCCAGCGTGCCAAGACGTCGTTCGAGTCAACCTGGACGTTCTGGTATGTGAGCTTGGTGTGGTCCCCCAGCTCGTCAAAAGTATCCAGAGGGTCGCCGTTGTCGTTGTAAGCGAACTGGCGCGTATTCAGGTTGGGCTCGGTCAGCTTGGTGACCGCGTTGTCCGGGCTCCACTGCAGCCTGGTGTTCTGACCCAGGGGGTCGGTGATCTGGGTGGGCCGGCCCTGGACGTCGTAAGCGTACTTGTAGGTCCTGGCCGTCTGCCCGCTGGGGGTGGGCTGGGCCACCGTGGTCACCTGGTTGACGTTGTCGTAGCTGAAGGTGGTGATGTTGCCCGCTCGGTCCTGGACCGAGGCCAGCTTCCAGCGGTCGATGCTGGTGGTTGGGCCGTTGTAGGTGAAGAGGGTCTCCTGGCCGTTGGGGTCGCGGACGCTGAAGACCTTGGTCGACTCGTTGGGGGTCTTGGGGTCGGGGTTGACCCGGTCCGCGGCGCCCGAGATGGCAGGCCCCGAGCCGTCCGAGGTGGTGTAGGTGAAGACCCAGCTCCGGCTGGCCAGGAATGAGCCATCGGCGTTGCTGCCGCCCTGCTCGGTGATGCTGAGCAGGTTTCCGTCGTCGTAGTAGCCGAAGCTGAGTTGGTGGCCCAGGTGGTCGGTAATGCTGGCCACCTTGCCCCGGATCTGCGCCTTGCGGGCCGTCTGCTTGGTGAAGTAGGTGATGTTGAAGCTGCGGTTGGGCGCCGGGTTCGCGCCCTGCCCGGCGGCATCCGTCACCTGGGTGACGTGGAACTTGGGCCCGCCCGGGTCATCCCCGGGCTGGACCGCGCTCAGTGTGAGGGAGAGTGTGTTGCCGTTCTTATCGGTGACAAAGGTAGGGAAGCCGGCCGAGTTGTACCAGAAGGTCACCCGGTCGGAGCGGGTCAGAGCCCAGAACTTGGGGTTCGTGATGTCGGTGGTCACCGAGCGCAAATACAGGTGGACCCCTGGCGGCTCGAACCAGGAGGTGGTCCCATCAGGGTTGGTCACCCCGGTGAACGTCAGCAGCCTGCCCGTCCCGTCCACCAGGTTGATGAATTTGTTGGAGCGGCCGGCGATGGTGTCGGCGTTGTTGGGGTGGATGTCCAGCGGATCGCCGAAGCGGCTCAGGCCGGAGATGGAGAGCGACCAGTTGTTGCCGGCCGGCGAGTCGGAGTGCTCTTCCCGGCTGTTGTAGATCAACCTGACCACCGTGCTCAGGCCACGCCCCGGCTGGCTCATGGGCGTGAAGGTGAGCAGGGAGTTGCCGTTGGCGACGTTGGTCATGTGGGTCATGCCCGCGCCCACCGACTGGCTGGTGAACTGCCAGAAGTGCTCCAGGCCGATGTTGGTCTTGAGCACCTTGTTCACGATCACCGGGTTGTCCAGAGGCAGGTTGCCCTTGTCGGCGAAGAAGACGGATGTGGGCTGGCTCGAGTCGACCAGGTCGAAACGGAGCGTGAAACGGGCGGCGTCCATGCCGGCGGGCAGAGTGGGCGGGCTGACATTGACCCACATGGTCTGGGTCTGGCCCGCCGCCAACCCCAGGCTGGCCACGTCGGCGCTGTCGCTAAAGGACGCGGTCGAGCCGGCCAGGTACCAGCGGTAGCGCAGCGTGGTGGTGGCCGAATTCCAGGCCTGGCCGCTGATGTTGGTGACCGTGACGTTGACCGGATAGTTGAGCTGGCTCGAGGCGGAGGGGTCGTAGCTCATGGCCTGGGGCACCGGCGTGGAGCTGGACGCCGCCTGGTACAGCGTGCCCGCGGAATTGCCGACCGTGACCGTGATCGGACCGGAGCTGACAATCAGTCCGCTAGAGTCGTAGACCCTGCTGACCAGCGTATGGCTGCCATCAAAGGAGGGCAGAGTGGGGTCCAGCGTGTTCCAGCTAAAGCTCCAAGGCGAAACCGCGGAGGTGGCGTAGAGCGCCCCGTCTACGTAGAGTTCGACCTTGCTCACGGTCAGCCCGCTGGCCACCGTGTTGACGGTGTTCACGGTCACCGTGCCGGTCAGGCCGCCAACGTTGTTGGCAGGAGACGTGATGGCAGTGGTCGGCGAGGGATAGTTGTTGACCGTTACCGTGAGCCCGGCCGACGTTGCGCTGTTGCCGGCGCCGTCGGTGGCCCTGGCCGTGATGGTGTGGTTGCCGTTGCCGACGCTGGCCGAGTTCCAGGTCACCTGCCAGGGAGCCTGGCTGGCCGTACCCGTCGGTGTACCGTCCACAAAAAACTGGACCTGGCTCACCGTCCCCGGGCTGGAGGCCGCCGCCGACAGGGCCACCGAACTGCCCGAAACCATGGCCCCGGGCGCCGGCGTCGAGACCGAGACCGAGGGCGGAATGGCGTGGCTGCCGTCGGTGTAGGTGACCTGGAGCTCGGGCCGCACCGAAGCCGCCGGGCTATAGTCGTTGCTGGCCATGACCGTGAAGTTGTAGTTGGCCAGGGCCTCGTTGTCCGACTTGATGAGCAGGCCCAGATAGGGAGCTTGCCCGCTCACCCACTTGGCGACGATGTTGGAGACGTCGAAGGAGTCCCAGTTCTCGGTCTCCAGGGCCGGGATCGAGACCTGGCTAGACGCCATGCTGCCGGCGAAGTCTCCGCCGTTAGTGCTCCACATCACGCCGCCCGTGCGCTCGTACCAGGTGGCACCGTCGCCCGTGCAGGCGGCCGGGCTCCTGACCCCCGTCCCCTCCTCCCAGCTGGAGGTCACCGGATAGGCGTGCAGGGTCATGTTGTAGGAGTTCTCGAGGAAGTGGAGCACCTTCAGCCTGGCGCTGATGTTGGTGGCGCTACTCGGGATCTGGGGCAGCTTGAACTGGAGCAGGCTGCGGTAGATGCCTGTGCTGTCGGCTCCGGCCAGCAGGTACTGGTCGGCGCCGTAGTTGGCGCAGTTGACGAAGCCCGAGTAGTAGTACATGAAGGTCGCCTTGCCCTGGCCGGGGCCCAGGGGAAGGCTGATCGAGGACTGGCCGTCGGCGGGCAGGGTGACTTTGATCTCGTTGGACTTGCTGCTGTTGGCCAGTACGGCGTAGTAGAAGGTGCCGTTGGGAGCCGCGGTCGTGTCTCGATAGCTGGTGGCCGAGACGTCGTTTGTGCTGGTCAGAAGAGTGGCCGTCGAAGGCGTGAAGTTGGGGCTCAGCGAGCGGTGCACCTGGTACCCGAGGAAGGCCGCGCCCGAAGCTCCGGTGTACTGGCTCCAGCTCAGCTCCGCCCCGTTGGCGTGCAGCACCGAGGGCTGAGAGAGAGCGACCGCGTCTCCGCTGTAGGTCACCGTCAGCTGGGACGCCAGCTGGCCCACCTGGAAGGCCTTGCCTGGAGGCGCCGGGCCGCTCGCGCTCTTGGTTTCGCTGTTCAGCATCAGGTAGAGACCGTAGTTGGGCTGCGCCCCGCTGGCCCAGCTACTCACGGCGCTGGTCGCGTCCCAGTTCATCCACTCGTAGCCCGCGTTCAGCGGCAGCGCGAAGCTGGAGAGGACGGTGGGGTCGAAATGGACGCCGGAGGTGGTGCTGGAGGTGGACCAGGCAGCCGTCATCCGGTGGACGTCGATCTGGTGGTTGGTGCCCCCGCAGAACTTGCCGTTGCTGATCGCGATGCAGGCCTGGTCGTAGAAGACGCCCAGGGTGGCGCTGTTGACGGTCACTCCGGCTGGGATGCCGCTCAGGTCGAACTGCACGGCCTCCCGGTAGGTGTGGTAGGAGCTGACACCGATGAACATGCGGCCGCTGCTGTCCACGAAGCCCGTACAGGTGCCACAGTCGGCCACGAAGGTGGAGTCGAGGGTGTCCGGCTGGGTGGTGATGGTGGGGTCAACAAAGACGGGGAAGCGCCGCGACGGGTCCTTGAGCCAGGACTGATCGACGCTCAGCGTCACCTCAAAACCGTTCTTGCCCTCCTTGAGGCTCATCTGAACCTGGGGCTGACCGGGCTCAACGTTCTTGGTCCCCGAGTCGTAGGCATAGGGAGCCTTGAGCCAGAAGGAGCCGGGGGCGTGGCCGGGAATGACGAAGACCCAGCTGCCGTCCGGTTGCTGGGTGGCCACGGTGCCCTTCGGTGCTTTGAGCAGGAACGTGAAGCTGGACGGCGCCTGCGCGTCCTTGAGCGTCAGCACCTCTTCCAGGCCGTCGCCCAGCACGTTGTAGGTGGCGTCCAGATGTGGCAGGGCATCCTGGTAGCCGATGGTCGAGCCCTTGGTGGTCGCCTTTGCTTTGGAGGCGCCCTGAAGCGTCATCGTCACGGCCTGGCCGTCGACCATCCAGCGCAGGTACTCGTCGCCGAGCTGGTCCTTGAAGATGGTCTGCCAGCTGTTGGCCCGGTTCTGGTAGGCGTAGCCCTTCTCTTTGCTGGAAGTCAGGCTGTTGTCGATCGGCTCCCAGCCGCCGTTGCGCACCCGGTAGTTGATGGGGTGGATCGAGGTCGTGGTGGTGAAGGTGTGGTCGGCGTTATAGCGCGTGGAGGAATAGCGGGTCCGGCGATCGGGCTGCTCGCCTACTGTGAGCTTCTTCGGCTGCTTGGCCGCCGGCTCGCCAGAGGAGGCGGGAAGCTTGACCGGCACCGTATTGTGCCCACTGGCCTGGCTGGCTGGGGGGTGGGCAGCGGCCCACGCCGCGAAGACAGGTGACGGTCCCTGCAGCAAGGGCCCGGCCAGGACTCCACCGGCCAGCATGATTGCCAGCAGCGCTCGTCTTGGGTGTGCGCCTTTAGCTTTCACTCTGTTCTCTGGGGTCAAAAAGCGTGCCTGTTAAGGGACTCTGGACAATAATGCCAATGGCAATAGCGATGATGAGCATCTCGGACAGCCACGGTTTCGGCCTCAGTGGCGCCCCGAAGGGCGGGGTTTTTGTCCGCGGGTCTTTGATCGTCGGCAGCTGAAATCGGCTGTCGGTCAGAGACTCAAAGGATCTGCGTTGCGTCATGCGTGACACGCCTCACCCCGAAACTCGCGTCCCGCCAAGGACGTTGCCAGCACCATAAAGCAGGTGCTCTAATTCGTCAAGTGACGTCCACTTAATTTTTTGTGGAAGTAAAGCGAATCTGTCAACCCTGAAGCGAAAATCGATTCTGTCACCTCATGGATGGCAGGATCGTCTTGAACACAACTGAGCAGCGCCGCATCGTCGTCCTCAACCACCTTGCTTACGGGGCGCTTATCAACGCCGCGGCCGCCGAGC
>WNFI01218493.1_pt1 | contig 17165 bp, 13 predicted proteins | sample 5400471 | NCBI WGS metagenome assembly WNFI01 (sample SAMN13153348, study PRJNA577476) | soil metagenome | isolation source: 100 cm saprolite on Douglas fir-dominated hillslope | place: USA:California | collected 2013-09-17 | reverse complement strand
TATCCCCGCCGCGACCAGGGGGATGGCGGTTCGAAGAACCGGGATTCCGGGAAAGAGCTGGAGAGTGTAGCGGCGACGTTGATACAGGGTGATGAGAACTGTCGCGAACAGCGTGACCACGAGCCCGCGGTAACCGAAAGCGGCCGCGGCGAGCCCGATCATGAGCAGCATGAACAGGTTGACCTGAACGCCCATCCTCATCGCGGGCCGGTTGTTACCCTGCACCATATAGAACATTGCCCACATCGTGGCGATCGCGTTGAGGACCTCGCCGATGCCTTCAACCTTTAGCAGCGGCACCACCGGCAGCCATCTGTCGCCAAGGACCACATGGACAACGTCATTGGCGAAAACCGCGAGACCCAGCCCGGTCGGAACGGCCCAAATCAGAATCGCCTTTTGACTCAGGTGGAATGCCCGACGGAGCCTGGCCGGATCGCGCGTCCGGCTGAGGACGGGAAACAGAACCCCGCCCAGGATATGTTCGGCTCGGTCGATGCGGTCGCCGACCCCGACAGCAACACGAAGATACCCGAGCATCGCCAGGCCCAGGGTGATTTTCACCTCCCACAGGATGCCGTTGAGCGCCGCGACCGACACCAGCCCTGCAACCCAGAGGGGCCAACCAAATCTGAAGAAGGATTGCAGGTCTGGGCGGGGGATTCTCAGCCGCAGGCGCGGACGCCTTGGCGCGACCAGCCAGGTAATGCCAGTCGACGTCAGGTTGGCCGCCAACGCACCATAGACCAGCGACCAGACCCCGAATCCGCGAACGGCCAGTAGCAGGGTGAGCACAATCTGCACGACCGGTCCGGCGCTGCCAATCAGCCGCTGAGTCCACCACCGTAATTCGCGCTGAAAATAGATGGTCGGCCAGCCGAATGGGCTGATCAGCTGGTTCAGCGATAAAACCAGGCAGACCGGCAGAAGGACGCTCGTGCCGTAAATTCGGCTGGCGATCGGTGCGGCAACCAGGGCAAGGACCACGTACACGACCGCGGTGCCCAGTTGAAGGGTGAAGCCGTAGTCGTACGCAGCGCCAGGATCGTCGTGCATCTGGACAAGGCGAGTGTCGAGGTTGAACGCGACCAGGGCACCACCTATGCCCAAGGCGAAGACCGCGACGCCGAAGAGCGCATAGTCTTCCGGCCTTAGGAAGCGCGCGGTCACCAACGTGGCCAAGCCTCCAGCCACCTCCCAAACCACTGCGAACGCGGTGGTGATGAGAACGCCGCTTACGGCACGGCGTCCGAGGCCGGCAACCTCGGTCGCGCCGGGCGCGGCGCCGGGTGCATTTTCGGCGAGCAGTCCAATGGGCTCCAGCGCCAGGCTGTTCTCGCGGCCTTGTTCTTGATTGGCGAACCCGCTTATCTCTTGATCGGGCGTGGCGTTACCCTTCATCCGTGCTGCTTCGATGGAGTGAAATGCCCCGGGTCCGAAGGGTAATCCGGCCGATCCGCTGTGCCCGCCATGTCAAGTCCAGTTTGAGGCTTGTCGTCAGAGAACTGATTGGGAAGCCGGGGGTGGGTCGCTACAACATGCGCGCTTCAGGGCTGGCGGTCCACTTGCGTCAGCCGCATGTCGATGTGTGGATGCTGGACGAGATCTTTCAACTGGGTGGGTACGCGATTCCCCCGGCCGTCGCCAGGGCGCTCAGCGAGCTGGACCGCCCGGTCCGCATCCTCGATCTGGGCTCGTGTGTCGGCCTCGCCACCCTGTTCTTTCTGGAAATTTTTCCGGACGCGTTGATAACCGGGTTCGAACCGGATCCTGCCAATCGCGAGGTGCTGCTGCAGACCATCGATGAGAATGAGATGGGTGAGCGCTGGACCGTTGTCGGCGCGGGCGCGTCGAACCGGGATGGATCGGCCCCATTTATCAGTGATCACTTCCTTTCTCATGTAGACAGAGATTCCAGCGGAGACGCCAGCATCACGGTGCCAACCCTCGACGTTTTCTCGTATCTGGCGAACGCCGACCTGGTGAAGATGGACATCCAGGGCGGTGAGTGGGACATCCTGGAAGACCCGCGATTTGCCGCCACCGCGGCGACGGCCATCGTCGTGGAATACCACCCATACCTTTCCCCCTCGTCCGATGCTCACCGGGCGGCGCAGAATTTGCTGCACGCCGCCGGATACACTACTGCCCCGGTGGGGAACGAGCACGACGGCGAGGGCACGATTTGGGGCTGGAGGCCTGGCCGGCCGACGTCCGGGTGAAGACCCTGATTCTTTGTGGAGGTCGGGGGACGCGGCTCCGTGAGTACACCGAGACCGTGCCCAAGGTGCTGGTCGAGATCGGTGGCAAACCGATCTTGTGGCACATCATGAAGGGGTATGCGCAATACGGCTTCGTCGAATTCGTTCTTGCCGTCGGCTATCTCGGCGACCAGGTGCGAGAGAAAGTCGCTGTCGAAAGCGCCCCAACCTGGTCGGTGCGAGTCGCTGACACCGGACTCGAAACCGGCACCGGCGGACGCGTGCTCAACGCTCGCGATCACCTGGACGGCGGCTATTTCTTCGCCACCTACGGCGATGGCTTAGCGGATATCGACCTCACCAAACTGCGGGATTTTCATCAAGCACACGGACATGTTGCGACTGTCACGGTGGTCAGGCCGCGGATCCAATTCGGCGTGGTCACGCTGGGCGAGGGCGGTCGCGTGGACAGTTTCAAAGAAAAGCCACAGGTTGACGGTTGGGTCAACGGAGGTTATTTCGTATTTGACGATCGCGTCTTCGGGTATCTCTCGCCCGACTCGATCCTCGAGGAGGACGCGCTCCAGCGCCTGGTTGCCGACGGAGAGTTAATGGCATACCCACACGATGGCTATTGGGCTTGCATGGACACCTACAAAGACACCGCCCGGCTGAACGCCGAATGGGCTGCAGGAAACGCCGCATGGCGCACCTGGGAGGCCGATGGGAGCTGAGTACTGGGCCGGCCGCAAGGTCCTCGTCACTGGGGCCGGCGGGTTCGTGGGATCGTGGCTCACTCGCGCCCTGGTTGACGCGGGCGCGGAAGTCGTGGTCCTCCTTCGCGATCGCCAGGCACCGGGAGGCCTCGAACTTGTAGGCGTTCAGGACCGGGTGAGTGCCGTGTTCGGCTCGGTTACCGACTCCGATGTCGTCGAGCGCAGCCTGACCGAGTACCAGGTGGACGTGTGCTTTCACCTGGCGGCGCAGGCTGTCGTCGGCGTCGCCAACGACAATCCTGTCTTCACCTTCGAATCCAATATTCGTGGGACCTGGACCGTTCTGGAGGGCTGCAGGCGGAGCCCGAGTGTACGCAGCGTCGTGGTGGCATCGAGCGACAAGGCTTATGGCTCCCAGGAACTGCTGCCCTACAGTGAGTCAGGGTCGCTGCAGCCGTCGAACCCATATGACGTGTCCAAAGCGGCGGCCGACATGCTGGCTCGCAGCTACCACCATACGTTTGGTCTCGCCGTCGCAGTGAGCCGCTGCGCAAACATCTACGGCGGAGGCGACCTCAACTTCTCTCGCCTGGTGCCCGGGACTATTCGCGCGGCGCTCATCGGAGAGCGTCCGGTCATACGCAGCGATGGCACCCCGCTGCGCGACTACATTCATGTGGATGACGCGGTGGGCGGGTACCTCGCGCTCGGTGAGCATGCCCGCAGGGCGGACGTGGTCGGAAAAGCCTTCAACTTTGGCGCCAACCAACCGATCAGCGTGATCGACCTCACGCACCTGATCCTTGACGCGGCCGACCGTCCAGACCTGGAAGCCGACATCCTCGGCACTGGGGACCTTACCGGGGAAATCAGCCGCCAGTACCTCGACAGCAGCCTTGCTCGCGAGGTCCTCGACTGGGCTCCGACGATCGCCATCAACGATGGCCTGGCCTCAACCGTGAGTTGGTATCGAGACCATCTGCACCAAATCGGAGCGCTGCAGTGACGACGGATAGGTTGACCCCTGAGCAGATCCGCGAGTACTGGACGGACCAGGCCCGCCGCCTGGGTCCAGACCCTGCGGCATCATGGTCCGATATCCGGGCGATGGAGCTCGAGCTCTCCGAAATCGGCCGCCGTCTCGAGGACGGCGAGCGGGTACTCGACGTCGGCTGCGCCAACGGGTTCTCGACCATGATGTTCGCGCAGCAGCGGCGGATAAGCATTCGGGGTGTCGACTACATCCCGGAGATGGTGGCGGAGGCCCGCGCTCGGCTCGCAGAGCCGCTGCAGCAGGGGTCATCTGTCGACTTCGCGGTGGGTGATGCCACCAACCTGGATGAGCAGTCCTCCGCCTACGATAAGGTCGTCGTGATCCGCGTCGTCATCAACCTCAGCACGTGGGTCCGGCAAGTCCAGGCGCTGAAGGAGTTTGCCCGAGTGCTGAAGGTTGGCGGCACCCTGCTCCTGTCCGAGGCAACCCTGCAAGGATGGCGGCGGCTAAATCTGCTCCGCCAGGAATGGGGCCTGGAACCGGTGCCGATGCCGAATTTCAACATGTACCTGGACGAAGATGCGGTGGTCGAAGCGGCGGCGCCAGAGCTGGAATTGGTCGAACTGGTCAACTTCTCCAGTAGCTATTTCGTCGCCACCAGGGTGATCAAGCCGCTGCTGATCAGGGCGTTAGGGCTTGACCAGGACCCGGGTGACCCCAAGGCCGAGTGGAACCGGTGGGCATCGCAGATCCCTACGTTCGGTGATTACGGTACGCAGAAACTGTTCGTTCTGAGACGTACCTAGGCATGGTATCGACTGCTCCAGAGATGGCCAACCTCGCCTTCCACGCCGCGACGCGGTGCCCGGCGTGCGCCTCGACCGCCATCGGCAAGGCGCCGTCGGTACGTGGTTTCGTTTTCCGTCGTTGCCGGCATTGCTCCACCCTCTTCTGCGTCGACGGACCCAAGGATGACGGCAGCCACGGCCAGCTCTACCTGGACGGAGGCTACTTTCAGAACCCGGACTTCGACTCGCCCGAGACCGGTGGTTACCACGGCTACAAGCAGTACTTTGCCGACCGCGTCCAGATCGAGGAAAAGTTCGACCGGGTGCTGGTCAACATAGAGTGCCTGCACACGGTCGGAGCACTGCTCGACGTCGGGGCCGGACCCGGATTCCTGCTGTCAGCGGCCAGGGCTCGCGGTTGGGCCGGCTGTGGGGTCGATCTGAACCATTGGGCCGCTGACCAGGCGCGTAACGAGGGCTTGGACGTCAGGGGTGTGTCGTTGTTTGACGCGGAGCTCGCCGACGACAGCTTTGATGCCGTGACCATGATGGACCTTCTGGAGCATGTCTCCAACCCTGTGGAGCTGATCGCTGAAGCCAGTCGCCTGACCAAGCCGGGCGGCGTACTGGCGGTGCTGACGCCGGACGCGGCGTCACCTGTCAGTCGCCTCTTGGGAGCACGTTGGCCGGAGCTCCAGCGAGTCCCCGAACACCTGACCTTGTTTTCGGCGCAGGGCCTGGCGGCCCTGCTTGAGAGGCACGGGTTCGACGTGATCGGCTGGCATTGGATAGGCAAGCAGACCACAGTGCTGACCCTGATCTCAGATGTCTCGCCGGTCGCCCCGTCGATCGGCAGGCGGCTGCACAAGTGGTCGCAGAACCGTCGCATCGGCAAGCGGGTCTACAACCTGAACCCGTACACCAAGTTCTGCCTCTACGCCCGGCGGCGGGACGCGCACACTGTTGCCCACCCTGACGCAACGTCGCTCCCCAGCCCGTTGCGGCTTCCACGGCGGAAGCCCGATCCCTCCAGCGTCGACGACGCGATATTCGAGGACCTTCAAGTCCTCAGCCGCGCGCGCCGGCTGTGTGACTGGATGTTCGAGCAATACAGCCCGTTGGTCAAAGGCAGGGTTCTGGAGGTCGGAGGTGGTATCGGGACCTTCACGGAGCGTCTGCTTACCGGAGGCGCCAATGACGTCCTCGTCGTCGAGCCGGAATCGGCATGTGCGGACATGCTGAAACAGCGCTTCAGTTCCGATACCAGGGTCCGCGTGGTCGAGGAGATCCTGCCCGATGCCCCGACCCTTCTGGCCGAGCCGGGGACGTTCGACCTCGCTCTCTGTCAGAACGTTCTGGAGCACATCGACGACCACTTCGGCGCGGCCAAGGCAATGGCAGCAGCCCTCGCTCCGGGGGGTCACCTCGTCATATTGGTGCCAGCCCACCCGCGGCTCTTCGGCACCCTCGACCAGGGCTATGGACATCACCGGCGATACACGCGGCAGCTGCTCCGCGACGTCATCGAAGAGGCCGGCCTCGAAGTAACCTACCTGGCGTCCTTCAACCTGCTGGGCGTTCCCGGCTGGTGGGTGAAGAACCGTTTCCCCGGGCGCCGTGTCACTGGCCGTGCGCTGCTGACGTACGAGCTGATGTTGCGCGCCTGGCGCCCACTGGAAAGACGGCTCAATCCGCGTTGGGGACTGAGCCTGGTGGTGCATGGCCGCAAGCCGGCAGGTCGGTAGTCCGGCGTGCGCGCCTGATTCGCTGACAGGGCAGACCATCGAAGGACCCCGGTGCATCGCATGCGATGCGAATGGTCCCTTCATCGCCAAATTCGCCGCAGCCGGCGGTGAGATGGTGCGGTGCCCGCAATGCGGCCTGGTCTTTCAGGATGCCCAACCTTCGGACGAACGCCTCGCCGGGAGCTACTACCACGACCCCGCATTCACCGCGGCGTTGCTGGGTCAGTTACGTGTCCGCACTATCGAGCTGGCCGAGCAGAAGCTTCGCCTCCTTCGCTCCGCTGGAGTGCCGCCTGGGGGTCGCGCTCTCGACATCGGGTGCTCCTCGGGCGCCTGGCTCGAGGTGGCCAAGCGTGCCGGCTGGCAGCCGATTGGCGTCGAATTGGGTGCCGCCACAGCGGAAGCTGCCCGCGCCATGGGTCTGGCGGTGCACACCGGTACCTTGGCTGACCATGCGGACGAGCTGCTGAGGTCGGGGCCGTTTGACCTGGTCACGTTCTGGGACGTGCTCGAGCACCTCAGGCGCCCGCAGAACGAGCTGAACCTGGCCCGGAGTCTGCTCTCCTCACGCGGGGTGCTGGCCATCACCTGCCCCAACGTCGAAGGCTGGTTCCCCCGGCTGACGTACTCCCTGATCGCGTCCCGTTTCCAGCGTTGGGAGTATCCGGAATTGCCTCTGCACCTCTACGATTTCTCACCCCGAACCATCAGCCTGGTTCTCGACCGCGCCGGCTACAAGGTGACCGCCATCCGAACATTCGGCACGGCGTTCAGCCACTATCGGGGCACCACCATTTCGCCGCAAGCACTGGGCGGAGGAGGAAAAGGCTTCGCTCTTCGGGCTGCGTTTGAAGTCCTGCACGCGCTGGTTTACCCGGTGGCGCGAGTTTTCGACAGAGGCAACTCGATGCTGGTGCTCGCCACCCCGCGTGAAACCGTGTGAGCCAGCCGCCGCCGCAGACGGAGGGTGCTGCCGTGTATGCGGAGCTACCTGATCGCCGGGGAAGGGAGGACACCGCCGAGGCCACCCCACCCGATCCTCGATGGCGGCGTGTTTTCATAGCCCTGCTGGTGGCGACCGGCGCCTGGTCTTTGGGGCCGATGCTCATCATCCTGGCCAAGGCTCGGGGCGATTTCTGGCTCGGGTCCGACTACCTTGGCGCTGTCGACCATCTCTATTACCTGGCGGCGATCCGCGAAGCCGCACAGCACCTCCTTATTTCCGACAGGTTCGACATCCCTGGGAACCCCGCGATCTACCTGCATCCTCTTTTCGCGCTGTCGGGCGGGCTGGTGCGGACCGGCGTGGACGTCAGGCTCGCGCTGGCGGTGTGGAAGCCGGTCGCAGTCCTGGTTCTCGGTGGGGGGGTCGCACTGTATTGCCAGACCCGCCTCCAGGGGATCGGCAATCGGGTGGCGGCTTTTGCGCTCGGACTGTTCCTTTTCGCGCCACAGGTGGTAGTTCTCTCGGCCCTGAATGTGGGAGACGCGACGCTGCGCGGTACAGCCGGCTTCTTCGACGTCGAGTGGTTCCCCGCGAGCCTGCTCTGGAGCTATTACCCGGCTGCGATAGCACTGGGCTTGCTGGCAGTCGGATTTGTCTCGCTCGAGAGAACTCTCGACTGTTCCCGATCGGCGCGCTCGCGTCGCACTTCCGCGGTGCTCACCGGATGCGCCGGGCTGTTGGTTTCGTGGTTGCACCCATGGCAAGGCATGACCTTTCTTCTCGCCTCCGGTGGATTGTGGGCCTGGGAGGGGTTTCCGCGCCGGTATCTGCGGCTCTGGCCAGTTGCGGTCGCGACCACGGTTCCGCTTCTGTACTACATGTCTCTTCGAGAACTGAGCCCGGAGTGGGCTCGCGTGTCGGGTGCGTTGCCGCTGCCGAGGTTCCCACCGGGGATGTTTGTGGCCTTCGCCCCGCTGGCGGTCGCAGCCATACCCGGTTTCCCGGGCCGGAACCTCCGCACTGGTGATCGCTTGCTGCGACTCTGGCCCATTGCCGGCTTGGCTACCTACGCGCTGCCGATCGGTTACATCTACCATTCCTTCCTCGGTCTCAGCATCCCGTTGGCGGTCCTGGCGGTCCAGGGGTGGTCACGGTTGGGCTTGTCACGAGCAGCAGGGGGAGTGGCGGTTGCAGCGATTGTGGTTGCTGGTCTCATCCCCGAGGCGCAGCACTACCAGGAAAGCTTGCACGCCCGGTCACAGTTGTATCTCACGGCTGACGAAGCTTCCGCGCTCAAATTCCTCGATGGCAACGCACAGCCAGGCGGGGTATTTGCGCCGTCCTACCTCGGCCAGGCGGTGCCTGCCTACACCGGCAGAAATACCTGGATCGGCCACCCCACGCTAACCCCTGACTACTACGTGCGACAGCCGGAAGTCGACTCCTTCTTCGCCGGCAAGCGGACGCCCGAAGAGGGACGTACATTGGTTCTCGGCAGCGGCGCGACCTTTGTCCTCGCCGGTTGCGCCGGCAGCGGTGCGGCCGAACGCGGACTCCAAGGTTTGATCGTCTCGACCCGGCGGTTTGGATGCGTCAGCGTTTTCCAGGTAGCCCCACAGCATTGACGTCGGTTGCCACAAGTCGAAGAGCCGCCGATAGGGCGGTGGCGCACCGACCGGCCTTCACTTGAGAGCTCCGGCCAGGACCAGGTTCGCGCCCCTCCGTCTCTCGCCTGGCGAGGCGCTGGTGCTCGCCGTCCTGGCTGCCTGGGCGGTTATTCCCCTGATCATTCTCCTTGCCCTTGCCCGTGGCGAACGGTTCGATGGTGCTGACGGCATATTCGGGTCGACGGACACCCTGCAGTACCTTTCCTGGATCCGAGAGTCGGGCACTCGATTGCTTATCTCGAACCGATTCGACTCCGTGCCCAGCCGCCACGTTTTCCTGCACCCGATGTTCCTCATCTCAGGCTTGCTCTGGCGCGCCGGCCTGAGCATCCAGCTGGCTTACCTTGCCTGGCTTCCGGTGGCGCTGGTGACGATGTTTGCCGGATTCACGGCATATGTTCGACGGCTCGTGGTTGGCGGCTGGCGGCAGATCGCGGTTCTGGTACTCGCGCTCTTCTGGTACACACCCCTGACGCCGCTGGTGGACTGGGGGCAGATCCCCGACCGCGTCACCAGCAATGGCTTTATCACGATCTCGATCGAGACCTTCCAGGCCGGCGCCCTTTGGAGCGCGCTGCCGACGGCCCTCAGTTTCGGGTTGCTTCCGATCGCGTTCCTTGCCGCTGCTGACTCCCTGATCAAGGCGGGCAACGCGCGGACCCGTGCGATCGTGGTTGGATCGGGTAGCGCGGCGTTGGTCGCCTGGTTGCACCCCTGGCAAGGCGCCACCATTCTGCTGACCCTCGCGGCGCTGGCGTTATGGGACCTGCCGGTGCGTCGGGATCTCGAACTTGTTCCCATCGCCATCGCGACCCTGTTGCCGATTGGCTATTACGCGCTCCTACCCGGGTTGAGCCCTGCCTGGGCGATGGCCGGAGGGCCCAACAACTTTCCACACGTGGGGCTGTGGCTCCTGGCGCTCACGCCTCTCGGCATCCTCGCCGTGCTCGGTTACACGCGACCGGGCGGCGACCCCAACGAACGAATCTTGCGCGCCTGGCCGGTGATGGCGATCCTGCTCTACCTCTTGCTGCAGCGCAGCTTTATCTATCACGCACTCGAGGGGGTCACGCTGCCGTGGGCCGTGCTGGCCGTGCGAGGGCTCGACCGGTTCGGTGCCCGACGAGCATGGGTCTGGGTCTCGGTTGCAATCATGACCGCCCCCGGAACGCTTTTTTCCGGCTCCTACCTGGGCCGCACCCTAGCCGATCGAACCCAGTATTACGTCACCACCGACGAGGCGCTGGCCATGAATTATCTCGCCTCAGCACCGGGCGCCGGCCCCGTGCTGGCACCTTTCTATCTCGGCAAGGACGTGCCATTCCGCACCGGCCGCAGCACCTGGGTCGGTCACCCCACCTGGACACCAGATTTTGCCACCCGCCAGAAGACCGCCGACCAACTCTTCGCCGGCAGTCTCACGGCCGCCGATGCCCGCCGACTGGTGATCCAAAGCGGCGCCGGCTACCTGCTTTCGGGTTGCTCTGATAAGAACGCCATGGCCGACGAGCTCCGCCCGATACTGGGGGCATCGCACAGGTTTGGGTGTGCCACCGTCTACTCGGTCGACCTAGCCCGAGCCGCTGCGAATCAAGGCCACCACGGATGAGGCGCTGCTCCGCCGATCGCCGTGGTCGTACGTCGGTGCGTCAGAGCGAATGACCACCGCAGAAGTCATGCTCGGCGCGGCGATCCTCGTGGGCGCCACCGTTTTGATTGCCGATTCCGCCCGCAAGATCGCCATCAAGATACTCCCCGGCGAACCCCAGGCGGCAACCGTGGCGACCCTGGTGATCGCCACCTGCCTGATCGTGCTCGTCATGGAGGGTCTGGGGCTCGCCGGTCTGCTGCGGCGGTCGGCAATGGTGATCGTCACCGCTGCCATCTGGACGATTACCTCGGTGGCGCTCCGACGTCTTCCGCAGCTTGACTCGTCGCCCGCCGCCGCGGCACCCTCGAGGCTGACGCCACCGTCCCGGCCCTGGCGCGGCGCCGTGGCGCTTGGGTTGGGGGCAGCCGTTTTACTGGTGCTGGGAGCCTCGGTCTCGGCGGTCACCGGACCTCGGCCCGAGTTCGACGCGATGGCCTCCCACGTTCCGGTCGCAATCCAGTGGCTGCAGAGCCAGAGAATCGACGGCTTGCCGTACCTCCAACCCTTGGGGTTCCCAGCCCAATACCCCGCTGACGCCAAGATGATCGTGCTCTGGCTCGGCGTCCCAACGCACCGCGATTACCTGCTCCAGCTCGCCTCAATACCAGGTGTGGCATTGCTAGTTCTGGCCACCGCGATGGCGGCCCGCGAACTTGGGGCGCCCGGTCCCGCCGCCTGGACGGCCGGGGTGCTGCCCGTGATCGTGCCCCGGACCCTGACGCACCTCGTCGGGACGAACATGGAAGACATGCTCTCAGCCGGCGCCGTGGCGGCGACGCTGGCTTTCGTGGCGCGCGATCGAACTCACCGGGGCAACGTCAACGCCGCCATGGTTGGCCTGGCTGCGGGACTCGCCATCGGAACGCGGTTCGCGGCGATCGCTGTGATTCCCCCGATCCTGCTGGTCATGGTCATCGGCAGGCGCCGAGAAGGGTCGGCGTCGGTCTTGCGGATGCTTGGGATTATCTCTGCGGGGGCGCTTCTTACTGGCGCCTATTGGTACGTCCGTAACCAGCTCCTCACCGGCGACCCTGTGTACCCCCAGTCACTGCCCTGGCATCCCGTCCACGTCACCGAGACCATGGTCTTCCCGCTGATCCGGGACTACTTCCAGCTCGGATGGGCCCCTGGATACTGGGCGCGAGCCTTTTCGCTTTCGCTCGGGAACGATGGCCCAATCCCGACTGTCCTTGTCGCCCTGACTTTGTTGCCGCCGATCATGCTGGCCGTTCGCAGGCGCGCTTCGATGACGGACTGGGCCTGGGGGCTCCTGCCGCTGGCCATGGTCTTGGCCTTCCTTGTCACGCCCGCGAGCGCCGGCTATTTCGCCAACGGCAGCCTGGACGCATTCCTGCAAGGACTCAACCTTCGCTACCTGGTGATCGGCATGCCCGTTATCGCAGCCATAAGCGCGAGCCATCTCCGTGGCGTCGCGAATGCCGTGCTATACCCGGCGCTGACCCTGGCGCTCGTCACCGGGGTGGGCGCTGCGTTGCTCCTTGCCGGGGCAGACGGATCGCCGAGGGATTTCCTGGGATGGCCTGCATTGCTTGGCGGAGCGTTGCTCGTCCTGGCGTGGGTTGGGTTGAGATGGGTTCCTCTGACGCCACTCAGGCGCACCGGCGCGGTCGTGGCGGCGGGCGTGGTGGCTGTAGGATGCGCGCCGATCCTGGCCTCGCATTACGACCGGCACCGTATCCGGAGCGCGCGATCGTCGACGTCGCCGGTTTCTGCCAGATTTTCAGCCTCTACGGCCCAAACCTGGATCGAGACGTCCAGTACCTCACGGGTCGCGATGACGTCATCGACCGACCCGTTGCATCCTCCTACTCTGATTGGGTTCGCTCCCTCGGCCAGCGACACGTTTCCACCGTCGTGCTCGGGTCGGATGCCTGCTTCCTGGGGGTCACAGTGCCCCAGGTTGGGTGGACGCGCGATCATCCGGAAACATTCGAGTTCGTCTACGCTGACCGATCCGGTGTGATTTACCGGATTCGCTCCAGCAGTTAGGCTGCTCAAAGATGGCAGGAACTGGAGCCCGCAGCTTGTCGGTTGTCGTGCCCGTCTATAACAGCGAGGCCTCGCTCCCGGAACTTGTCGATCGCCTGAAGGCGACCCTTACAGGTATGGGCGCCGACCACGAGATCATCCTGGTCGATGACTGCAGCCGTGATGGCAGCTGGGCTGCGATCGGGACCCTGGCCCAGGACTCGACCGTCCACGGGGTCGCCCTGACTCGCAATTACGGGCAGCACAACGCCCTCCTATGCGGAATCCGCATGGCCACCAAGGACGTCGTAATCACCATCGATGACGACCTGCAGAACCCTCCTGAGGAGATCCCCAACCTGCTCGCGGCGCTCGGCCCTGGCGTCGACGTCGTCTATGGGGTTCCACGAACGCGGCAGCACGGCCTGCTGCGGAACGTCGCGTCTCAGGTGACCAAGTTGGTGCTCAAACATTCCATGGGCGTCACCTCGGCACCCGATGTGAGCGCTTTTCGCGCGTTCAACCGCCCGATCAGCGCCGCCTTCAGTTCATTCGGTGGTGCCTACGTCTCGATCGATGTTCTGCTGACATGGGGCACGACGAGGTTCTCGGCGATCTCCGTGGATCACCATGAGCGGGTCAGCGGCCGATCAAATTACACGATCTCGAAGCTGATGTCCCATGCGCTCAACATGGCCACAGGGTTCAGCACGCTGCCGCTTCGATTTGCGAGTCTTGTCGGATTCGTCTTCACCCTTTTCGGGATCGTGCTGTTCGTGTACGTCATCGTGCGATTGATCGTCAACGGGGGCAGTGTGCCCGGCTTTCCCTTCCTGGCCTCCACGATCGCGATTCTGGGCGGCGCCCAACTCTTCGCCCTGGGGATTATCGGCGAGTATCTCGCGCGTGTCTTCGTCCGAACCATGGACCGACCGACCTACCTGGTTCGGGAGCTCACCACGCTCGCTAAATGACGAACCTCTAGCGGCGGGGAAATGATGCGCGACTACCGCGTCCCCTTCAACCGACCCAGCTTCGTCGGCGCCGAGCGGCAATACATCGAGGAGAGCCTCAGCCGGGGCCACATTTCGGGCGACGGCGAGTTCTCGCGGCGCTGCAGCGCGCTGCTCGAAGGACAGCTGGGGGTGGATCGAGCGCTGCTGACCACCTCCTGCACCCATTCGTTGGAGATGGCGGCGCTGCTGCTCGAGCTGCAGCCCGACGATGAGGTGATCGTGCCGTCCTTCACCTTTGTGTCCACCGCAAACGCTTTCCTTCTCCACGGAGCCCGACCGGTATTCGCCGATATCCGGCCCGACACGCTCAATATCGACGAGGAGCAGATAGAGCGGCTGATCGGACCACGTACCCGGGCGGTGGTGGTGGTCCACTATGCCGGGGTGGCGGCGGAGATGGACGCCATTACCCGGATCGCGGATCGCCATGGCGTTGATGTGATCGAGGACAATGCCCACGGCCTGTTCGGTAGTTATCACGGCAGGCCGCTCGGCAGTTTCGGCCGATTCGCCACGCTCAGCTTCCACGAAACCAAGAATTTCACCTGCGGCGAAGGTGGCGCGCTCCTGCTGACACGCCGTGGAGACGTGGATCGTGCCGAGATCCTCCGCGAGAAAGGCACTGACCGAAGCCGTTTCTTCCGCGGACAGACCGACAAGTACAGCTGGGTCCACACGGGCTCAAGCTTCCTGCCGTCGGACTTGCTGGCGGCGATCCTGCTGGCTCAGCTCGAGCAAAGGGACTTGATCCAGACGCGGCGCGGCCAGCTGTGGAGGCGGTATAAGAACGGGCTCGCCGAGTGGGCATCCGCCCACGGGGTCCTGTTACCGGAGGAGCCACCTGGTTGTCTGCACCCGAGCCACATCTTCCATGTCGTGCTACCCAGCCTGGAGGCGCGTCAGGCCCTTGATTGACGCGGTATCAGCCTTCCACCCGGGTTGATACCCTCCTGCGCCCCAGTCCTCTTGGACCGAGGAGCCAGCCGGCAATGGCGACCAGCCCAAGAGCCGCCAGGAGGATGAAGAATGGGTCGGCCGGCAGCCGGTAGCGCATCAGCCCGCTGATCAAGACAATGCTCGACACGAACGCCAGGGGAATGCTCCACAACAGCAAAGGTGCCTCACGCACCAGCCGAGTCGACGCTCCCATCAACGCCAGCGATGCCAATAGCCAGAATGCGTAGACGCTGTACTCGACGAGCCTGGGATCGATAGACAGGAACTCGGCGGTGGTGGCTTCGGGCCCAGGCCCGAGCAGGTCGAAAGCTCGCAGTCCATTCCAGAAGGCAACCTCGCCGACGTAGGTGGGATGTGCAGCGATGAACCCGCGCGAGGCCGACGTCAGGGCCTGGTCCAGGGCCACCTCCGTGACGCCAGGAACAAAGAACCGTGCTGTCGCCGGATCGGCTTGCGGGAGTCGCCACCCAGCGGGGTAGACGGGGTCAGACCGAGCGGTCGAGTTGTACACCCCGGCCAGAGCGAATCCACCCTGGGTGCTGATCGGCACCAGCTTGTGGACGACGGTGAGGTTCCGAACGGTCCACGGCGCAATCGTCAGGGCTGTTACGAAGAGAAGGGCCGACGGTGCCAGCAGCGCTGACGGGAGCAGCCGAGGACGCCTCGACCACAGCAACGCGGCAAGGGCCAGAGCCAGGACCAGGCCGTTGCTACGGGTCAGCGCCGCCATCCCGGTGAGCAGTCCCGCAAGCGCCGCCCAGCGCCAGCCGGGTCGGCGCCGTTGTTCAATCACAGCAGCCAGCGCCGCAAGTTCCAGCGGAATGAAGAGCGACTCCGACAGGATCGACGATCCGATCGCAATGAACGGCAGGTAAACCGCCGCTATACCCGCGGCCACCATCGCCAGCTTTCTGCCCCATAATTGCCCGCCCACCAGCCCGACCAGGAGCACCGTGGCAAGACCAAGGCCAACCATGGCCAGGCGTGCCGCTTTCCAGCGGCGGGGGGTCGAGGTCCCGCTGACCTCGTACACCGCCGCCAGCAGCAGCGGGAGACCCGGTGGCCGAAACGCCGTCGGACTACCCGGCGCGATGGCGGAGTCAGGGTACTGGCCAGAAGTGACGATCGAGACGGCGTGCCGGTCGAAGTCGGCGGCGTCTGTCAGCGGGAGATACCCTGAACCGCCGAGCAGTGGAGCGAGTCGCACCCCAAGAGCGACCAGGATGATTGCCGCGAACGCCACGATGGTTGTGCGGTTCGACAGCATGGCGACAGCCTAGTGGATGAGGGGATGGGCGGTTGACGCCGCCGGCATTTGCTCGCGCTAGTGTACGTACGATGGTTGAGGCGGCTCCGATCGGACATGGTCCCGGGTACGGCTTCGGTCCGCCCACCTTCGGACGCATCGACGCGATCTTCCGCGCCTCACGAGAGGAGTACGTGCGCCGGCTTAATCGGTTCCTAGGTCACACCGCTGACCTGGCGCGCATCTCGACAGAGTCCGATGGCGAGGGCGTGCCCTGCTGGGACAACCAGTTCTTCTTCGGCCTGGATGCAGTCGCTCTTTACGGCACCCTCGTCGAGTCATCTCCAAGGCGCTACCTCGAGGTCGGGTCCGGATACTCGACCTTGTTCGCCCGGCAGGCAATCGCCGACCACGACCTGCCGACCCGGATCACCTCGATCGACCCCCAACCGCGCACCTCCGTCGACCTGGCCTGCGACGAGATCATCCGCGGTCCCGTTCAGGACGTCCCGCTGGAGACCTTCACCGATCTCCAGGCCGGCGACGTCCTCTTCATCGACAGCTCCCATGTCGCAGGCCTCGGCAGCGACGTCTCCTTCCTGTTTCTCGAGGTCATCCCGAGCCTTCAACCCGGTGTCCTGGTCCACGTCCACGACATTTTCCTGCCCTGGGACTATCGACCGGATTGGGCTGACCGCGGCTACAGCGAGCAATACCTGGTCGGAGTTCAGCTGTTGGCTCCTCGTCCCCCCTTCGAGGTGCTGTTTCCCGCTTTCTACGTGCACCTTGATCCGGCCCTGAGCTCGGTCTTACAACCACTCTGGTCCGAGCTTGGTTTGACCGACTATTACCAGGATCCCCTGGGCCTGCCTCGGTATGCAAGCGCCGGCCACTCCTTGTGGCTGGTTACGGCCGGCGCCTGAAGAGACGGGCCTGGAGCCAACGCCGGCCGGCCTGGCGTTGGCTTGCGCCCCATCGCCGCGAGTTCAAAATCGAGCCAAATCCTACGCGCCTGTGGTCTGGCGAGAGCCTAAAATATAGAGGCGAACGGCACTCCTGATCTGGTAAAATCTAGGTCACTTGGAGGCATCAATCTACTTTGTCTGAAGCCGCCGCCAAGCTCCCTCCCAATCGGGGTAAAGGCGCGTCTTACGACGCCAAAAATATCCAGGTCCTGGAGGGGCTTGAAGCGGTCCGGCGGCGTCCCGGGATGTATATCGGTTCCACCGATACCCGGGGCCTGCACCAC